>Ga0209628_10004324_pt1 | contig 10236 bp, 7 predicted proteins | sample TergutCu122P4_FD_187285 | JGI IMG/M metagenome (GOLD analysis project Ga0209628, IMG submission 187285) | Cubitermes ugandensis P4 segment gut microbial communities from Kakamega Forest, Kenya - Cu122 P4 (SPAdes) (version 2) | ecosystem: Host-associated > Arthropoda: Insects > Digestive system >... | reverse complement strand
ACTGTAACAAGCACAGATCATCTATAACAAGGATAGGCAACTTGAATGCGCTTGCCTTCATAAGATGAAAAACTCCTGTATATTTCTTTCTGAAAGAAGTCTTGTTTGAAAATAAAAACATAGAGTTGGAATAGTGCATATTTCTTGCAAATAACTACAAACTTCTTTCTGACTAAGTTATAAAATCTACTCCAAAAAATGTACATATGGTACTACTGACTGACATAACACCTTGAGTCAGAGCACATGCGTCGCAGGCCCTGCAGTTTTTCTTTTCTTCAACGATATTTAAAATTCTGTCGTCGTGCTTTGCTAAAGGAATGTTCAAGGCATTTCAGTGATACGTGCAGCCACTTATAATGTTGTTAATACCTACATTTTACAGACACTATGAAAATCCAATTCTAATGTCTAATTGTTTTCTATAAGCTTAGAAGTTTGTTGTCAACTACCAGCGGACTACGAGTACAAATTGTGTACATTGTATACACCGTACATGACAAGCGGTTTTATACAGGAAATGTGATACGCGTTTATTAGTAGGTACGATAAGTACTAAAACGTGAATGAGGCTTTCGAGTTTATACACCCACATTTAAATTTTGTGTTTGTTTGGAAGCGATGAAATGTATACTGGTGTTTGATCATTTAAACGACGTATTGTATGCGAAATACAACAAGAAATTTTCAAAACATGTCAAGAAATTGAGCCGAGAGCAAGGATTAGTATCAGATGGAAGGGTATGTGATGATGATCTACGACAGGCAATGAAGGTGACACAAAAATTAAGTCCAATTTTGTGAATGTACTATTTTGTTTACTTCCAGGATGATGATGAGCTTAGCTCTAATATTCTAATGCAGCATTTTTCCCCAATTGTCACGTCTCAGCAAGTCATGAATTATAAGTTTGGTAATTCATATTCATCTGTCCAATGTAGAGATGGCATCAATATGGTTTTCAATCAGGTGAGAATTTTAGGTTAGGTGCAAATTAGAAAGGTATTGATAGACGAAATGCAGGTTATTTAAAATAGGAGTTTTTAATAGCAGATGAATGTCTGTCAGTATTATGTTGCTGGAGGCCAGATTTTGTGTGGCAGAGACAAAGATCCACCATTCTATGTGAAAAATTGTTCATAAAGACAAAACAAGCTAGCTGTTGGAAGCAAGTGCTATAGCTTTTTAAGATGTGACTGCTCTTGTACAGACACACAAAAGTTCACAGTACCTAGGTTTAATGAGTACTTCTGAAATTACTGGCATTCAAAGTAATATCTGTGTGTTTTCTTAAAGATGTAGTTGTGCTTCACATCATGCAAAAGGACTTACATTCTTAACCTTGACAGTAGACTGACATTTTAGCCTCACATGTTGTATGTCTTGTACCCATAAACAAAGAACGCCAGTACCTGCTGCTGCATCAGATGGTAGGTGTCACACTGCTGCTGAATCCCAGGAAGTGTATAGTAGCTCTGCGATCTGTAGTCCGTCTGTCTGTTGAGCTGTCACGAAAAATGTTGGGGGTGGATAAGGTTCTGTTATAGTTTCTGGACTCACAAAGTCTCTGACTGAGAGTGGTTAACTCATTTGTTATACCTGAAGTATAGCCCGTGAGATATTTCACCCAGTGTGGCCATCCTATTAGGCATAAGGTACTTTGATAATGTTTTTTTTCTTTCTTCTTCTTTTCTTTTCTTCCCCCTGTGCTGATACATGAATTAGAGCACAGAACCTATGAAGAACATGTATGCTGGAATTTGCATGGGGTTGTCTGTACAATACAATGACCACTTATGTTAGGCAAGTTACAGTGGTTGAGGAGGTTAAAGTGGTTTGTTGTGTGATCTACTAACAGTTAATAAGCTTCACATTACAAGTATACATGATCACCATGCTTAAAGTTGTTCTACATGTATACCATTCTTACAATCAGAAGTTAAGAGCATTTACATTATATTCTTTTCCAGTACATGGGCTATTTGTTTCTTCACATTGGCCGAAATGATGTAAACTGGCTGCAACGGATTCTTGGAATTTTCATTACAATTGTGAAACATCTGTGTGGACCAAATGTTTCCATGTGAGTTTGCTTTAAGTAATATATACATTTGACATGCATTGTTCGCAATGGTTGAGACTGATGTCTGAAATTTAAGTTAATGAAGGGAATAAAATGTTGCATGCATGCTTGGAATATTTAACAACACTGTTTCAAGTACAAGTACATAGGTGTGCCATGAGAATCGAGATGGAAAGATGATGATGGAAGTGGTAAGGATTTTTGGTTGCTGGCATCCGTGGCTTGTGTTAAGGCACTGGTCGAACAGTCTCCTGGAGAGACAGTAAGATCAAGACAGACTTCAATTAAAGTGGGTACTTTACAGGTCTAGAGCTTTACTGCTCCCCACTTATACATAGTTAAATTATGAGTTCTAGGTTATTTTGCAACTGATATTACAAACTTGTACCAGATTTATTGTAATGAGGTTTATAAACATATTTTTAGAACAAAAATGCAGTTTTCAAATACATACCAGCATTTATACAGCAAGAGTCCATTTGTTGGCAGTTAAACATTTGGTAGCAATAAATTAAATGACATAGTCTAACACAGCTGTATTTATTAGAAAATTACCGATTTGATGGTATGGCTGACAAGCTACCACCTTCATGTGCTGATTGTCTAAAAGTACAGGGAACCTAAACTTCCTGCAGCCCTAAGGTCCTGTCCAGGACTGTAAAGTGATAGCTTTACCAATATGTCGTTCAGTAAGTTACATGTCTCAACGCTAATGGGTCATCATCAGGCTTTATGTAAAAGGAGGTTTTAAATAGTATAATTTAATTTTATTCATATTCCACAAAACGTAGTAGGGCATCACATATCAAGTACACCATTTGGTAGGTTGTTACAACATGTCCCTCTATGCTGAAGGGTTAATTCTCTGGAAATAGACAAATGTATCTCATAAGTTCTTTTTCCAGACTTAAGAAGAACAAAAGCTGTGCATTGCTATTGTCACGTCTTCTAGACACGTGGATGCAGTTGCAAGACAGTGACCAAGCCTTCCTGGTTGAAGCTATTGAACAGCTGATGGTGAACGTAGATCTGACAGCAACATCACTTAAAGCACTACAAGATGCTGTTGAAAAACTGAAAACTGTTACAGAATTTTCACGTGTTCATGCCATGCTTCTTGTTGAGAACAAATTCCTGTCTTTGTATTCCAGGTGAAAAAAGTTCAGATTATTATTATATGAACTGAGTTTGTCACTTTACATTTTTAATTTAGCCTACACATTTTTTGCAACAATGGTTTTGTCTGAAATTTTGTGGACATGTAAGTTATTGTTACATCAAGTCTTGTCCATCACATATATACTTTGTGGCACTAGTTTGGTTTATTTTGTGTAAAAATTTTGAATAACAGTTGTTTTGTTGTCATGGTCACATAGAGAACATGAGAACAAAGCTTCTTCCTTATGGAATTTTGTGTAATCTCATTGCATCTTAATGTAAAGGAAAAATGCTGAAGTTACTTTCAAGTAAGCATTAAGAAATAATCTATAAAAGATCTTTGTAATATCAGATATGTCATGAGAGTGAGATGCTGGGGGTTAATATTCAAGTATTTCATTTAAAGTAAATAAGAACTTCCAAGAAAGAAGGGACAAATACTGTTTTATCTACATTATTTATCTGGGGACTCTTGCATACTGAGAACACTACACAGCCAACTTATGGCAAATAATATATGATGTAAAGTTCCTGCTCTGCACAACTACTGCTACAACTGTATAATTCAATTTATCTTTAGCCGTGGTGCACAAGAATTGTCAGCAGGGGACATCATGTTTTTAAGTTTGATGTGTGAAGCATTTTACCTGGCTCCAACTGACTCCAGCCTTGTTGAGAGCACAGAAAGTGAAGATGCCGATGAGTCAAGTGGAGATGAATTCTATAGTCCACAGACAAGTCCCCAAGGTAGCCCTTCTCAAGCACGGAAGGAGTATTCAAGGCCCACTGAAGACACCAACCAAGAGGAATCACTTTCCTTGCCACCCAGATTTCCTGACATAAATGAGGCTGATGGAGTCATCAGTCAGGTAGTGCTTCTGATGGGGAACAGCATAACATATAACCCTTACGCTGTACATATCTGTCCTTTGGATGAAGGAGTTAATTTACTATTCATGTTTGAGGTAAATGCAAATATTGTTTTGATTCAGACCTTTGTCATATAGAACATAATTTTTACTCTCTTGTTGGCACAGTTTTGAAGTCTTAAACTAGTAACACTTCTTGTATGAGGTTACTTCAAAATCTGATCACATTTTAATGTTGACAAAATGAACACTAGTATAACAAAACATTTGATGTTCACAAAATATTTTTTTATTCCTTTCAAAACTTCTTTAAGTATTGTGAGTCACTGTCAAACTGATATTACATTGATAAAAAAGCTGCTTACATTAAAAATTTATATTCTGTGTCCAGCATATTATATGATGAATTATATATGGTAAATTATTACAAACATTCAAATTAAAATCTTCTATATGGGAAATGAAAAGTAAACTCTTTGCTGCTTATTGAACAAAATTCAAGTATTAAGCATGTTGAATGAAATAAACTTTGGTAATCCCAGCACAAGTATCCATATAATGTAGCTGCAATTCTTTACAGTGTACTGGAACAAAGTGTTGTGCTCAAGCAATGAAAAAAAAATCAGGGGGACCTTTAAAACAGTTAAATTTGTATTCTCAGGAATAAATCAGTAAATTCTGTGAATGAAATAAGTACTGTATTTACCCGAATGCAAGACGACTCTAATCTAAGACGACCTCCCCCAGAAAAAAGCACGTCTGCCAAAGGAAAATGTATTATCCAAATCAGAGATGACCCACCAAAAATAGAACATCTGCTAAGAAGAAATATTTTGCTACTGGATTCGTACACTTTATACACAAAGCATATCAGATTCTATCTGCTATTACCAATCAGCATCGCTGTCTCCATCTTCACATTCAGTGCCTTTGTCTTCCTCACAGCCACTGCTATCAGTCTCATGCATTGCACTGGATATACAGCACTTCTTAAAACCCTTCACAGTCACTTCTGATGAGATGCGCCGCCATGCCATTATGATCCACACAAAGTACTACATTTATATTTCTTGGTTTATAAAATTACTTGAATCCATGAAGATTCACATTTTTCTCTACAGATGATTTTAGTGGTGTTAAGAATTTAAATACATGTGTTCTGGATTTTTGTGTTGTGTCTGGGGTCTGGTCAGTCTGAGTTCATGGCTCTTTTATTATTTTTAATTTGTGGATTGGTCCAGGTTTTATTTTTGAGCCACATGGTTAGTTTTTAATTTTTCTATAGCTACTACCCTTGGACTAGGATCTGTTCACTGGTACACTTCTTAACAAGTTACTATTTCTATGGTGTCCAGTGATTGAGAAAAACCCAGGAGGTTAGATGATTCTTTGCCTGAAAATGGAAATGGAGCCAGCTTCTGAAATGTTGTGCTTCTTCATAAAATTAGATGATGGAAAACGCCCCCAAGAGGAGGACGGTGTCAGGTAAATTCAGTTGTGCTCTGTTCTCTCTTTTGGATTTCTTGACCCTTCAAGATGGGACCAATATATTGTCCAGAAATGTCAGTAAGGAATTACCATTCTATGCTGCATAATATCCTACAAGAGCACAGTTCTCACATTATGATTTGGCGATGCAGGCCTTGGTTTGGCTCTGTATGGTCCTGTTCTGAGTGATCCAGTTTGGCGCCTCATATGCAAATTTAAGATGATCTCACATATTTAAGCGCCAGATTGAAGGAAAAACCTTGTCTTGCATTCAAGTAGATACGGTATTATGTCAGCTTGTGTCTGCAGGGTGTAAAATAACGTAAGTAAGGTTGTTCTTGTCCATGTCATGAGGGTATATGGGGATAGTAGAGGTATATCTTCTACTCATTCTCAATTGTGGCATTCGATAAAGTTAAGTGGTAAACTTCATTTTGGAGTCACTTTACCTGCCCAGGCAAAGAGCAGCCAGTACCCACTGAATAGGAAGCTGGGTGGGCCGGGGAAGAGAAAAATATATTGCCTCTGCCAGGAATCAAACCTCAGATCATCCAGCCTGTACCCTAGTCACAGAAATCAAGTGCCATATGAGCATAAAATCTGACATTCTCACTTCAACTAATTTCATTGAAATCTTGGACAAATAGCTGATCAATACAGAATAAAACTATTATGGAAACTTATCACTTCAGTTGATGGCAACAGAGACAGTCTCTGTGGCTAGATGTTTGGTGTAGTAGCCTGGTATTCAATTGGCTTCAGGTTCAGTTCCAGTGACTGGCACCAATCTTAAGATGAATTTAAGTGAATCAGTCAGTATAATGACAGTCACTTAAAGATGGGAGCAGTGTCATCTCACAAAATGTTGCATATTATCACATATATCTCAGACAATGGACAGTTTACAGCATGGTACACAGATAACTGTGAAATGTTGAATTGTTGTTCTAAACTAACAAAGCCAAAAACAGCTGTCTGCACAAACAGACATACAGTAAAGTAGCTACTGATTTTTTGAGCTGAGTGTGCTATGTTAATACATTACTGTATGAATGTGACATGAGTTAGATTGTAAGGCATGTTGTTGTTTGGGCATTTCAGACTGGAAGTTCTGCGGTGTCTTCTGGATTATGTGAGGTGTTTTACTTCCTTAATGTGTTACAAAGTATTCATTCACAAAAAGACATGGATGAGCTCAAACACATATTTGATTATCTTGAAAGTGGCATCAAGAAAGTATTCGAAGGTTTGAAGAAAATGCGCCACTTAAGACCAGAAGTTGAAAATTTGCAGCGTAAACTGCAATGTAAGTGGGAATTTATGCGGAAGAAGTATCTTGAGTACATGAAAACAACAGATTCAGACTGCTTGTTACGGGTTGAAGCAAGTGCAACACCCTTTTTGGAGGATCTGCAAGAACTGTTGCAGTTCACATGTTTTGACAACAAAGTGCTTGATGTAGGCAGGGATGCTGTGCTGGCTGTAGCCAGTACAGTGAAGCATCGCCTCTCTGATTTCAGCAGTTTTCTCAAAGTCAAGGCTTTGCGCAACTTTACTCTTGGATCATATCCTTTAGTAACGTTAAGTTTTACCATTAATACAAGTCTACTTCTAAATGGCTGTGAATGTGTTCAGGATCCTCTTCATTATCCATGTGCATCTGATGTAGTTTCTGAATTATCTGTATACTTTTTTTTTATTACTTGTCAACCTTAATGATGGTTCGTAAAACTGTACTTTCACATTCCCCAGACTTTTGCTGGAGGAGTGTGTGAGCTAGAGCAGGGAGAAGAGAGAAGTTGTCTATGCAGTGCCATTAGCATACTTAATTGGTGAAATTGGTATTGTTACAACATATTAGAATGAGTACATAACTGAAGTTTTTATGGAAAGTACAACTAGGATTGCATTCTTCTGGGTTATTATACTGTAGTCTCTGAGGTGGTCACCAGTGCAGCTATTTCAGAACCTGGGCTTTAGTAATAACTTTCCAACACAGAAATAACAAACCAAGCAGGAATGACAGTGGCAGTGATGGGAATCTTGTATATGCACATTATTCTTCATATAATCTTTTGATAATGGTTTAACATGTGAAACATCATTAACATGTACCAGAACTTTTCCATTTTCACTAAACTCCAACACTGTTTTCCCTGATGAAGCAAGCAGGCTGCTTTTGAAATGTGTTAGTGTTTAGTGACGATGGAAAAAGTGCTAGTGTATATTAGTGATGTTTCACATTATTATTCATATTCTTCTACTTTGGGTTAATGACCCTTTCATACACTCCCTGCTGTCATGTTCCAGACTTTTTTTAAATCCAGTAACTTTTCTTCAAATGCCTTCCTTCCATCAATCTGTAATTGGTTTGTAACCACCATGGTTTTGATCTCTTTCCACATTTGCCATTTGGTGACTTTCCATTGCCACTTCCTCAAAACAGAAATCCCAAAACAGTAACTGGCTATGACTCAGTACACCACTGTAGTAAACACACACCAGTAGTTCCTTTTGTAACAAACGGCCATCTCTCGTACATATATCAGTATGATTCTGACTCAAAAAGTGAAGCCGTTACAAAAAACTGGTGTTGCAGGGAATTCAAATCAGTGAATGAGATGCACAGTGTAGAGGTATGTTGTAATTATGCAGGCTGACTGCCTTCTTTGCTTGCTTCCTCATGTGTATTGTGTTGTCCTTAATGATGATCACTAGAGCTTCCCTAACCATCAACAAGTATCTGGAAGAATTTCCAGGCCTCGTACATTTTCTGTACATTGATCGCTTCAATCACCGTATCACTGCTCCCAGCCTCGACTTCACTTCAGAAGAAACAACATCACTCACGAAAAAGAAGGTGAGAATTCTAAAATATTTCAGAAATAGGAGCTACATCCTACAATTCTCCATGTTTACAGAGTTCCTGAAATTGGATTTGTTAACATTTTCATGAGCATCAGAGGCTTTTAACATGCAATTGTGCATTACCTGACATAGTATGTCCATTGTTACAATATACAAGTGCACCAGTACCAGCAGCATTGTGGATATTGTTTATAAATTTTTAGAAAAATATATCCATTCTGTGGATATATTGCTCAGATTTGTACCATAATGCACACAAATTGTACACTATTACGGAATTATCACATGGTGTTTTTCCTTTCCTAAATGCATGTGTATTACGCAACACAGCACCTTGTTTTCAAAACAACTGGGGTGAACATACTAAGTAGTAATAAAAATCCACCTTACTAGATAATGATTTGAATATCAGTTATTATTTTGAAGCCAAAAGTTGGAATTTTAGTTTCCAGAAGCCATCTGTATTGCCAGATATTATTAAGTGTATCAGATGAAGGAAAATGCAATGAGCACAGCTTATAGTACATGTAAAGGATATGAAAATGCCTACAGAATGTAGTCACCCTCACCGCGCAGAGTACAGCCGAGTGGTGAGCTCGTACAGGTGGGTGGGTATCCTCAGAGTTCAAAGTGGGGCAGAATGGTGAGCTCCAACAGATAGGTGGTGGGCACCCTCACGGTTCAAAGGAGGGCTGAGTGGTGAGCTCCTACAGATAGATGGGCATGCTCCCAGTTCAGTGTAGGGTTATATATCCTGAATGTCACTTGTGAAAGTGGAGCATGAAGATGAAGTTAGAGTAATGTATTCCAAGTTTAGATGATAGCTGAAAACTAATGGTATACTGAAATATACTAAGTTCAGCACATTCTTGAATCCTCAGATATGGGCAATGGTTGAATTCAGCAGAACCCATCTACAAGAGGGCCACACAGCGCTTATGTGGAAGGACACCACATTTAATTATGCATATTTTCTCTGGTTTGAGGATTCTTCGGTAAGCCAACACCAAAATTAAATTTGTTCTGTTTGAAAATACTGATCATTAGGAGTGCAGTAATTGACACTGTTAAGTGACCTTAGTTACAATGTTCTTTATTGCAACTACACTATTGCTATTTAGAGATGGGAAACAGTTTTACATTTGCCATTACAGCACTTCCATCCCATTATTACATGATTAAGAGACACTCTCCTTCCTGCCATATATTATATTACTATTCTGTTTTTGTCAACTGTTTTATATTTTAAGTATTGTGTTCGGTGATAGATCATCAACATTGTACAGAGGGGTTTATCTTCATTGGACACATTAGTATGGGATGTTTCGTAAGCTTGGTACCACTTATACAGTGGCTGGTATCAGCATTCACAAAAGCCAATGAAAACACAATACATACTGTTATCAGTAACTAAGGTAATATTGGAAAACCATTAATGGAAGGAAAAATTCAATATGTATGGAGGAAGAAATGAGATGTGGGAAAAATATTATTACACACTCTTTATTCCAATTATAAAACTTTATAACTTTTATTTACTATTTTAACATAGTACTGACTTTTTTTTTAGGCATCACCATTGAAACCAACAGTATTTCCATCTGCAGCTTTAAAGAATTTTCCAAGGCCAGGAATCCTCTGTGGAGATTTTTACCAGTAAGTATACAGGGTTCACCTATTCTATCAAAAGTAGAATATGTGTTGAATTTAAACCATGCAGTTGGAAGTTTTGTTACAACAAACTGCTTTCACTTTTTTTTGGGGGGGGAG
>Ga0209628_10004323_pt1 | contig 10236 bp, 9 predicted proteins | sample TergutCu122P4_FD_187285 | JGI IMG/M metagenome (GOLD analysis project Ga0209628, IMG submission 187285) | Cubitermes ugandensis P4 segment gut microbial communities from Kakamega Forest, Kenya - Cu122 P4 (SPAdes) (version 2) | ecosystem: Host-associated > Arthropoda: Insects > Digestive system >... | reverse complement strand
GGCGAACAAATCGGCAATATAACGCAAATTATGCCTTGGGGAAAGAAAATATTGAGTTTGTTTTTGAACAAAGCAATGTTTCCTTTTAAACTCGAAATTGTTGATATGGAAAACAAACTTTTGGCTTCTATTAAACGCGGTTGGACTTTCTTTATGTCAAAAATTGAAGTATTAAACGTTGATAATGAGCCAATTGCTATTATCAAACAAAAATTCAAATGGCTTAAACCCGAATTTACAATTCTTGATATGCAAGAAAACAAAATTGCTGTTATTGCAGGCGATTGGAAAGCGTGGAATTTTACAATTATCAACAATGACGGAAAGCAAATTGGCACAATCAGCAAAAAGTGGAACGGTATTCTGAAAGAAACATTCACAACCGCAGATAAATACGTAGTTTCCGTTATTCCCGAACTCAAAGAAGACATCATAAAAACAATCGTAATTTCGGCTGCAATAACAATAGATATGGTGCTAAAAGAGAGCAAGTAGTATGAAATTTCCATGAGTTTTTTAACAAAAATACACCAAGCAAAATGATTGTAATTCAATAAGTTATAAAATTATAAACACATGAAAAAATTTTTTTATTTATCATTAATTCTCTTGTTTGCAAACAATATTTTTGCACAGGAAACGCCGATTTCATCACAAAAACTGATTTCGGTAATTGGTGTTGGCGATATTATGCTCGGCACAAATTTTCCATCAGATACAAACCTTCCGCCAAATGACGGCAAAGATGTTTTAAAAGATGTAAAAGAGATTTTGCGTAGCGCAAACGTTACTTTCGGCAATCTCGAAGGGTGTTTTCTCAATTCTGGCGGCGGACAAAAAACTTGCGGCGGCACCTGCTATTTTTTCAGAATGCCCGATAGATACGTCAATTATTTGGTTGATGCGGGTTTTGATGTGGTGAGTTTGGCAAACAACCACAATGGCGACTTTGGCGTGCAGGGAAGGGAAAACACGCAAAAAGTGCTAAAAAATGCAGGTATAAATTTTGCAGGACTTGAAAATATTTGCGAAACAACAACTTTTACAATTGAGGGTATTAAGTACGGATTTTGCGCCTTTGCACCAAACAATGGCACAGTGCGTATTACAGATATTCCGAATGCAAAACGGCTTGTCAGTGAATTAAAAAAAAATTGTGATATTGTGATTGTATCGTTTCACGGCGGTGCAGAGGGTAAAAATTATAACCGCGTACCGAAACAGACAGAGACCTTCCTTGGTGAAAATCGCGGTAATGTTTATGATTTTGCCCATGCGGTAATTGACGCAGGTGCAGACATCGTTTTTGGACACGGACCGCACGTTGTGCGTGCAATTGAGTTGTACAAAGGCAGATTTATCGCTTATTCGCTGGGAAATTTTGCTACCGCAGGCGGAATTAATGTCGGCGGAATTAGCGGTTATGCGCCAATTATCAAAATTTATACCGATGAAAAGGGCAATTTTGTAAAAGGACAGATTTTTTCGTTTATTCAACAATATAGAACCGGTCCTTTGAAAGACGATAAAAATTTGGTTATAAAAGAGATAAAACGCCTCACCGAACTTGATTTTCCAAATATGCCATTAAAAATTTCTGACGATGGAATAATAGAGAAACGCTGAATAAAAACAGCGTTTTTTTTGTACTTTACCAAAAAAATTTTTTATCTTTGCACTAAGTTTTTAAAAAAAAAAATTTTTTAATGAAAATTTTTCGTTCTATTATAAAACATTTACTTTTGATAATCAATATTTTAGTTGCAATTGGTTATCTTTTTGGGGTAGCATCAACATTTGTTCCGCCATACAGAATGGCGATTTTCAGTTATTTTGGGCTGATTTTTCCAATTTTTGCTGCAGCAAATATTATTTTTGTGATTTTTTGGGCTATACGTAAAAAATGGTTTGTGTTAATTTCTGCTTTGCTTTTAATTTTTACTTTTTCTCACTTAAATAATTGTTTTACAATACCTTATAAATATTTTTTAAAGCAGAAAACAGAAGATAAAATAACAATTTTGAGTTACAATATTTCGGCAATGAGAATGTTGCGTTATTCGCAGACCGATAACTTTTTTAAATTTATTGCCGAAACAGATGCCAATATTGTCTGTTTTCAAGAGTTTGGCTATTATACCGAAAAAGAGAGGGATAATTTTCTTATGGAAATGAACAAAAAATACCCGTACAGTCATATTTGGTACAAGAATCAATCAAAATCACAATCGTGGGGAGTGTCAACATTTTCAAAATTTCCAATTATTTTTAAGAAAAAAATTAATTTTGAGTCAAAATATAATGTCTCTATATTTTCGGATATTGTTGTAAATAAAGATACAATCCGTATTTTCAACAACCACTTGGAATCAAACAAATTTTCAATGAATGATATAAAAAAGTATCAAAGTGCGGGCAACAATCTCTCCGGCGGCGAACTTAAATATGTGTCAGCAATGTTATCTCAAAAATTAGGTGATGCATACAAAATTAGGGCTGTGCAGGCACGTATTGTAGCAAGTGAAATTAAAAAATCACCATACAAAAATATAGTTTGCGGCGATTTCAACGATGTGCCAGAATCTTACGCCTATCACAAAATCAAAGGCAATTTAACTGATTTATACACTTCCACTGCTTGGGGATATCGTTACACTTTTTACGCCAACGGAATGTTTGTTGGTATTGACCATATTTTGATTGACAAAAGTTTTGTACCTATAAAATTGAGTATCCCCCGTAAAAAATTTTCTGACCATTATCCTGTGGTTGGAATTTTTGGAATAAACTAAAAACTAAGAGTTAAAACCTTAAACCTTAAACAATTAAATACTAGTCACTAACCATTAACCATTAACCAAATCAACAACAACTGACAATCAACAAATAAATAAACAAAAATTAAAATGAAGAAGTTTTTTTTACTATTGCTGCTCCCTGTATTTTTTGCCTGCAAGGAAAAGTATGTTCGGGATTTTGACCCGCAGAAAAATTTTGATGCGCTTTGGGAAATTTTGGACACAAAATATTGCTTTTTTGAAGAGAAAAACATTGATTGGCAAGGAGTTAGAAATATTTATGAAAAATATTTAGACACTATTCCTAACTACGAAGTCGAAATGTTTGATTTATTTGCGCAAATGCTTGACACTCTGCAAGATGGACACGTTAATCTCTTTGCACCTTTTGATATTTCACGTTGCAAAGGTTGGTTTGAAAATTACCCTGAAAATTTTAATTCCGACATAATCTATTCAAATTATCTAAAAGATTACCGCATTGCTGCGGGCTTTGAGTACAACGCTGTTGCTAATGGAAAAATCGGGTACATCAGATATTCAAGTTTTGAAAACGGTATTTCGGCAACGGGAATGCAGTATATTGCAGCATTTTTCGATAAGAACAAAAAGTTGATTATTGACTTGCGCAATAATGGCGGCGGTTCTCTTGGTTACAGCAGCAGTTTTGCAGCGTGTTTTTTTAAGGAAAAAACGCTAACCGGCTACATTCGCCACAAAACAGGACCGGGACACAACGATTTTTCCGAATATCAACCAATTTACACCGACCCCAAAGAAAAAATCTACGACTGGAGCGATTTTAAAGTTGTAATTCTCACTAACAGAAGATGTTACAGTGCAACAAATGAATTTGTTAATAGAATAAAAAACGCACCAAATGTTACAGTAATAGGAGGAATAACAGGCGGTGGAGGCGGCATTCCATCGTCAAGCGAACTGCCGTGTGGTTGGCTTGTGCGATTTTCGTCAGTGCAACTGATGGACAAAAATAAGCAGCAAATTGAGTTTGGCATTGAACCAAATATTTATATTAATCTTGACTCAACCGACATCGCAAACGGCAAAGACACAATGATTGAATATGCTATAGAGATGTTAAAATAGGAATGAGGAATGAGGAATGAGAAATGAGTGTTTTATGTTCATTGCTATTGTAAAAAATAATCCTGTAAAAAAAATATTGTTTTTTCCAAAAAAAAGAATTAACTTTGTGCCGTCAAAAAAAGGAACTTATTTTGTGAGCCAGAAAAACGATTATATATTGAATTTCAATGATTTACCTGACGGCAAACACAATTTTAATTACAAATTAAGCAACGATTTTTTTGCAAAATTTGACGAAATTGATATAAATCAGGGTGAAATTGAGGTTGAAATTGTTGCAGAAAAGCAACTTTCAAATATTGATTTGACATTTAACATAAAAGGAAAAGTGGTTGTTCTCTGCGACAGATGCCTTGACGAAATGGTATTACCGATAGAGATGCAAGAAACAATTTTTGTTAAAATAGGTGGCATTTCAGACAACAACTCAGATATTTTGACGATTAAAGAAAATGAGGACTTTGACATTTCGTGGCTCTTGTATGAATTTATTGCAACTGCTGTTCCAATGCAGCATTCGCACAAAGATGGGCAATGCAACGAAGAGACAATGAAACAATTTAACCGCTATATTGTAGTGGAAAAAGATGATAATTTTATAAAAAACAGCAAAAATCAGACCGACCCGCGTTGGGACGCTCTGAAAAATATTAACGATAACATTTAAAGTATTCAAAAGATGGCACATCCAAGAAGCAGACACTCAAAACAGAGGCAAGCCAAACGCCGCACGCACGACAAAGCCGTTGCGCCGACATTGGCAATTTGCTCGCACTGCGGTTCAATGCACATTTATCACACAGTTTGCCCTGAGTGCGGTTACTACCGAGGCAAATTGGCAATAGAAAAAAAAGATGCAGCCGCATAAAACTCTAAAAAAGTTTAAGACCGTTCTAAAAAAGAACGGTTTTTTTATATAAAATTTACTTCTGCCTCTAATTCAATGTCAAATTTTTCTTTAACCGACTTTTGAATTTCAAATGATAAGTTTGCCACATCTTGCGGAGTGGCATTGCCCTGATTTACAAGCACTAACGGCTGCAAATGATAAACCGCTGCTCCGCCAAATGTCTTACCCTTCCAACCGCACTGTTCAATTAACCACGCTGCAGAAAGTTTTACAAGTTGTTCATTTTGAGGGAAAACAGGAATATTTGGATAATTTTTTTGTAAATTTTCAAAATGTTCTTTACTGCAATATGGATTTTTAAAAAAACTGCCTGCATTTCCCAAAATTTTTGTATCTGGCAATTTGCTTTGGCGAATTTTTATTATTACATCTCTAACATCTTGAATATTAGGGTTTTGAATATTTTGTAAATACTCTATTATTGTGCCGTATGCAAGTTTAAGTTTTGGCTTTTTTGATAGACGAAAAACCACAGCAGTAACAATAAATTTACCCTTAAAATCTGTTTTAAAAATGCTTTCTCTATAGCCGTATTTACATTCTGACACATCAAAAATTCTCTTTTTTAAAGTTGCAATCTCAATCGTTTCAACTTTTGATATAATATTTTTAAATTCAACCCCGTATGCACCAATATTTTGCACTGCTGCTGCACCTGTTTCGCCCGGTATCAACGATAAATTTTCTGCGCCGCCAAAACCTCTATCAACCATTTGTGCAACAAAATCGTCCCAAACAACACCCGCACCAACACGAACAAAAACATCGTTGTTCTGATTATCAAATGATTGCCTTTCAATTTCGCAATGACAAATGTTAGAATGAAGAATTGTTCCGTCAAAATCACCGCGAAAGAGCAAATTGCTGCCTCTGCCAATATGCAATTTTTTTTCTGAACTATTATTTTTTAAAAAATTTAACAATTCTTCTTCATTGTTATACTCAACAAATTTTTTGGCAAATATTTCAAAACCAAAGGTATTGTGATTTTTTAGATTATAATTTTCAATAATTTTCATTATCTTTTCAATAATTTTATTGCACAAAATTACAAAAAAAAACTTGTCTTTGTTCTTTTTACCAAAAATAATTAACTTTGCAAAAAAAAAATATATGATTATAAATGTAGGCGTTTTTTGTGCATCGAGCAGTAAAATTAACAAAATTTATTTTGATGCAGCAGAAAAATTTGGGAAAATTTTAGCAGAAAATAATTTAGTTTGTTTCACAGGTGCTGGAAATTCGGGATTGATGCGAACTATACAGGATAGTGTTTTACAAAATGGCGGACTATGTTTTGGTGTTATTCCGCAATTTATGACTGACGTAGGATGGTGTCATCTGGGGTTGAGCGAAACTATTGTTGTGAAAACAATGATGGAACGCAAGGCGGTGCTGCGTGAAAAAATTGATGCAGCGGTCTTTCTTGCAGGTGGTATCGGCACACTTGATGAATTTTTTGAAATTTTAACACTTAAACAACTTGGCATCTTTTGCAAACCTATAATTATCTTAAACACAAATAGTTACTATAACGAATTATTAAAAGTTTTAGAAAAAACAGTTTCAGAAAATTTTATGCTTGAGGAGCATAAAAGAATGTGGCAAGTAGTAAATTCTGTAGATGAAATTTTGCCTGCAATCGCCGCCGCACCCGATTGGAAAAATGAAAATATTAAACTTGCCTTGTTAGAATAATAACATCTTTGGTAAGATATAATAATATAAAAATAGAAAACCCTACTTTCACAAGTAAGTGTTTTCTTTGACAAATTTTTGCGTTATACAATTAATTTTTTTAGCAAAATAAATATTTATTTTGGCTGCAAAGATAATATGAAAACTACGCCATTGCAAGACGTTTTTTATAAATAAATTAAAATAATCAACAAAAATTACGCAACATGTTACAAAACTATTCTTTTCTCCTCTTTTTTAGATTATTTTCGCAAATAATACTCTTAAAAAATAAAAATTTATATTCATTACCAGAAACTTTTAGTAACTTTGTACGTTTTTTATTATTAATGCTAATGACGGGTTGAAACTCAATATTTTGTATTAAAATTCCGTTTTTGCGAAATAAATTATGCCGTTAGGCGTTATATATTGGTAGAAAATGTCGTTTCCACCACCTTGCGTACCGTCAGGTACGCAATATAAAAAATATTTATTACATCTTGTCCCTAACGGGACAAAAAACGTGGGTTTATCAATGTTTCTACCAATATTTAGTCCCTATCGGGACATAAAATGCAATTTTAACCCGTCATTCGCATTATTTATATAAATTTAATATTTTTAAGTGGGCATATCAATATGGTGAAGAAACAATAAATATTCCATATTCACAAATTATTATTCCAGAAAAATTATTAAAAGAGATAGAAATCTACTATAAATATATAAAATATGTAGCAAATACAAATTATATTTTAGATAATATGATTTTTGAAAACATAGTACAAGAGATTAGATTTTTTCATTCTATATTTTTGGGATAAAGAACTTATAAAACAGGATTTATATGCTTTGTTGGATTATTTATTGGAGATAGCAAACACAGGTTGCTTTTCAGAAACAAAAAATAAAGTGCATATTTATATTTCCCACCTTAATATAAATACAAATTACAGTTATTTTTTTGACGGAAAAATGGAAATATGCCGAATCCATTCCTTTAGAATGCTTGACAGTATAACATATAACCATGATTTTATAGAAAAATTTAAAGTGTGGATTCAGAGAAATAAAAAAATTCTATAAAAATTTTAGAGGCAGATGAAAAAATCCGAATAGAATTTTTTATGAAACAACGACAGCTGATTGATACTTTATAAGAGAATATTAACTTGTCCCTAAAAAATTTTAACTCGTCGATTTTAATATAATAAATATTTAAAAATTTATTTATATCTACCGTAATAATCTTATTTTAACTTTTCAAATTAAAAATGTTTTTATTAATATTTTTTGTTATTCCCGCCAATATGGGAGCAAAAGGTAGATGCAGTTTTGCTATATAAGTGCTTTTTTGGTTTTCTTTCTCTTTGCTGGCGGAGTTTTACAAATTAAATATCCCAAAACGGAAGTTGCATTTGCGTTTTTTGAGAGCGGAATAGCTTGTTCTGTACAACAAATATGCTAACCATTATTCTCTTTTCCATCCTAAATATTCCAATATTTTGTCAGCCCTTTTTATAAATTACTCTATTGTTCTACAAACCAATATTAAAAAAAATTACTACTTTTGTAAAAAAAATATTAATCAAAAATTTTATGAATACACCATTGTTACTTGGTATAATCGGCACACAAGAAATTCTTATTATTGCACTTGTGGTATTGTTGCTTTTTGGCGGCAAAAAAATTCCCGAACTGATGCGCGGTTTAGGAAAAGGGGTAAAAAGTTTCAAAGACGGCTTAAATGATGTTAGCAAAGAAATAAACAAGGATGAGTGAAAAGAAACCCAAAGAACAGACATTTTGGGAACACCTTGATGAACTCAGAAAGGTGATTTTCAAAAGTTTAGCGGTTGTTGCCGTGTTTGGTGTGGTTGCTTTTTTGTGTAAGGAGCAACTGTTCGGTGTATTGCTTGCACCTTCCAAATCGGACTTTGCAACTTACCGTTTTTTATGTTTTTTGGGAGAAAAAATTTCACCTGCGCTATGCCCGGAAGAATTTTCGGCACAACTTATAAACACTCAACTTGCATCTCAATTTATGATACATTTGAATATGGCGTTTTGGGCAGGTGTTTTAGTTGCTTTTCCGTATATTGTTTATCAGGTTTTTCGTTTTATTTCACCTGCTCTGTATCAAACTGAACGTAAATATTCGGGACAAATTATATTTTTTTCTGTACTGCTTTTTGGACTTGGCATTTTGCTGAATTATTTTTTAATTTTTCCACTATCATTCAGATTTTTAGCCACTTACCAAGTTACATCAAGCATTCCAAATATGATAACGCTTTCATCATACATTGACACATTGATAATGCTTTCGCTGATGATTGGTTTGATGACTGAACTGCCTATTGCGGCGTGGCTTTTGGCAAAAATAGGCGTGCTAACTGATAGAGTTATGAAAAAATACCGCCGACACATTATTGTTGTGTTGATGATTTTGGCTGCAATTATTACCCCTACCGCAGACGCTTTTACGCTGTTGTTAGTGTTTTTCCCAATATATTTTTTATATGAATTAAGTATTTTAATAGTCAAAAATGTTTGCAAAAAGAAAAAACTTGTTATTCTAAAAGAAGAGCAAGATTGGGAAAATCCTTATTTTGAATTAAAAAAATCTAAAACCTAAAATTAATATGCTTACATTTCAAATAAAAGACATAATTGACATTGTTCTTGTAGCGATATTGATGTATATAGGCTACTTTTGGACACGTGAAACAGGCGCAAAAAATATTTTTGTAGGACTGATAATACTTGTTGTTATATGGTTTTTTGTAACAAAAATATTCAAATTGGCACTGCTCGGTGCAATTTTTAACGGTATATCCAGTGTAGGCGCATTTGCTTTGATAGTGATTTTTCAAGTAGAAATACGGCGATTTTTCTCTAAAATCGGTTCAAGAAGTAATTGGAGACATTTTATAAATCTGTTGGAAAAATTACACCTTACAAAGCCGAACAACGAACCGCTTTTACCTATAAAAAATATTGCCGATGCTTGCAGAAATATGTCAAAAAATAAAATTGGAGCATTGATTGTAATTGCAAAAACCTCTGATTTACAAGAACATATTGATACAGGTGAAATTATAAACGCCGAAATTAACACGCGGTTAATTGAAAATATATTTTTCAAAAATGCACCGTTGCACGATGGCGCTGTGATTATTGCCAACAATAAAATTGTCTCTGCGGGGTCTATTTTACCGATTTCACGTAATCCCGACATTCCAAAAGGACTTGGGTTACGCCACCGTGCCGCACTTGGTATTTCGGAACGAACAGATGCTGTTGTAATTATTATTTCCGAAGAGACAGGCAATATTTCGCTCGCCTCAAATGGCGCATATACTTTAAAAATTTCCCCTGAAAATTTGGAAAGTTTAATTATGGAAAAATTGAATTAATTGGGATTTCTAAAAAAATCACGAAGAACACAAAGATCTTATAATCAACAATAACCATTTGTTAACTTTGTGGCTTGAAAAGCCGCAAGGAAAATGACGGGTTTAGTTCACTGTTTTTGTTTTCTAACACTTTTTTTGCACCATAAAAATGAAAACGGCACTTATTTTATACTTTTTATTTTATTTTTTTTTTGTAATTTTGCAGCCCTTTTAAGAAAAAGTTAGAAGTTAGAAGTTAGAAGTTAGAAGTTAGAAGTTAGAAGTTAGAAGTTAGAAGTTAGAAGTTAGAAGTTAGAAGTTAGAAGTTAGAAGTTAGAAGTTA
>Ga0209628_10004322_pt1 | contig 10237 bp, 11 predicted proteins | sample TergutCu122P4_FD_187285 | JGI IMG/M metagenome (GOLD analysis project Ga0209628, IMG submission 187285) | Cubitermes ugandensis P4 segment gut microbial communities from Kakamega Forest, Kenya - Cu122 P4 (SPAdes) (version 2) | ecosystem: Host-associated > Arthropoda: Insects > Digestive system... | reverse complement strand
CCCGTGCAGGATGGTCTTCTGGAAAGTTTAAAGATGTAAAAACATGCCAGTCGTCCTCTACCTCAGGGCCTTCAGCAATGGAAAACCCCAAACGTCCGAAAATATCGCAGATTTCTTTTTTAACAAGCGAAATCGGATGACGCGTTCCAACCTTATAGGGATAAGCAGTCCGGGTTAAATCAATACATTCGTTGATAATGCATTGATTTTCGACACAACTTTTCAACTCATTGATTTTTTCTTGCGCTTTTTCTTTAAGCTCATTGAGTCTCAGACCAATAGCCCGTTTTTCTTCTGCAGCTACCTGACGAAACTCTTCCATCAAAGAAGCAATTTCTCCTTTTTTACATAAATATTTAATACGCAATGCTTCAACATCTTCACTGCTCTGAGCTTTCAATTGGTTGATTTCAGCCAATAAGGCGTTTATTTTATTAATCATATTTTCTTGTTTTTGATGTGCAAAGGTATTAAAAAAAAGACAAAAGACGAAAGATTAAAGACGAAAGACATATCTATCTTCTTCTATCTTCAAGTCTAATATCTTCTTTCAGTATCTCCCAAACCTTTTTATGCAAAACCGGGTGAATATAATCCGGAGCGATTTCGTTGAAAGGCTCTAATACAAACCGTCGTTGATGAAAACGCGGATGAGGTAATTGTAGATTTTCCAAATTGAGAATCAAATCATTATACGCAATAATGTCAATATCAATGATACGGTCGTGATAGAAATTATTTGATTTTTTAGTACGACCGATTTTTTTTTCGATGAATTGGGTTGCATTTAATATTTCCTCAGGAGACAACAGGGTTTCAACACAAACCATCATATTCAAAAAATCGTTTTCCGAATCGAATTCTTCCGGTTTTGTTTCATAAACCGATGAAACGGCTGAAATTTTGCCGATTTTTTTAGCAATGTAACTTATTGTGCGTAATAAATTAATCGGCTTATTTCTTAAGTTGGTTCCTAATGCTAAATAAGTATGGTTCATAAAATTAACATCGCATCTCCGTAAACGCCAAAACGATATTCTGCTTTTATTGCTTCCTGGTAGGCATACATAGCAAAATCAAATCCGATGAATGCTGCTGTTTGCATCAACATTGTAGAAAGCGGCAAGTGAAAATTAGTGAGATGGCAGGTTGCCACAGTGAAATCATAAGGAGGAAAAATAAATTTATTGGTCCATCCTTCATACGCTTTCAAATGTCCTCGCGTTGTTACTGCGCTTTCAATGGCTCTTAAAACAGAAAAACCAACTGCACAAATTTGTTTTTGATTGTCTTTTGCTCGATTTACCATTTCTACAACTGATTCTTCTATATACAACTCTTCAGAATCCGGTTTATGTTTTGTCAAATCTTCCACATCAATATCTCTGAAATTACCCAATCCTGAATGCGCAGTAATAAAAGCAAATTTTATACCTTTTATTTCCATACGTTTCATGAGTTCCCTGCTGAAATGTAAACCTGCTGCAGGAGCTATGACAGCTCCTTCGTTTTTTGCGTAAATAGTCTGGTAGCGTTCGGAATCTTCAGGAATTACACTACGGGTAATGTAATTGGGAAGAGGCATTTCTCCTAATGAATACAGTAATTTTTTAAATTCTTCATGCGGTCCATCGTATAAAAAACGAAGCGTACGTCCGCGAGAAGTCGTATTGTCAATTACTTCAGCAACTAAGGAATCGTCTTCTCCAAAATAGAGCTTATTTCCAATGCGAATTTTTCGGGCAGGATCGACCAGAACATCCCAAAGACGTAGATCAGGATTTAGTTCGCGTAATAAAAATACTTCAATCTTTGCTCCCGTTTTTTCTTTATTTCCATACAAACGAGCTGGAAATACCAAGGTGTCGTTGAAAATAAAAACGTCTTTATCACCAAAATAAGTCAAAATGTCTTTGAAAATTTTATGCTCGATCTTTCTTGTTTTAGGATGAATTACCAATAATCGTGACTCATCGCGGTTTTTTGACGGATGAAGCGCTATTAATTCGTGTGGAAGATTAAATTTAAATTTAGATAGTTTCATATATAGTTTTTTTTTACAAATGTCAAATAATTATGTATTACAAAAATCGTAAACAGATAAACATTGATCCAGAGAGACTTCTCCTATTTTTGTTCTGCTTAAGGTAATCAAATGGGCGCCGGAATTCAAGGCGTAGCCAATATCGCGAGCCAATGCGCGGATGTATGTGCCTTTACTACAAACAATCCGTATTTTAAGTATATCCCCATCAAAAGAAAGAAGATTTATCTCTTCAATAACCAATGGCTTAGGTTTCAACTCAACTTTCATTCCCTGTCTTGCTAATTGATACGACCTGTTTCCTTCGATTTTACAAGCAGAATATGCCGGAGGAATTTGATTGATTTTACCTATAAACCGCTGTAAAACAGTTTCAACCATTTCTTTTGTAATGTGACTTGTATCAAATGTTTCATCAATTTCTGTTTCTAAATCGAATGAAGGTGTTGTGGCGCCTAAACGTAAAGTGGCAACATATTCTTTGCTGTGATGTTGAAATTCTTCAATTCTTTTCGTCGCTTTGCCTGTACAAATAATCATTACTCCGGTTGCCAACGGGTCTAAAGTTCCGGTATGGCCCGCTTTGATTCTTTTGATTTGTAAGGAACGGGAAATTTTATTCCTGACTTTGGACACCAAATCAAATGATGTCCAATTCAACGGTTTGTCAAAATATAAAATTGCTCCTTCTAAATAATCAACCATAAAGAATTATTAAGTACAATGAATGAATTATAAATTGATAAATGAAAAAATAACGATTACAATTGCTGCTGCTATGCAATAGTAAGAAAAGTAGATTAATTTTCCTTTTTTTACAATGTTGAGCATCCACCGGCAAGCCATTGTTCCTGAAATATAAGCAGCTAAAGAGCCAATTATCAATGATAAAGACGACATGCCGGATTGTTCGAGTGAAAAATGACCTTTTATCAAATCTAAAAATGCTTCTCCCAGAACAGGTATTATCAACATCAGGAAAGCAAACCTCGTAACGCTTTCTTTTTTGTTTCCCAGCAAGAGACCGGTTGAGATAGTAGCTCCCGAACGCGACAGTCCGGGAAAAATGGCAATTGCCTGCGCTATACCTATAAAAATAGCATCTTTAAATGAGATTTCCGACTTGGATCGCGGTTTTGCATAGTAGGTAAAAAAGAGTAAAGCAGCTGTTAATAACAGCATACAACCCACCCAAAACAAACTGCCACTGAATATGGCTTCTACATAATCTTTGAAACATAGTCCTACAATAGCTACCGGAATCATAGAAAGCAACAGTTTTGAAATATATTGCGTTTCTTCGTTCCATCGGAATTTGAAGAAACCCTGTATTAATTTTAGAATTTCATTTCCGAAAACGGTGATGATACTTAATACCGTAGCGGCATGAACAGCAATAGCAAACGTCAGATTTTCTCCTTCGAAACCAAGTATTTTTTGAAAAATAGCCAGATGCCCGCTGCTGCTAATCGGTAAAAATTCGGTTAACCCTTGAATAATTCCCAGAATAAGCGCTTGTAGCCATGAAATGTCTTCCATCGCTTATTTCTTTAGTGTGTTATCCTCCGCATTTTTTGGCTTTTTGAGTATGGCTACGACTACCAAAGCAAATCCAATCATCGTGACGATAGGAGCAATGATGATCCGACGGGTATTAAAAATACTCGGGTCGAACCCGGTTTCTTCAGTTGTTTTTCCTCCCGACATCAACCAAAATCCAATGATTATGATTGCCATTGAAATAGCTAAAATGATAAAATTTTCTTTTCCGAATACAAATTTTTCTTTGCCCATGATTCTTATAAATATTAAATAAAAAATAAATCATCCCCTTCCATTCGGAGATAACGGTTGACCGCTAAATATGTAGCGATATATGAAATAATAATTCCAAGTATTAACACACTTCCGGCAACAATAAACAAGGAGCAGCGATTGATTACATCCCATATTTCGTTAATATCTTTAGAAATATATAACAACCCCCAAAACAATAATGCAATGGCGATAAAAGCAGCAATTATCCCGGAATAAACCTGAGTTTTTATAAATGGATTACGGATAAAACCGTTGGTAGCTCCTACTAATTTCATGGTGTGAATTAAAAAACGGTTTGCATATACAGTTAAACGAATCGTATTGTTTATTAAAGCAAATGATATAATAAGCAAAAGAAAAGCCAATCCAAAAAGTACAAACCCGATTTTTCTGAAATTATCAAAAACCATTGCCATTATTTCCTTCCGGTATTCTATGCCGATGATATCAGATGATATTCTTTTGATTTGTTTTTCTATTTCCGGAAATTTTTCCGGATGTGTAAATTCCGATTGCAAGCAGACTGTAATTAAACAAGGCAGTGGATTAAAACCTAAAAATTCTTCAGGGTTTTGTCCGATATCGGCTGCCAATTGTGTTGCTGCCATCTCTTTTGAAATATATTCCGTTGACTTGATAAAATCGGTTGATTCTAATCTTTTAATGATGCGGTATACTTCTGTTTCCTTAACATTATCAGACAAAATTATATCGAAAGAAACGTTTTCTTTGACAAAGGAAGAAAGATTTTTAGCCAATAAGGCAAAAAGAATAATCAACCCCAACAAAAACAAAACCAAAGAAATACTTATTGTAGCAGTTACTCTTGAATTAATAAAAGTCGCAGGTGAAACAGTGCGCTTATTTTTCATTCTCAATGCTTTATAATTTGATTTGAATCATTCAAGGATATAAAACCCCTAAGATGCTACAAAATTATAAAAAAAAGTTTGGAATAAATTGGTTTTAAGAAATTTTAACTAAATTTAGTTGAACTGTCATTGCAGCCGTAGCGAAGCGGAGACCCGAAATCCCCAAAAATATCAGGAGATCCCGCATTAAGCGCGGGATGACAAGCCTTTGATAATTGCCAATGATTCTTTAATCAGGTTGGGATTAGTTATAAAAACTTCAATTATTGCATAGACTAAGAGAAATATCAGAGCGAAGATTGTATTAATAATAAACAGTAAACTGCACTTGAGTCTTGAAATCGCTTTCCTTTCTCCATAGACTAACCTGTGAGAATGGAAAAAATAATAAATAAGATAGATAATCATCGCTCTGAAAAAATAATTCTCGATTATATTTATGATATTAATTACAAAAAAAGTTTGTGACCATTTAACAATTATGTAAATTAAACTACTTAAAAGTATAAATGAAAAATAGTGAAGGGTAAAAATACTGTGGTCAAAATAATACCATTTCTTCTTATTGTGAAACAACCATAGCCAAAATGCAAAAAAAGGCATATATATAAAAATTGCTTTATGAAAATTCGCTTTAAATCTTGCAAGCCACTTATCGCCGTCAATTTTTTGAACTAATTCCTCAATTTTGGTCTCAATATCCTTGTTTTCATTAATCTCTTTATTCAAAGTTAAGGTTACATTTTTCTTATTACTTTTTTCGCCTTCTTTTTCTTCTTCAGTCGTAATTTCCTGAGAAACAGATGTTTCTTTCTTTTCTTTCGATTCCCTGTCAGGGAGAACAGCAGGTATGAAAAACGTAATGAAACTGATAAATATATACAAGGTGACGGGCGCCATGTAGCTTTTTCGCTTACCGGCTAAATATTCGTTGGTTAATTTGGCGGGACGAGTGAGTAAATAGCGGATTGTTTTCCAAAATTTACTGTCGTAGTGAATAAAATCTTCAATGAAATGGGTAAAAAGATAGTAAAAACGCTGGCGGGTTTCGACGTTTTCCTGTCCACATTCCGGACAAAAACGTTTATCGACGAAATGTCCGCAATTTTCACATGATTTTTTTTCTCTTGGGTTTCTGTGACGGCTCATCCTATAACAAATATTTTCCCACAAAGGCACAAAGAACACAAAGAGAATAAGTTATTCTTTGTGTTCTTTGTGTCTTTGTGGGAAAAAAAACCTTACAATTATTTAATGCCCTTTAATCAACCTTAATATCCTTATTTACATTCTTGCTACCTATCAAAGCATAATAGAGCAAATAAGCAAAACCGGCAAACATTACCCAGTAGCTGATTTGGTAACCGGCAGAATCGGCAACAGTTGCTTGTAACCAGGGAATAATTCCGCCACCACAGACCATTACCATGAAAAGACCGGATGCCGCTTTCAGGTATTTACCTAAGCCTTCTACAGCTAAATTATAAATACCTCCCCACATGATGGAAGTACAAAGCCCTACCAATACAATAAACATAGCATTGATGGGAACTTGAGTTAAACCGAAAGATAAAGAGCCTGCGCCTGATCTTTGCATCAAAGGCATTTGAACTTCTGTGGATGTGGGAGAGAAAATTGCCAGCGCCACTAAAATCAAAGCAACCAAAGATCCGACCGATAGCATTGTTTTTGCTGATACCTTGTTTCCAATGGAAGCGCCGCACAAACGTCCGATGAGCATCATTAACCAATAAGTACCGGCTACCGAACCGGCAATGGTTTTACCATATTCAGGAAGTTTGGAGAGCCATAGATTCGCTGTAGCAGGTGTTCCAACTTCAACCCCTACATATACAAAGATTGCGATAGCTCCAAAAACAAAATGCCGGAATTTCAATGCGCCCGACATAAGCTTTCCAATAGGTTCGGTTACTTTTTCCAATTGAGGTTCCGGAATTGATACGGCTAATAAAACGAAGAAAATAAGTGCAAAAACTCCCATGGCAATGTACATCACGGGAAATACATTGGATATTTGGGCTTTAGTTGCTTCTCCAATCAAGATGCCCACAAATGCGGGAGTGAATGTAGCCAAGACGGAATTAAAAGAACCGCCAACCTGAATGAGTTGGTTTCCCTTATTACCACCGCCCCCTAAGGTATTAAGCATGGGATTGACGACAGAATTTAATAAAGTCATGGAAAGACCTGCTACAAAAGCTCCTGTAAAATATACCACTAATGTTGGCGTCTGGGCTCCCCCAACGTGACCGGATAGAAACTGGATAAATACACCTGTAAAACCTATAGCAATTGCTATAAGAGCAGTCTTTTTATAACCAACTCTTTGCAGTAAAATACCTGCCGGGATACCCATCGCTGCATAAGCAAGAAAATTAAACATATTCCCAAGCATTCCAACAGAGTCCGGAATACCAAACTGTTCTCCCAATACAACGCCCATCGGCGCTGCAAGGTTAGTAACAAACGAGATCATTCCAAAAAGGAAGATCATCATGATAATAGCAACTAAGTTGCTGCTTTGTTTTTGTTGTGACATAACAATTTTTTTATTAGATTAATATTTAGATTGAATTAATAATAGTATCCGTTGAAAATTTATATATGGTTTTTGAACTGAATTTCTCTTCCGGTTTTAATATTACCGTTGGAAAACCGGGTTGATTAATGCTGTCCGGAAAATGTTGCGTTTCCAAGCAGAATGCAGAACGCTTCGGATAAATATGTGCATTTTTTCCTGTGAAATTTCCTTTCAAAAAATTACCGGTGTATAATTGTACACCCGGTTCGGTGGTGAAAATTTCCATTATAATACCTGTTTTCGGTGACATCGCTTTTGCACAAAAATTTAAACCTGTTCCCGTACGATTCAAATTGTAATTGTGATCATAACCGTTTCCATAGATTAATTGCGTGCATTTTTCATCGATTCTTTCTCCTATAGTGTGTTCCGAACGGAAATCAAAAGGTGTGCCTTCCACTTTTTCCGGTTTTCCTAAAGGAATGGCAACATCGTTCGTAGGTAAAAAATAGTCGGCATCGATTACAAGTGAATGGTCGCCAATGTACGGATCGCCTTCTCCGGAAAGATTAAAGAACGAATGATTGGTTAAATTAACAATGGTTGTTTTATCGGTAGTTGCTTCGTAGGAGATCTCTAATGAGTTATTGTCGGTTAAATGGTAAATAACGGTGACATGTAAATTTCCCGGAAATCCTTCTTCTCCGTCATTGGATAGATAAGTAAATTTCAGGGTTTGTTTATCCAATTGTATGGCATCCCAAACAACGGCATTAAAACCTTTGATTCCTCCGTGCAAATTATTTGGTCCATTATTGACCGCCAATTGGTATTCACGGCCTTCCAAAATAAACTTTCCATTGGCTATCCGGTTGGCTGTACGGCCGCAAATAGCCCCAAAGTATTTTTCCTGATCATTCATATAATCCTCGATATTGCATTTCCCTAAGACAATATCGATTGGGTTGCCATTCCGGTCGGGAACAATCAAAGAAACGATTTTACATCCAAAATTGATGACTGACATTTCTACGCCTGATGGGTTGGTTAAAAAAAATAAATCAGTATTTTTCCCGGCCACTGTTTTCTGAAAGTCTTTCTTGTTCAACCTTTCAGGAGAGTTTGTTTTTTTCATGATAAACGAATTAGAATGAATATAAAAATGCAAATATATAGTAATTAATTCAAAAAAGATAGAAAATCCAAATTGTTTTTTTCAATATCTTTATAATAGTAATATGTTCCGACTTTTAACTCATGGGTGGCTGCTTCATCGCATACAATAATTCCTTTCGGATGCATTTGAAGCGCTGTAATTGTCCATTGCTGTGAAATTGCTCCTTCAACTGCTTCAGCTAAAGCACGGGCTTTAGCGAGACCATTTGCTAAAATTAAAACTTCTTTCGAACGCATAACGGTTCCTACGCCAACACTTAAAGCTGTTTTAGGTACTTTATTCACATCGTTATCAAAAAAACGTGAATTTGCAATGATTGTATTGGTAGTTAATGTTTTTATCCTTGTATCTGAATTTAAGGAGGAACCCGGTTCATTGAAAGCTATATGCCCATCAATGCCCATACCTCCGATAAACAGATCAATTCCACCTTTTTGAAGAATTTTTTGTTCATATTGTAAACATTCTGATTCCAAATCTGTGGCATTTCCATTTAAAATATGAATATGTTCAGGATTGATATCAATATTCTTAAAGAAATGTTTCCACATAAATGAATGATAACTTTCAGGATGATCTTCAGGAAGACCCACATATTCATCCATATTAAATGTTATAATATGTTTGAATGATACGTAACCATTTCTGTTTAATTCCGTTAAATGACGGTACATGCCCAAGGGAGTAGAACCGGTCGGTAATCCCAATACAAAAGGTTTATCTTCTGAAGGATTTGCCTTAACTATTTTAGATGCAACATAATATGCGGCCCATTTTGATAAATTTTCGTAATCGGGTTGAATAATTAATCGCATTTTTGCTTTGACTTAAAGTTTGCACAAAAATAATTAAAAATTTGAATGTAAGATGAAGATTTCTTCATTTTATAATGAAAATAATTCACTTGAAGCCAATAATTCCACTTTGTTATCAGATAAAATAGATAGGGTTTTATCTAAATTATCCGGACGGATAACAACAATTGCATTGTTTCCGATCGAAAAAGCATACATATACTCAATGGATATATCAGCTTGAGTAATAATTTTCATTACTTTAGCCAAAGCGCCCGGTTCATTGGGCATTTGCAGACAGAGAACATCAGTAATACTCACGGCATATTTATTCTCCTTTAATACATTTCGTGCTTTTTCCGGGTTGGAAACAAGTAAGCGAACTATCCCAAAATCGGAATTTTCAGCTACAGTGAAAGCAGACATGTTAATACCTGCTTCTCCCAATAAAGTCGTTACTTCGGTAAAGCGACCTTTTTTGTTTTCTAAAAAAATAGATAATTGTTTGATTAACATAGCGTAATGTAATTTATTTAATTCAATTATTTAAATTTTCTCTTATCAATGACCCGTTTGGCTTTTCCTTGACTGCGTTCAATTGTACGCGGTTCAACCAGACGGACTTCAGGTGAAATAGTCAGGACGCTTTGGAGGCGATGTTGGATTTGCTTACGCAATCCAAGCATTTTGTTTACTTCGTCCGAATAGAATTCTTCTTTTACTTCCACTTGTACTTCGAAAGTATCCAAGTTATTGATTCTATCTACAACCAATAAGTAGTGGGGTTCTAATTGAGGCATTTCACAAATAACGCTTTCCACTTGAGAAGGAAATACATTGACGCCTCTAATGATAAGCATATCATCGCAACGACCTAAGATTCGGGACATTCTCACCGATGTACGTCCGCATTCACATGGCTCAAAGTTTAAGCTTGTTAAATCCCTGGTACGAAATCGCAAAAGAGGCATACCGTCTTTTGTAATCGTA
>Ga0209628_10004321_pt1 | contig 10237 bp, 13 predicted proteins | sample TergutCu122P4_FD_187285 | JGI IMG/M metagenome (GOLD analysis project Ga0209628, IMG submission 187285) | Cubitermes ugandensis P4 segment gut microbial communities from Kakamega Forest, Kenya - Cu122 P4 (SPAdes) (version 2) | ecosystem: Host-associated > Arthropoda: Insects > Digestive system... | reverse complement strand
ACCCCTTCCTCGTTGGTACTGATATTTTTCCTCTTTTTTTTACTGACCGTTTCATCTGCAGTTCTTTCTTTTTGAAGCATTATTTAGACTTTATATAAGTGGTGCATTATTTGATTTAGTTGGGACCTTTTATAATGGAACCTCACAAACGAGCTAAGTATTCAAAATCAATCGATCCTGATGAAATAGAGGAGGTACTGTTGGATGAAGACTCTGATGAGGAATTAGAAGACTGAGACGAAGTGGTGGAACCTCATGTACAGTCCTCCTCATCCTCAGAAAATGAAGATGATGCTGAGGAAACTGAAGTTGCGTTTCTGACTAAAATTCTTCAAATTTCTTGAATTTTACTGGACCTCTAAGTGGCATTAACCATTCAGCTGCCTCCCTTTTCAATCTTCATTCTCTTTTTTAGACAGGTCTTTCAATTTATCCTAACCAAAACAAACCGCTAATTCCATCAATACATGTCATCTAGAGCTACAGGAAGCACCTCAACACAACCACCTGATATTACTATCGAAGAAATATACACATTTTTTGGGGAATGACCCGCGTCACATCCTCAAAAGTTATTGGTCCAGAGAGGAGCAATACTGTATACATGGACCACACTGTATTTCAGCAGGGAATGTGACGGTCTGTGCATAGTGGACTACTTTGAGATATGGCGTACATGCATGGACTTGAGTCACTATAAACAATGAGAAGCTTTGAATGTGGTGACGCGTCGGTAGTTATATCGTTGTACGGCGCGGACAGGAAACATTTACCGTGTAAATAAGTGTTGTATACTCCTATGTACATAACATCACACATGCCAGCGGTGTAAAACATGGGGTAAGTACCTAAAAAATTCACATAAGTGTCATAATATGTGTCATGCAAAATAACTTTTGAATCTATCATAAAGTTTCTTCAGTACAATTTACTGCTAAAACTTGAAACATCGTCTATTCATGTAGATATTTTATTTTCTTTCAAACAGTTTTTATTTCATAATTTTATGTTATATAGAGCAGAAAATATATCTGTTTTTGTGGAGGGACACAATTTCAAGATTTAAATGCCCAAAAAACTCCGGCCGGCAGGGGACTACTGGCATTTAAAATGCCATATGCTAAAGGTTAATTGAATATATTATGTTTCAATGGCTAAAAAAAATAAAATGCCATTTTGTTTGAGATAAAACTAGTTCCTTCCCACTTCTGGTAACTGATTGTTTGTGTGCGTGTTTTGACGCTTCCCCACTGTAAACTGATTTTTTATAATCCTTTATGAAGAAAATGTGTTTAAAATTTTATAAATTTATTGGGAACTTTTTGGGCCCTGGGGTGGCGTAGTGGTTAAGGAGCTGCGCTGATGGTCGGGCGGGCCCTGGATCGATTCCCGGTGGTGTCAGTGGATTTTTCAGTGACATATTCCTTCAGACCTTGCCATGGCCCTGGGGTCGACTCTGCCCCTAGTGAAAGCGAGTACCAGGAATGTTCCTGGGGTTACAGTCGGCCGGTGCATGAGGCTGACAATCTCACCACTTTCATGTGCCGAATGTCATGGAATCTGGGAGCCTAAACCTCCTGCAAACCTCTGGGCCACACCGGGCCTGTTATGGGATCTCATAACCTTTTGGATTTTATTTGTAACCTTTTACCGTAATTGAATATACTTGACTTACTTTAACATCATGACACAGTGATTAATTTAAGAATGGATTGTTTGATTATATCAGTCATTTACAACATTGTTTATTTTGCAGTGCCCAGTCAAGTTGAAGACTTATCTTTAGAACCAGGTTCACACAATATTATTGTAACGTGGAATAAACCAATTAACAATAGTTACTGTGTTACACAGTATGTCATATACTGGGAGAATGCTCTAAGTGGAAGCAACGTTACCAGTGTTGTTTCAAGTGATGAGAACTTCTATGTCATAGAAGACCTTGATGCTTGTGCAGAGTATGAAGTGTCAGTAAGAGCTGTGAATGAGGCAAATGAGAGCACAGATGCTGTAACTGGTAAAACGAGAACAGAAAGAGCTGGTAACTATCAAGCACAGATTATTTTATTATGTTCATGATTTGGATGCGCAAAAATGAAGGGTAATTGTGATGTCATGTCTGTCAGGCTGGATCTTTAATTTGCCAGACTACTGTCGGGTGATTAATTGAAAATATTATTGGTTTCAATGGCTAACATAAATAAAATGCCATTTGTTTGAGATAAAGCTAGCCCTTTTCCTGCGTCTAGTAACTGATTGATTGTTTGTGTGTGCGTGTGTGTGTGTGTTTTGATGCTTCCACGATGTAAACTGATTATTTATAATGCTTTATGAAGTAAATGTTTTTAAAATTTCATACATTTATTAGGAATGTTTTCTGTAATTGAATTTAATTGACTTATTTTCACATCATGACGCAGCAATTAATTTAAGAATGAATTGTTTGATTATATCAGTCATTTACAACATTGTTTATTTTGCAGTGCCCAGTCAAGTTGAAGACTTATCTTTAGAACCAGGTTCACACAATATTACTGTAAACTGGAATAAACCAATTAAAGATAGCCACTGTGTTACACAGTATGTCATATACTGGGTGCATGCTCTAAGTGGAAGCAAAGATACCAGTGTTGTTTCAAGTGATGAGAACTCCTATGTCATAGAAGACCTTGATGCTTGTGCAGAGTATGAAGTGTCAGTAAGGGCTGTGAATGAAGCAGACGAGAGCACAGATGCTGTAACTGGTAAAACGAGAACAGAAACATTTGGTAACTATCATGCACAGATTATTTTTTTATATTTATCATGTGTGTGCGCAAAAATGAGAGTTAATGGTGATGTCATGTCTGTCAGGCTGGATCTTTAATTTGGCACACTAATCTTATGTGATTAATTGAATATATTATCGGTTTCAATGGCTAACATAAATAAAATACCATTTTGTTTGAGGTAAAGCTAACTGTTTTCCTGCTTCTGATAACTGATTTTTTGTATGTGTGTGTTTGTTTTGATGCTTCCCCAGTGTAAAGTGATTATTTATATTGTTTATGAAGTAAATGTGTTTAAAATTTTATACATTTATTAGGAACATTTTACTGTAATTGAATATACTTTCCTTACTTTAACATCATGACATAGTGATTAATTTAAGAATGAATTGTTTGATTATTTCAGCCATTTACAACATTGTTTATTTTGCAGTGCCCAGTCAAGTTGAAGACTTATCTTTAGAACCAGGTTCACACAATATTGCTGTAAACTGGAATAAACCAATCAACAATAGCTACTGTGTTACACAGTATGTCATATACTGGTTGCACACTCTAAGTGGAAGCAACGATATCATTGTTGTTTCAAGTGATGAGAACTCCTATGTCATAGAAGACCTTGATGCTTGTGCAGAGTATGAAGTGTCAGTAAGAGCTGTGAATGAGGCAAACGAGAGCACAGATGCTGTAACTGGTAAAACGAGAACAGATTCTGTTTGTAACTATCACGCATAAATTGTTTTGTTATATTTATGATATGATTGCACAACAATGAGAGGTAGTGGTGATGTCATGTTTTTCAGCCTGGATCTTTAATTTCCTAAGCTACTTGTGTGTGCTAATTTGAATTTGTTGTTGGTCTCTATTCCCAAATTAAATTAAGTTCCATTTTGTGTCACATGAAACAAACTCTTTTTCTTGTTCTCACTTACACATTTTTTTACCCTCTTCTACTCTAAATTGACTGAAAAATAATCTCTTCTTAAAACAATGAGTGAAATTGTACAAGTTTTTTAGACATGTTTGTATTATAAAATAAGTGTGCTCTCGTGCATCCATTTCCTAGAAGAGCATTTCTGTGGTATTAGAATAGAATAGAATTGTAAATGTGTAAGATTCCTTTTGGTCCCATCACATGTAGGCCTTTTTGGCAGGCCCTTTGTGTCTCTGAAACTGGTGTCCAAGTCATGGGAGCCCTGTTCCTTCAATAAAGTTGTAGATTGCCCCTGGACTTAGACTTCTACCCTCCTCAGAATCCAAGAATAAGGAAACCAAATAGGTACATCTGAGTGTTGACGAGGCTTCACACCCACACAAAACGTTAGCTGATGTTTCCTCCTCTTCTCCACACCCTCTACATAAGAGACTGTCGATCAGTCCCATTATGTAGAGGTGTCTCTTCAGGGTGTTATGTCCAGTATGGAGGGCAGTAACAACTCTGGATTGTATCCTGTTGAAGAGAAACTGCCGATTACATTAAACATTTTGGCCGAGTCCTCCATTGCTGAGTGGCCTAGGTTCTTCGTATGGAGCCCTATAAAAATGTTCCATTTCCAGAGCCTTCTATTGCATGTCTGTCAGTGTCCCCAGTGTAGGAACCTTCCCTTCAGGTTCCCTTCACCGAGCCGCTGTAAGGGGAGAGGGGCTTCATTTCCAAAGTGTTCCTTGAAATGTCTTACATAGCTTTCAGATTTCCCATTAGAGGAGCACTCCCTCCAGGTTACCTTCACAGTGCTCTCATAGAGACAGATGCTCCGTTTGCAGAGCCCTCATTTATCTGTCTCTCAAAGTCCCCGGCAAAATGAGCCCCCCTCTAGGTTCTTCAATGGAGCCTCTATGGAGACAGCTGCCCATTTCCAGAGCCTTCTTTTACGAATCGCTGGGATCCCCTAGTAAACAAGGTCTCCTGGTAAAACAAAATCTCACTTTTCTCTCAAAGTCCCCGGCAAAGCAGTGTCCTCTCCATGGTCTCCCAGCGGGGCCCTATGGAGAGAGATACCAAATTCCAGAACCAGCCTTTACATATCCTTCAGGGTTCCCAGTAAGGGAGCCCTCCCTCCAGGTTCTCCTCACAGAGGGAGGTGTTCCATTTCCAGAGCCCTCCTTCGTCTGTCTCTGAAAGTCCTCAGGAAATGAGCCCCCTCCAGGCTCCCCAGCAAGGCCCATATGGAGAGAGATGCCCATTTCCAGAGCCTTCCATTATATATCTTTCAGAGTCCTCAATAAGGGCTAGTTTACATTAGTCGAGTAAGCGGTGGAGTAAAGAGGCGAGTACGAAAAAGCATGTATAACTCGACCAGTGTAAACAGTTTGGTCGAGTAAACAGTCAACGGGCGAGTACGAGTCGAGTTGAGTGGTCGAGCGAAAAGGATAGTAACTCGCCCACTCGCCTTCCCCCACCCTCAATTTTTTTCACTCTGTCGTGCACTAGACTGTATGCTCGTCCTGTGTAAACCATCACAGTGCAAGTGCAAGTCCTGTAGCAGTATAAGTCGGTTCACTATATGGAAAATTGTTGCGTAATTTTTGCGTAACGTGTTTTAATAAAACCTTCGGTAGACTTTTTCATGCAGAACGAAAATGAAGTGGACTGAGGACGACACTTATAAATTCGTCGGGCTTTATCACGACTATGAATGTTTGTGGAACATGAGTAGTGCAAATTACAAAAATAAACACATGCACCAGAGGGCCATAATGCAAGCAATGGGGCGGGAGGAGTTTGGAGTTACTGAAGTTAAGCAGAAAATTAAAAACATTCGATCTACTTATAATCAAGAAGTACAGAAGATACAGAAAAGTGTAATGAATAACTAATGTACAGAGAAAGTTAATTTCAAATTTGAGGAATACTTGCATTTAGAAGCAACAAGTTGCTACGTGCTACCTACGAAATACTTACTCATCAGTTCAATACACTTTGAATTATGTACGAGTACACTCAAGCAGTACAAAAAAAGAGTCCTTAGACTCTTTCTTTCAGAGCAACAACCTGCTAGTTCACTGTACTTAAAACTATGTGCAATTTGTACTAAATCAGCTGCTTCTCACTATAAAACCTTTGGTAACGTGTCACTCACCCTCATTCCTCGTACATTTTGGCGACAACATCTACGTAACTAGCTTGTGAAGATTCTGACTTCGATATTGTAAAAGTGACTTGTATAATGTGTGTAAAGTTGACGCTACTTCTGATTTTACAAGGTGAGTTGTATTGAATGTGATTAGAAAACTTAAAAGTTCTACACGAGTTGAGCAAATTTGGTTATTAGAGAATTGAGAAACGATTGAAGTTACCCTTTTCTAAATTAACTTTTCAAAATTATTAGGACAGAAGCAAATCTGATACTTATTTAGTAACTGAACTTAGAAACTTGTTTATTTACTGGCACTTGTGAATTTTCTCTATTATACTTATTATTTAATTACAATATACATTACTCTTTTAAACTTATTCAGTATTTTATTTGAATGATTGACATTTATTTGACCCGATAGTTATGATATTCTTGAGTACCCAACAGATTGTGTATTTCCTTAATTACTGATTATTTAACAATCTCCTCATCTTTAGAAACAAGGGGTTGTTTGGTGGCAGACTACCGTGATTTTGAGGTTATTTATTCAACCCATTAGTGCTCCCGCAGTTACCCTAACGCGCAAGGCATTACAAAAGCAAAGCATCAGGCACTTCCCCCGATGATGTATAAAGTCGACTGTGAAGTGTTTTGATGTCATGGATCAGATTATGAAAGGTTCAAAGGGCCGAAGTGAAACACGGAGCAATTTGGTGAATAAATTTTCTCATTTCAAATATATTTAATATACTGAGGCTAGAAAAATAATTAGAATATGATTATCAAATGCTTTTTTCTTGAAATATTATACTGATCCAGGAGAACTTCTGGACTATTATTGATCATATAATTTGGTTCTAGTAACGTGAGGTTCCAAAAGTGGCTTCATATTGCCAGGAAACAGCGTCCTCATTGTTGAAGTACGCTTTAAGGCAATCCCGCATTTTTTTGGCCAGCTTTGTTGTTCGAGGACCTCCGTATTTCTCCAGATCTCGCAGTACTCTGATTTCTGACCTCCATCGCCCAGGTATTATTTCACCTGTTTCATTATTTTCTTCATTAATGGCGCCTGCAGAAAGATAGGTTGCCTTTGAAGTAATAACCAACCAATTGTGAAGAGCACAGGCAGCACTGACAAGTTTGTTGACTGTCCCCAACTTGACAGCCAGTTTTCGGTCTAAAAATCGAAACCTGCTGAGCAGAATACCAAAAACATTTTCAATGATCCTTCTGGCTCGGCTTAATCGATAGTTAAAAATGCCCTCTTCTTGCGTGAGAGGTCTGTTATAGTTTTTGTATGCCTTCATCAAGTAGGGTTTAAGTGGGAATGCATTGTCCCCAACAAGGAAGCTTCCAGTGGGAAGCAATCTATTCTCCAAAAGTAACAAAAGTGAGCAGTTTTGGAAAACCCTTCCATCTGATTCAGAAGCCATCATGGCTCAAAATGACATTCAAAATATTTTGACAAGGTACAGGCTAGGGATGAGAGCAGCGCCTTCTCCATGCAACTACACACCACCAAGTTATTCATGGCCAAGATTCACACCAACTGATTCACCATCACCATCCACTTCAACCGTGGATACTCAATACACCACCGAACCAGAAAGACAAGAAGAAGTGGGGTCATTTGCAGATGTGCTACGAGAAGCGTGGAAAATGAGTAACGATGTACAGTGATTGCAATACAGTGCCATTAATAAAAGTTTCATTTACTTACTTATTTACATACTGTTTACTTACTTTTATGAATTCCCCAAGGCTGTCATAAATTGCATCGCATACTTCTGGTATAAAGTTAGAAATAGACGCCTTCGAAACTCTGAAAAAATATTGCATAGTGCGGTAGCTGTTTCCAGTTGCCATAAAATACAAGATCACTTCCAACATCATGCGTGGTGATATTGCATCTCTCATTTGAATATTTTGTCTCTCAATTTTAGGAGCAACCATATCGAAAAGAGCATCAAATTTTTCAGGGGTCATTCGTAAACAGATTTTGTACTCGTTAACACCCTCGGCTGCAAGTTCCTTGAGAAGAAGTGTAGATGCCCCTCGGCTGTCTCTTCTGCCTATCCAGTCAAGTACCCACAGTCGTTTCTTCCTGTTTTGTTCTTCCTCGATCATATCACTAACTTCATCCAACAAAACATCATAAACTCTTGTCAAACACTTTTTCAGAGCCAAACGCTGGCGCCGCCATGACGTGCGCAATGAACTCATTCTACTGACTAATACTAATAGTGTCGTGTGAACAGCAACAAGGAAAAAGTGGGAGAGTCAAGTTACTGGGCCCATTTTACTGAACCGAGTTACTCTACCAGTGTAAACTAGCCTTAAAGGAGTCCCCCCAACCAGGTACCCCTCAAACAGCCCCATAGAGAAAGACACACTGTTTCCAGAGCCCTCTTTCATCTATCTCTCAGAGACCCCAGTAAATGGGCCCCCCACTAGATTCTGCAACAGTGTTCCTATGGAGAGAGATGCCCATTACCCGAACCTTCTTTTACGTGTCACCTGGAATCTCCAGTAAACAAAGTCTTCTGATACAACAAAATCTCACCTCCTGTCAAAGTCTCTGGTAAAGGAGTCCCCACTCCATGGTCCCCCAGCGGGTCCCCTGTGGAGAGCCATGCTCTGTTTCCAGAGCCAGTGGTTTATTCATTCATTCATTCGTATCTCTCAGAGTCTCTGGTTAAGGAGCTCTCCCATGAAACAGGGGAAACACATATGGTCACCGTACATGGAGCTCCAAACGGACAGAAGGCCTGCATACAATGGGGTGTGGCCTGGTTCACCAAGGGGATTGTTTATGACAGTGCTATTACTACCCAATTTCCATGTAGCCTTCAGCATAATACCTTCCACTTTGGCTTGGATAGACCAGAGCCCCGTTAGCCAGCATGTGTCTTAGTAACCCTCTACAGGATGTCCCCACCACACCTGTTACCTTCTCCCATGTGACCCAGGGTACGATTCTCCACACAACCCTGAGGTGCAGACCTAGGGTTGGATTTAAGGGAGGCTTGCTGTGCCATTACCTTGCAGTGGATTCCATCAAAAACAATGTGGCCTGACTAACATGATAGTCCACTACTGACCACATAATAAACTAGCATATGGAGGGAACAATATCAGAATGATGTAAACTGCTGCAGTAATTACGGAAAATGGGAAAATTATGGTCAATAGCTCAATCTCATAATGTACAGCATTTCAGCAGTGTTAGGGGTACTGGTGGCAGGACTACAATACTCAATTATTGTGACTGGAAAACTTCTATATTTTTGGTTTTCCTTCCTGTTTCTTACTTCTTTAATAGTATTACATTAACATCTTTTACATTTTATGCTTTCTTCTTTTTCTTCTTCATTTATTCTCTTGTTGCCCTTTTACAAAGCATTACATCCAGAAGACCATAAACTTCTGATTTTATAAATTAATGTAAACTTACATAAAATATATGACTTTTTTTTAATAACACACTGTGCATGTGAAGTCCCTGTAGCCTAGCACTGCTGTTGGAACACAATTATCAAAGTTGGCCAGGTTTTAGCGTCCATGTGCTTGTAGTGTGTGTCTGATGTATTACCATATTTATGAAATCTCACACTTATTCAAACTGGGATTGATCTAAATTTGAGATGAATTATTGAATCTGATGTTCAATTTCTCATCAGAGACATTAGTCATGAGGAACTTTTGACTGTCAGACATCCTCAAAAATTTTTCTTACCAGTACACAAAAAATGTGACACAGTGGTGTGAAGTGGACTTGAACTGTGCATGTAGTGTCAGGAATATGGTCTTCAGGGCTGACAGCATATAGCTTGTTAGGTGTAATACCAATGGAATCATGTTGCTCTATCTTCAATTGTAAAGACAGGTTTATAGAAATGGTGGTACCAGTCTGCCAAACTGCATGATATCGTACCTCAGGAAACTGGAGTCCTGATGCCAACTGCAATGATAATCCCATATCTCGCACTGTGTGCCCAGTACCATCCTACTAAAAATATTTATTTCTTTTCTTGTTTCAGCTGTCACTTCTAATGATGTCATTAAAGACTGAGATTGTTTATGTGCATAAATAGTTTTCTAACTTTCTGATAGATAGTCTCATATGAATTACAGCTATGTTTTAAATAAATGTGACTTCCTCTGTTTACTGAATTTTTAACCCTTTCTTCTGTATAGTTGTAAAGAACATTCACTTACTGTGAATGAAATCTGTAAGAGTCCACTGTGCCATTGTATTCTGCTCATGTTTTCATTTCAAATGTCTACATTTTTTTTGACATTACAAACTTATGAGGACTTTGAGAAGACCTAGGCATATGTGGCATGGTTACATTAAAGTGGATCTCAAAGAGATGGGATTGGTGGAGTGAG
>Ga0209628_10004320_pt1 | contig 10238 bp, 11 predicted proteins | sample TergutCu122P4_FD_187285 | JGI IMG/M metagenome (GOLD analysis project Ga0209628, IMG submission 187285) | Cubitermes ugandensis P4 segment gut microbial communities from Kakamega Forest, Kenya - Cu122 P4 (SPAdes) (version 2) | ecosystem: Host-associated > Arthropoda: Insects > Digestive system... | reverse complement strand
GCCGAAACCTTCCCCGCGCCGCGACAGTGGTACCGCGGTCTGGCGCGTCGTCGGCTCCGAGATCGCCCACTGGTTGTTCTGGCAGAAGAACACGATTGGCGCCTGGTGGGTGGCGGCGAACACGAGCGACTCCGAGACGTCGCCCTCCGAGGAGGCGCCGTCGCCGAAGTAGGCGATGACGGCCTGGTCCTGTTCGGGATCGCCGGTGGCGCAGGCGCCGTCCTTGCGTACCCCCATCGCGTAACCGGTCGCGTGGAGGGTCTGGGCACCGACAACCAAGGTGTACAAATGACAATTGTGGTCCCGCGGGTTCCAGCCGCCGTGGTCGACCCCCCGTACGTGTTTCAGGATGTCCATCAGATCAACCCCCCGTACCTTCAGCACCGCGTGGTCCCGGTAACCCGGAAAGGCGAAGTCCTGCGGCTTGAGCGCCCAGGCCGACCCGACCTGCGCGGCCTCCTGGCCCAGGGAGGGGCACCACAGGCCCAGTTCGCCCTGTCGCTGCAGGGCCGTCGCGGCGGTGTCGAATGCGCGCGTCACGACCATGGCTTCGTACATGTCCAGCAGATCCTGGACGGTCAGGGTGGAGATGTAGTTGGCGTACGGCCCTGTCAGCCCCGCTTCGCCCTCGGGCGTCAGCAGCTGGATCAGGTCCGCAACGAGTGTCTGTGTCATCGGGTGACTCGCCTCCTGGGGGTTCGCTTGCTAACCTACTCTAGCGTAACTTACTCAACCGTAGGTTAGCCCCCATCAGTGTGTCACGGATTGACCAGCCGGGCGATCACCTCGAAACCACGCGCGGCCAGGTCGGCCTCCAGGGCCTCGGTGTTGGTTGTGTTGACCCCGAAGACCACCGTCGAGCGGCCCTCGTGGCGGTAGACCGCGACGTGCTGGACGTTGGCGTTGTGCTTCGCGGCGGTTTCGCCGAGCAGGGCCAGCATGCCGGGGGCATCTTCGGCGTCGAGCGTCAGCCGCGTACCCGAATCGCGGAAACCCAGCAGTTCGATGAACGCGTCCAGGATCGCGGACTCGGTGATGACGCCCACCAGCTTCCCGTTGTCGACCACCGGCAACATCTCGATCTTGTTGTCACGCATGGCCACGGCCGCCATCTCCAGCAGCGCGCCGGGCGCGATGGTGATCGGGTCGCGGGTCATGATGGAACCGACCTTGAGCTTTCCGAACAGGTACGTCAGCTCCGACGCGCTCAGCGAAGTCGCCGGGGACGGCGACGCCTTGGCCACATCCGAGTTGGCGATGACACCCACCACGCGGCCGGATTCGACCACCGGCAGGTGACGTACATTGTGTTTCTTCATGATGGCGGCGGCGTCGGGCACCGTCGTCTCAGGGGTGACCGTGAAGGGGTTGCCGGTCATGCGGGTTGCGACAAACATCTCTTACCCTCCGAGGTAGGCTCGCTTGATTTCGTCGGTTGATGACAGCTCCTCGGGCGTGCCGGTCGTGACGATCCGGCCTGTCTCCATGACGTACGCCCGATTGGCTACCTGTAGCGCCTTGTTGGCGTTCTGTTCGACCAGCAGGATGGTTGTTCCCGACTGGTTGATGTTCTCGATGATGTTGAAGATTTCCTGAACCAGCAGCGGGGCGAGCCCCATCGATGGTTCGTCCATGAGCAGGAACCGCGGGTGGGCCATCATGGCCCGGCCCATGGCCAGCATCTGTTGCTCCCCGCCGGACAGCGTGCCGGCGAGTTGCTTGCGGCGGCTGGCCAGGATGGGGAACCGGTCGTACACCCAGTCCAGGTCGGCCGCCCGCGTGGTCCGGTCACGCTGTAGGTAACCGCCCAGTTCGAGGTTTTCAAGTACAGTCATGCGCGCGAACACGCGCCGCCCCTCGGGGACCTGGCTGAGGCCCAGCTTGACCCGCGCCTGGGCGGACATGCCGGTGATGTCGTGGCCGTCGACCAGTACCTGCCCCGAGGTCGGTTTCTTCAGCCCGGAAACGGTACGCAGGGTCGTACTCTTCCCGGCGCCGTTCGAACCGATCAGGGTGACCACCTCGCCGTCCTCGACCGACAGCGACACACCCTTGATGGCGTGAATGCCGCCGTAGTGGACGTGCAGGTCCCGTACCTCGATCACAGCAGCACCTCCTCGCCCAGGTAGGCCTCGATGACCTTCGGGTTGTGCTGGATCTCGGCCGGCGAACCGTGGGCGATGACCAGGCCGTGGTCGAGGACATAGATGCGCTCGCAGATGTTCATGACGAGCGACATGTCGTGTTCGATGAGCAGGATCGTGAGGTCGAAGTCCTCGCGCAGCTGCCGGATCATGCCGGTCAGTTCGGCGGTCTCGGCCGGGTTCATGCCCGCGGCGGGCTCGTCGAGCAGCAGCAATGTCGGTTCGGTGGCCAGCGCCCGTACGATCTCCAGGCGCCGCTGTTCCCCGTACGAAAGGTTCTGCGCCAGTTCCTCCGCCTTGTCCGCCAGCTCCATGATCGCCAGCAGTTCCAGGCTGCGGGCGCGGATCTCGCGTTCGCGGCGGCCGTACGGGGGGATGTGCATGAAGGCGGCCGGCAACCCGTACCGGCGCAGCTGCTGCGCGGCGATCATGGCGTTGTTTATTACCGTGAGGTTGCGGAACAGCCGGATGTTCTGGAAGGTACGGGCAACGCCCAGACGGCAGATCGTGTGCGGCCAGCGGCGGCCGAGGGAGAAGGCGGCGCCGTCCCGGGTGTACGTGATCGTACCAGCGCTCGGGCGGTAGACCCCGGTTAGCAGGTTGAAGATGGTGGTCTTGCCCGCGCCGTTGGGCCCGATCAGGCCGACCAGTTCGCCCTGGTTCAGGCTCAGATCCACCTCCGACACCGCGGTCAGGCCCCCGAAGTGGAGGGTCAGGCCTTCCAGATTCAGGATCGTCACGTCGGCGCCCCCTTCTTCAGGCGCCCGGGCACGAGTCTTCGTACTGCTGCCATTGTCAGTTCGCGGTCACCCACCAGGCCCTGCGGGCGGAAGACCATCACGATCACCAGAATCAGGCCGTAGATGACCCACTGCAGGTCTTGCACGGCCGGGTAGGACCGCAACAGGTAGGACACCACCCCGAGCAGGACGGCGCCGATGACCGTTCCGGTGAGCGAGCCCAACCCGCCCAGCACCACGATGATCAAAATGTTGACCGACTTCAGGAAGTTGAAGATGTCCGGCTTGAGGACGAAGAAGTACGAGGCGTACAGCCCCCCGGCCAGGCCGCCGAAGAAGGCACCCACCACGAAGGCCGTGGTCTTGGCCGTCAAGGCGTTGACGCCGACGGATGACGCGGCGATTTCGTCCTCCCGTACCGCAATCAGGTCGCGGCCCGGCACCGAGCGCAACAGGTTCGCGATCAGGGCCACCGACCCGGCGGTGATGATGAACAGCCATGTCCAGTCCACGAACCGCGGGATGCCGGACAGGCCGGCCGCGCCTTTCGTGATCTTGAGGTTGGTGATGACGATGCGGATGATCTCGGCCAGGCCCAGGGTGGCGATCGCCAGGTAGTCGCCGGAAAGGCGGAGGGTTGGCAGACCGATGACGAAACCGACGAGCGCCGCCAGGCAGGCGCCGGCCAGCAGCCCGGTCATGAAACCCCAGATGGTGGGGTGGGACACGGTGATGATGCCGGTGGTGTAGGCGCCCAGGGCCATGAAACCGGCGTGGCCGAGCGAGAACTGGCCGGTGAAACCGGTGATGAGGTTCAGACTGGCGGCGAGGATGATGTTGACACAGATCGTGACGATCGTGATCTCGAGGTAGGAGTCGACGACCCCGTTCTTGATCAGGGCGAGGACCACGAAGTAGACCAGGGCCAGCCCGACAACTTTGATCAACCATGAGGGAATCCGGGACATCAGACCTTCTCCTTGACATTGCGGCCCAACAACCCGCTCGGTTTGATGAACAAGATGATGATCAGTACGAAGTAGACCACCGCGTCCCGGTACATGGAGAAGCCGACGGCACCAGCGGCGGTCTCCACGGTACCCACCGCGTATGCGCCGAGCAGGGCTCCGGGGATCAGGCCGATCCCGCCGGTGACGGCGGCCACGAAGGCCTTCAGGCCCGGGGTGATACCCATGAGAGGGTTGATCGAGTTGTAGTAGACGCCCCACAACACGCCCGCCGCCCCGGCCAGCGCCGAACCGATGGCGAAGGTCAGGGAGATCGTGTTGTCCACATTGATGCCCATGAGGCGGGCGGCCTCGGCGTCCTGGGAGACGGCCCGCATGGCCTTGCCGATCCGGGTTGATTTGACGATGAACTGCAGCACGATCATCAAGATGATGGAGACCGTGATGATGATGATTTGCCGATTGGTGATGAGCACGCCGCCGACGGTGAAAGACCCGGTCAGGAACTTGGGCAGGGGCGGGTAGGCCCGTACCTGGGCATGGAAGAAGTACATCATTGTGTACTCCAATATCAGCGACACGCCGATCGCGGTGATCAGCATGGTGATCCGGGGCGAGTTTCGCAGCGGTTTGTACGCCACCCGCTCGATGATCATGCCCAGGGCGGCGCACGAGGCCATCGCGACGATGATGGCCGGGAAGAAGCTCATCCCGGAGCGGAGGGCGAAGTAGCCCACGAACGCGCCGACCATCAACACGTCACCGTGGGCGAAGTTGATCAACTGGATGATGCCGTAGACCATGGTGTAGCCGAGCGCGATCAACGCGTAGATGCTCCCTAGCGACAGCGCATTTATGAGCTGTTGCATCACCTGGTCCATGGGCAGCCTTTCATTTTGACCAGACATAAGCATACCGGGGCGAGTCCAGCCCGCCCCGGTATGGGTTGATTATGTGGCCGTTGCCGTTATGAAGACGCCGGGATCCGGACCGAGGTCGACTGTACGCCGTCCTTCAGCCCGATGATCATGATGTCCTTGATGGCGTTGTGCTTCGCGTCGATCGTGAACTTGCCGGTAACGCCGGGGAAGTCCTTGGTCGATGCGAGTGCGTCCGCGAGCGCCGGGCCGGTCTGACCATCAGACCTGGTCAGGGCGTCGGCCACGAACCGCAGCGAGTCGTAACCCATGGCGTTGAAGGCGTTGGGTTCGGCGTTGTACTTTGCCTTGAAAGCGGCGATGAACTTGACCACTGTCGGATCCTGGTCCAGCGACGAGTAGTGGTTGGTGAAGTACACGTCGTTCAGAGCCGATGCCCCGCCGAGAGCGAGCAGCGTCGGGGAGTCGTACCCGTCTGCGCCCAGGATCGGCGCCGTGATGCCGAGTTCGCGGGCAGCCTTGATGATCAGGCCGACCTCGTTGTAGTAACCGGGCAGGTAGATGACGTCGAATGTCATCGACTTGGCCTTGGTCAGGATGGCGTTGAAGTCGGTGTCACCCGCGACGTACCCCTCTTCGCCCACGATCGAGCCGCCGGCGGCCTTGAGGGTGTCGGAGAAGCTCTGGGCCAGGCCCACGGCGTAGTCGGACGAGGTGTCCTTGATGATCAGGGCGGTCTTGCCCTTGAGTTCGTTGACGACGAAGTTGGCCATCGCGGTGCCCTGGACCGAGTCGGCGAAGCAGGTACGGAAGACGTACGGCTGCACGTTGCCCTGAGCGTCGACGGTCACGTCCTCGGCCGTGGCCGAACCGGAGATGACCGGCACCTTGTTGGCGTTCGCCACCGGGATGGAGGCCTTGAACCGGCCGGAGGTGGCCGGGCCGATGACCGCCACGACCTTGTCCTGGGTGATCAGCTTGGTGGCCACCGTGGTGGACTCGGCTTCGTCGGACTTGTTGTCGAGCTTGATCAGTTCGATCTGCTTGCCGTTGATGCCGCCCGCGGCGTTGATCTCGTCGGCCGCCAACTCGACGCCCTTGACGGATTCTTCGCCGTAGCTGGCCACATTGCCGGACAACTCGTAGTTGAGGCCGATCTTGATGGTTCCGCCTGCGTTGGTGGCTGCGGCGCTGGAGTCGGTGCCGGTTGGAGTGGTGCCGCCGCCGGTGGTACCCGTGCAGCCGGCCAGCATGAACAGGCCGGTCGCTGCGGCAACGAGCCCGATAGTAATTCGCTTCATATGTACTCTCTCCCCTTTGGAAGTGAAGGGTGTGGGATCACGCCCGCGATGGGGCGAGGCGGCCAACACTGCGTTGATCGCAGTTCACATGATAAGGGGTCAGCCCGGTTTACTCAACGTGGGCCGCCCAGAATTCGGCACTTTGACGCACATGCCACTATGATGGGGTGCTGTTGATTGGGTGCAATGTAGTTGGTTGCGCGGGAGGGCAGAGGGTCCCTTGAGGCAGGACGTGGAGGGAAGATGGACCAGACAACACCACCCGGTGCGGGGTCCGGTGCCGGTCCTTCCCGGGTTCTGGCGACAAGTAGCATAGCCTCTATCTATACCGCGATGAGGCCGGGGATCGACGGTGAGTTTCCCGTTGTCGTCAAGGCGGCCCGGAACGTGGCCGCGTGTCAGAGGATTGACAACGAGGCTGCGGTTCTGGCGTGGCTCCAGTCCGTGCCTTCTGTCGTACGAATAATCGACACCGGGCGTTTCGATGACGGCCGGTCGTACTTCACAATGGAGTATTGTGCCGGTGGTTCGCTGGCAGATCTGCTGCGGAGCGGACCGCGGAAGTACGAGGAGGCTGTTCGGTACGGCGTGACCATCGCCCGCGCGGCCGGGGCCATCCACGACCTGGGGGTCGCCCATCGTGGGATCAACCCGGCCGGCATCCTGATCACCGAGGCCGGCGAGTTGCGGCTGGGCGGTTTCTCCAGTGCCGCGCCCATCGGCGCCGTCGGTTTCGCGCCGGGGCCGGCGCCCGAATGGCTCGCACCGGAACTGGTGGCGGACCCGGCAGCGAGTACCGTACTGGCGGACGTCTATGCCATCGGGGCGACGGTGTATTTCCTGGTCACCGGGCAGGCGCCGTACGCCCAGCCCGGCGAGTTGGCCGCGCTGGGCGAGGACGCCCCGGCCGGGCTGTACCAGGTCCTCGCGTGGGCCACGCAGCCGGATCCGTCGATGCGCTACCAGTCCGCCCCGGAGTTGGCGCACATGTTGGAGCAGGTCGCAGCGCTGGCAGCCCAGCCCCGGTCGCCCCAGTCGCCGGCCACGATCGAGGCGCGGGTGTACCCGCGCTCGCAGAGACCGGATTACGTACAGTGGCCGCCGAAGGCACAGGTCAAACCCGGCCCACCCGTGATTCCGCCCCCGAAGGTGCCGGTCAGACCGCAACCACCCGTGATTCCGCCCCCGAAGGTGCCGGTCAGGCCCGTGCCCAAGGTGTCTGCCGTACCTCCCGTACCCCCGCCTCCCGTACCTCCGCCGCCCAAACCCGCCCGCCCGGTGAACACCCTGCCCCCTGAGCTTGCCATCGATTCACCAGAACTGTGGCCGGGGGAAACGGCGGAAGAGGCGCCGGTCCGGGAGCACCGGGTTCTCAACATTGTGGCCGCTCTCGTACTGGTTCTGGCCATTCTCGGCAGCCTGTTGTTCGGCTGGCCCACATGACCGGCCCGGGCAGCGGGTGTACCATGGGAAGCGTGCCTCCGGCGTCGGGGGTCTGTAGGAGACAATGATGAGCGGTCACCCTGAGATCGAGCAGGCTTCCAGCACCGGTACGCGCCTGAACTGGCTGCGGGCCGGCGTGTTGGGAGCCAACGACGGTATCGTCGCCATCTCCGGTTTGGTCATCGGCGTGGCCGCGTCCGGGGCTGGGCAAGCGGCATTGTTGACGGCCGGTTTGGCGGGCCTGGCGGCGGGCGCCTTGTCGATGGCGGCGGGGGAGTACGTCTCGGTCTCCACCCAGCGCGACACCGAGGCGGCCCTGATCGCCAAGGAAAAGTACGAACTGAAGCACTTCCCCGAGGCCGAACTGGATGAACTGGCCGGTTTCTACGAAGCGAAGGGCCTGGCACCTCAGTTGGCGCGGGAAGTCGCGGAAACCCTGACCGCCCATGACGCGCTGGCCGCCCACGCCGAAGTCGAGCTCAGGATCGACGAACAGAACCTGACCAACCCGTGGCACGCCGCCGGGGCGTCGCTCGCCGCCTTCGTCGCCGGTTCGGTCCTGCCGCTGCTGGCGATCCTGCTGGTCCCCGATCCCGCCCGCATCCCGGTCACGGTCGTCGCGGCGGCGCTGTCCCTGGGCCTGACCGGCTGGATCAGCGCGAAGCTGGGCGAAGCCAAGGCCCACGTGGCGATCCTGCGCAACGTGGGCGGCGGGCTACTGGCAATGGCCATAACGTACGGCATCGGCCTGCTGGTGGGTACCCACATCGGTTAAGGGGACTTGTCAGCTGGGTGTGCCGCTTGGGTCCAGCGTGTACACGATGGGTACCCCCCCCGCCTGCCGGATAAACGTATATAGTTTGGCACACTGGGCATTTCCATACTTCCCTTGGTGGCAACGGAATTCGCCAGGTCTCGATGGTATCATCTCGCAGCAAGTCGGCCCACTCGTGGTCAGTAAAAACCCACAGCAGAACACTGCCGGGTACATCCCCGTTGGTTATTGTCTGACCACACCGACACGTCATTCTTGCCATACTAACCTCCGTAAACGATTCCTTCACTGGTCCAGATCTCAATCTTTCCAGGCAGACCGTCCTGTTTCGCCAAGCTGGGCATGGATCCAGGGCTGTTCCGGCCCGGAAACGGCCGAACCCATACCCAACTTTCAGATCGGGGCCAACACAGACAGTTGGGCATGGCGTTATTCTGTTACCAGGGCCACCACCGAGATTCGGCGGGGGCGCGCCAGGCCGCATTGACGGAGACTTCCCGCCCAGCCACGGTCAAGAAGATGCCCTGCTGGTCAAGTACAACCAAGTCGGCGCGACACCACGATGAGGCGAGCGCCGCGGGCGGTGACTATCCGGTAAACGTATCTTGCCCATCGATTGTTTGGCCGGTGTACGTGATCGTGTCAATGATCTTGGCCCGCTGATCAGGGGTCACACCCGTGATCTGGAAACCGCACACCTCCTGGTCCTCGTCCACGAACACGATCAGGTGCGCGCCGGCCCGGATGGCCACCTTGATCGTACGGCCCTCGAACAAGATCGTGAACCGGCTTGCGCCAACCCACAATTCGTACTGCTCGTATTGGTCAACGAACGACGACCAGTACCCGGCCCTTAAGACACGGTCGCGGCGCAGCAACAACGGCCCTGATGTGGTCGCCACATCAAATAGCGGCTCGCCGTCAACCACCGGGCCCGCTTCGAACTCCTTAGCCCGCGAACGTGTCTTGCCCCTCGATCACCGTGCCCATGTACGTGCCCTTAAATGTGAGAGAATCAATGATTCCTGCCCGTTGTGCGGGCGTGATACCCGTGAACTGGAACCCACACACTTCTTGATCTTCATCAACGAACACGATCAGATGCATACCGGTGCGGATAGACATATTCGTCGTTCGGCCCTCGAACATGATCGTCAACCGATCTCCGCCCACCCACAACTCGTACTGTTCGTACTGATCCACAGACGGGAGCATCTCGCCTCCAGTGCTCACACGATCCCGCTGAAACAAGCGATCCCCAAGCGTCGCTTCTATGTCGAACACCGGGTTACCGTTCACGACCTGTCCAGGATCGTAGTCCTGGTATCGAACACGGAGCACGTCCACTAAGACCAAGCGGCACAGCAAACCGGAGCTTTTCTCGACCACAACCTCCAGAAGCGAGGTGCGCAAGCCGCGACCTTCACCGGGATGGTGAGAACCATCGGCGCTGCTCAAATAGTTGCAGTAGAAGCGACCACCGCCCTTGTACTCGTCTAGCGGAAATTCGAGCTTCATGGGAATATACAGGTCGCTTTGAATCTCTCCATCGGGTGCGACCTCGTCCCAAGATTGAACAATCACAACTGTCTCCTTACTTTCCGGTGGGTTCCGCATGATATAGAACAGGCAGGAGACCTTCCTCCTTGGGGGGGCCAAACCTCAGTTTCCACCCACCCACCTCTAGGATCTCTTCGTAGATAATTCCATCCTTGGTGGCCTCTTTAACGGCTTCACGCAAGCTGAGCAGCATGGTTTGTTCACCTATGTCCTGGGTGCCAAAAGTTGTTCCGGGTTTAGTTCCCCAATTCTTGAAGTACTCCTCGAAATGATCGGTGGAGTTACCATGAACCCAGACCTTGGTGCCGTTGCCGAGGTCGAGTTCGAAGGAGCGGGGAATATTGGTGCCGGGGTACACGTCTTGGGTGGCTTTGATGAAGTTCCATACCGGGCCGTCTTTGAACAGTCGGCGTATCCATTTGATGGCTT
>Ga0209628_10004318_pt1 | contig 10239 bp, 9 predicted proteins | sample TergutCu122P4_FD_187285 | JGI IMG/M metagenome (GOLD analysis project Ga0209628, IMG submission 187285) | Cubitermes ugandensis P4 segment gut microbial communities from Kakamega Forest, Kenya - Cu122 P4 (SPAdes) (version 2) | ecosystem: Host-associated > Arthropoda: Insects > Digestive system >... | reverse complement strand
ACGTAGAACTATCGCCCGAAGAACGAGTAGTTGAAGAAGCCGGTTGCGTATTTTCCGTACCGGTACTTGTAGAACGGGTAGTAGAACTCGGTTGAGTACTTTCTCTACTGCCGGACGTAGAACTATCGCCCGAAGAACGAGTAGTCGAAGCCGGTCGCTCGACGACAGTTGGCTGAGTAGTGGTTGATGTTCGCGTGGTAGCGGCCGGTTGGGCGGTAGTTGATGTCGCTCGATCATTGGTCGAAGGTCGCGTAGTGGCGGGCGGACGAGAAGTGACGGGCTGATTATTATTACTCGGTCGAGTTGTAGCCGACGATCGAGTGGTAGAAGATGACCGAGTGGTCGTGGACGGCTGTTTTGCTTTAGGAGGGATATAAGTCCGATTGGGACGATAATTCGATGGGAAAGCAGGCTTTCCGATGGACGGCCTGTTCGAATACATCGGATACCAAACTCCGTTATAAACATAATTGGACGAGACTAAAAAACCGTCCAAAAATTCCAAAGCGAAAGGCTCGTTGTAACGATTACGGTACAATAAAACTTCCTGGAGTCCAAAAGGCGTTCTCCTTACTTCTAAATAGCGAACGGGAGGTCCAATCCAATTTTGTACTTCCCACTTAGTCATTCCGACGTTTATTTGCCGGTAATTGTCTGTCAGGTAAACAACAGTAGTAGTTGTGGTGGTGGTAGTGGTAGTAGTCGAACAAGCCATCACTACACACATTAGGGCGAATAGGGCAATAATCTTTTTCATAACATATACTATTTAATCGTCAAAACTAATACTTTCTTTTTTAACTATGACAATATTTTGAGTATTTTGTTTAAAAATATGAATAATTATTTGTATTTCCAACCGAAAACGCTTCTCCGGCAGGATCCCTCCTTTTTGCCTATATAGGTAAGAATACGAAAAAAAACAGGACAATTTTGTTAAAATATGTGTTTTTAATAATAAAAGTATGAAAAAAATCAAGTTTATAGTGATTTATGTCAGGAAAAATAGTACTTTTGCGAGTTCAAAAAATATTCAAACTATATTAATAATTAAAAAAATGAAAAAATTAGTAAATGTATCGTTGTTATTGTTGTTGATGGGTGTTGCTTTGCTTTCATGTACAGCCCAAGTTCCTAAAGTCGATTTAAAAACGGATATTGATTCTATCTCATACGCGCAGGGAGTGCTGTATGCTTCACAGGTAGAACAAATTTTCATGCAATTAAATTTGGACGAAAAGCACAAAACAGCCTTTATGCAAGGCTTCAAGGAAGGTTTTAAAATCGATCCGAAAAACCAGAAAAAGAACGCTTTTACCATTGGCAAAATGGTTGGTCACCAAATGGGGACGCAATTTGTACCTTATTTTAATGAACAGTTGTTTGGTGGCGATTCTACTCAAACCATGAATCGTAAAAGTTTCTTAGCCGGTTATTTGGGATCTGTTGTCAGTGATTCAACCACGCTTCTCACTCGTCAGGAAGCCCAGATGTATTCGATGACTGCTATAGAATCGATCAGAAGAGCAGCTACAGAAAAGAAATGGGCAAACTATAAGAAAGAAAATGAAGAATGGCTGGAGAATAATAAGTCGCAGCAAGGTGTAAATCCATTACCCAGCGGTCTGCAGTATAAAGTGATAACAGAAGGCTCAGGTGCGAAACCGGCGGCAACAGATGTAGTAAAGGTGCATTATCACGGTACTGTGATCAACGGGGCTGTGTTTGACAGTTCTGTTGACCGCGGCGAGCCTGCTCAATTCTCGTTGAGCGGTGTGATCAGAGGCTGGACGGAAGGGATACAATTGATGTCTGTCGGTTCCAAATACATTTTCTATATTCCTGCCGAATTGGCTTATGGAGAACAACAACGGGGTGAACAAATTCTGCCGTTCTCTACGCTTATTTTTGAAGTGGAATTACTCGACATCGTAAAATAAATGGAAAAAATGGACAAGTTAGACCGTAAAATTTTGGATATTATTTCCCAGAATGCGCGGATTCCGTTTAAAGATGTGGCAGAAGCCTGCGGGGTATCGCGTGCAGCTATCCATCAACGTGTCCAGAAAATGATCGAGATGAAAATTATTGTAGGCTCCGGATATTTCGTTAATCCGAAAGAGTTGGGCTACAATACTTGCACATACATCGGGGTAAAATTGGAGCGGGGCTCCATGTACAAAGACGTGGTTCCGGAATTGGAAAAAATTCCCGAAGTAGTGGAATGTCATTTTACTACAGGTCCCTATACGATGCTGATTAAACTTTACGCCCGCGATAATGAACATTTTATGGAATTGTTGAATGGTCGCATCCAGGAAATTCCCGGAGTAATCTCGACCGAGACGATGATTTCGTTGCGCCAGAGTTTCAAGCGGGAGATCCCCGCGATATAAAAGGAAAAAAGAGGCTGTCTCAAAAGGGCAGCCTCTTTTTTTGGGGGAAGGCAAAAAAAATGCTATTTTTGCAAAAAGAAAAATTATGAGACAATATTTGGATTTGTTGCAGCACGTTCTTACCGAAGGCGTAAAAAAAGAAGACCGCACCGGTACCGGCACATTGAGCGTATTCGGACATCAAATGCGTTTCAATCTTGCGGACGGTTTCCCAGTGTTGACTACCAAAAAACTGCACCTGAAATCCATTATTTACGAATTGCTTTGGTTTCTGAAAGGCGATACCAATATTCAATTTCTGACCGACAACGGTGTCCGGATTTGGAACGAATGGGCAGACGAAAACGGCAATTTAGGCCCGATATACGGCTATCAATGGCGTTCGTGGCCAGATTCGAGCGGAGGACATATCGATCAAATTTCGGAGGCGGTAAATGCCATTCAAAACAATCCTGATTCGCGCCGCATCATCGTCAGTGCATGGAATGTGGGCAATATATCACAAATGAAATTGCCGCCCTGTCATTGTTTTTTTCAGTTTTATGTGGCTGATGGCAAATTGTCTTTGCAGTTGTATCAACGCAGTGCGGATATTTTTTTGGGCGTCCCGTTCAATATTGCTTCCTATGCATTGTTGCTGAAAATGATGGCGCAAGTGACCGGTTTACAGGCAGGCGATTTTGTACATACTTTGGGCGATGCACATATTTATACCAATCATTTAGAGCAGGTTCGATTGCAGTTAACTCGCGAGCCTCGTCCGTTACCGGAGATGAAAGTCAATCCGGAAGTAAAAAGCATTTTCGATTTCCGGTACGAAGATTTTGAATTGGTAAATTATGACCCGCATCCGCATATTAAAGGGGAAGTAGCGGTATGATTTGATTAAAAAATAAAACGATAAATAATGCTATATGAAGATTTCTCTCATCGCGGCTGTAGCTGAAAACAGTGCTATTGGCTGCAAAAATCAGTTGTTGTGCCATTTACCAAATGATTTGAAGCATTTTAAGGAACTCACAACGGGACATAACATAGTTATGGGTCGCAAAACATTCGAGAGTTTGCCCAATGGTGCCCTGCCGAATAGAAATAACATAATTCTCAGCCGTACATATTCTTCTGAAAAAATCAGAAAGAAACCAAACGTAGAAGCTCAAATATGCAATTCTATAAATGTACTATTAGATCAATTATATCAATTAACAAAAGACTCTCTTTTCCCTGATGAGGAAATTTTTATTATTGGAGGAGAAAGTATCTACCGTCAAATGATTGGAATGGCGAATAAACTCTACCTCACAAAAATTCACGCAGCATTTCCGGAGGCCGATGTGTTTTTCCCTGAAATTAATTACCGGGAATGGCGAGAAGTAAGTCGGAAAATTCACCCTGCCGATGATAAACATCCTTACTCTTTTTCTTTTATCGAATATGAAAGGGTTGTTTAAGCAACGTATTTTGGTCGAATATTAATAATCATCAACTGTATGGAAACGGCATTGTTGTAATTATTTTCTTCCACCGTATAACAAATATCAAACGGTTGTCCGGATTTAATATCCTCGTAAAAGCGTGACATACCGAAGGCGATTGCCTGCACCACATTTTCAGTTGAGTTGTCCACCAGTTCCAGCTTGATATGTTCCAATTCTTTGCCGACTAATTTACTGCCTCCTGCATCCCGAACGTCGAAGGAACAAAATACCGGTTTTTGGTTATCGGGGCCATACGGACTCATTCGTTTTAAATCGGAAATCAACTTACTGTTGATTTCTTTGAACTGCAAAGCCGCATCAATGTCCAATGTCTGGGTCATTTGTTCAGCGATCATATTTCTGTCGGCGTAATCTTCCAAGCGTTGTTTGAAAAGTTCCAGATTTTCTTCGCGAATAGTAACGCCCACTGCGAAAGTGTGTCCGCCGAAATTTTCGAGGAGATCCTTGGCTGATTCGATGGCCGCATAAATGTCGAATCCGGTTACCGAACGTGCCGATCCGGAGATAAATCCATTCGACTCGGTTAAGACGATTGCCGGCTTGTAGTATTTTTCCGTTAAACGCGAAGCCACAATTCCAATTACGCCTTTGTGCCATTCGCGGTTAAACGCCATTATAATTTTCCCTTCCATCAACTGCGGATTCTGTTCGACGGCAGCATACGCCTCGTCCGTTGTCCGCTTATCCAATTCGCGGCGGTCGTCGTTGTATTGGTCGATGTTCTCGCTTTTTTCCCGTGCAGTTTTAAAGTCTTTGGTTAATAACAAGTCCACGGCTTCTTTACCATTCATCATCCGCCCCGAAGCATTGATTCGCGGTCCGATTTTAAACACAATGTCGCTAATGGTAATGTCTTTCCCTATAAGACCACACACATCAATAATCCCTTTAATCCCCTTACTTGGATTCTGATTCAATTGCTTTAATCCGTAAGCCGCCAAAATCCGATTTTCACCGGTAATCGGAACAATATCCGATGCGATGCTTACCGCACATAAATCCAATAGGGTTTTTAGGGAGGAAAACGAAATTCCATTATTCAAAGCAAAAGCCTGCATCAACTTGAAACCCACTCCGCATCCGGAAAGATGATTGTAGGGATAAACCGAATCGTTTCGCTTGGCATCCAGCACAGCAAGTGCCGGAGGCAATTCATCATCGGGCATGTGATGGTCGCAAACAATGATATCAATGCCTAAAGAGGAAGCGTATTCGATCACCTCCTTCGCTTTGATGCCACAATCCAAAGCAATGATTAATTTCACATCGGTTTCGTGCGCATAGTCAATGCCTTGCACAGAGATTCCGCACCCCTCTTCCGAACGGTCGGGAATGTAGTAGTCCAACTTGGACTTCAGACAAAATTGTTCTAAGAACTTGTAAACCAAAGCTACGGCTGTAGTGCCGTCCACATCATAATCTCCGTAAACTAATATCTTTTCTTTATTACCCAGCGCTTTTTCCAAGCGAGCAACCGCAATCGGCATATCGGGGAATGTAAAAGGATCGTGTAGATCCTTGAGGCTCGGATTAAAGAACTGCTGAACATCTTTCTCTTCCGTTATACCCCTTTGAACTAACAGGAGGCAGACAGCAGGACTTAATGCGAACTTCTGAGAAAGTTCGTCCCGCTTAAGTAATTGTTCGTTTGTTGGAGATTGATAATTCCATTTACTTGTCATTTATATGTGTTTTTATTTTCTTTTTTCATCGCAAAAAATCAACGTTTTTGTTAAGCAGGCAAGCAAAAACAAAAACTTGTTGATAAATGAACCGGTAAAAGTAATCATTTATTGTGATATTCTTTCTCCTTTTTTATTTTTTTATTTTTTGAACAAGTTAAATAATGTGAATACACAAACGTAAATTTTACAAATAACCCGCCCCAAATTTCATGCTCACATCGGCAACAAATTGTTTAATGCGTTGTTCTTCCGACTTTTGACAAATGAGCAGAACATTATCTGATTCTACAATGACATAGTCGTTTAAGCCTTGGGCAACGATCAATTTACCATCCGTCAACGTAACTAAATTACCCTTACTTTCCACAAAAAAGCCCTTGCATTTCAACACCGCATTCCGATCGTCGTCTTTCTGCGCCAAATCATAGAGCGAGCCCCATGTTCCAAGATCCGACCAACCGAAATCAGCAACCAGCATATATACGTTTTCGGCTTTTTCCATAATACCGTAGTCGATAGAAATATTTTGGCACATCGGATACTCTTCCCCTATAAAAGATTTTTCTTCCGGAGTGTTGTATTTGCCCACACCCTTATTGAAATGCGTATATACATCCGGTAAATGAACGCTGAAAGCATCAATAATTGTTTTGACATTCCAAATAAACATACCCGAATTCCAGTAGAAATCGCCGCTTTCAAGAAATACTTTAGCTAATTCAATATTTGGCTTTTCGGTAAATGTTTTCACTTTTTGAATATTATCTTTGCCAACACCTTCAGTCTGGATATAGCCATAGCCCGTTTCCGGTCGATGGGGTTTAACACCCAAAGTCAGCAGTGCCGGATATTTTTCAACGAAGTTCAGACCCGTCTGAATATTTTTTAAGAAATGATGTTCTTCCAAAATCAAATGATCGGATGGAGTAACTACAATATTCGCATTCGGATCAATGGATCGAATATGGTAAGACGCATAAGCAATGCAAGGAGCGGTATTCCGGCGCGTAGGTTCTAACAAAATCTGCTCCTCTTTTAATTCCGGCAGTTGTTCTTTGACCAAATCGGCATACATCTCATTGGTAGCAATAAAAATATTTTGGGTGGGAACAATCCGATTAAATCGGTCGAACGTTTGTTGCAGTAACGAACGCCCTGTACCGATAAAATCGAGGAATTGCTTCGGTTTATGCTCTCGGCTGAAGGGCCAGAATCGACTGCCGATTCCTCCGCCCATAATCACGCAATAATTATTGTTTTTCATGATCCTTTTTGCCTTTTAAGACGGAATGTGTCAAAATCTGCACATCATTTTTTTTGTATCTTCCTATAACCATAAACAGCCAAATCGCCCAATTCTTCTTCAATACGAAGCAATTGATTGTATTTCGCCATGCGATCGGAACGGCTCAATGATCCGGTTTTAATCTGTCCCGAATTGGTAGCCACAGCGATATCGGCAATGGTAGCATCTTCCGTTTCGCCCGAACGGTGCGAAGTAACTGAGGTATAACCGGCACGATGCGCCATTTCGATGGCATCCAACGTTTCGCTCAACGAGCCGATTTGATTTACTTTAATCAGGATAGAGTTGGCGCAACCGGTCTCGATGCCTTTCTTCAAAAAATCCACGTTGGTAACAAACAAATCATCACCCACTAATTGACAATGACCTCCGATTTTATCCGTCAGGAGTTTCCATCCGTTCCAATCGTTTTCGTGCATACCGTCTTCGACAGAATCGATAGGATACTTGCTAACCAATTCGGCTAAATAATCCGCTTGCTGTGCCGAAGTCCGTTTGGCTCCGGATGCGCCCTCAAACTTGGAATAGTCGTAAATCCCGTCTTTGTAAAATTCGGAAGCAGCGCAGTCTAAAGCGATCGTTATATCTTTACCTGCTTCGTATCCGGCGTTTTTAATTGCTTGGAGAATGGATTCCAATGCATCTTCGGTCCCTTTCAAAGCCGGTGCAAAACCGCCTTCATCACCTACAGCCGTACTCAAACCGCGGTCGTGCAATACTTTTTTCAAAGCGTGAAACACTTCAGCGCCATAGCGCAAGCCTTCTTTGAAACTCGGAGCGCCTACCGGACGAATCATAAATTCCTGAAAAGCGATCGGAGCATCGGAATGTGATCCGCCGTTGATGATGTTCATCATCGGTATGGGTAACGTATAAGTATTTGTGCCGCCAATATAACGATACAACGGGAGATCCAAATAAGTAGCAGCAGCCCTTGCTACCGCCAATGAAACGCCCAGAATAGCGTTGGCACCCAATTTCGATTTTGTAGGAGTGCCATCTAAAGCAATCATTTTTTTATCAATCTCACGCTGATTAAGTACGCTCATACCCAAAAGAGCCGGTGCTATCACGTTATTAATATTGTGTACTGCATTTTGGACACCTTTTCCTCCGTAACGTTTTTTATTGCCATCGCGCAGTTCCAAGGCTTCATTTTCGCCCGTAGAAGCTCCCGAAGGAACAGCGGCACGACCAATAAACCCGGATGCTAAATACACATCTACTTCTACTGTAGGGTTACCCCGAGAATCCAAAATCTCTCTGCCAAAAATTTTTACTATTTCCATATCATTTTTTGTATTATAATGTTTGATAATTTTCGTTTGCAAAGTTAGCATAAAATCTCCTAAATTATACACAAACGAATAAAAATTACATTCAAAATTTAGCGGTAAAAGCGGGCGGCTTCGGCATCGAAAGCGGTGGTGCGCCGCGTGATGTAAGGCGGCGGCTTAATCTGTTTCATATACAAGACCGGATTTTATAGGGTAGCGCTGGGCGTGTTAGTTGTGCAACGAGCACGTTAAAGACACCACACCAAGCAGAAGCGAGGAACAGTTAAGCTAAATAATTACAATTCCTCCCTTTTTGATTTCTTCAATGAATGGGTCGCCTTCGTTAAAATAGTCGGTTGGGTATGTTTTTTCCTCTATGCGGATATAGGGTTTCCTGATGCCCAAACCCGAATAGAGTTTACAGTCATTGAAAGCAAATCCTGTAAATTCATCAGCCACAAGCGCGACATCAATATCCGACCATTCGTGCTGTGTTCCCTTTGCGAATGAACCGTAAAGTATGACTTTACGCAAATGAACGCCTCTTGCTTCTATATCGCGAGCGTAGTTGCGTACTGTTTCTATTGCAGCATTTTGAGTAAGCATGTTCTAATCTCCTTTACTTTTTCCAATTGTTCACTTGCAAATTCTTTGGTACACATCTTGTATATTTGGTTGGTGTAATCAGGATAACGACCTGAAAGTTGAAACTTGTTGAACTCATCTATAAAAGTCATCATTTCTTCCCTTAAATCAATATCCGATTGCTCCAAAAGCCACACAACATTGTGAACTTTTGGTGGGATATTATCCTCGTGAGTCCTTACCCAATGCGCCTTTGCCAACTTCTCTAAAGCCAGATGAGCCCAAAATAGGCAGTGCATATAATTATTTGTATCAAACGCACCTTTTGCTCCATTCCAATCATATTCGGCAGTATTTACCCAATATTCTACGTGTTGCTCTTTTGTCATCATAACAGAAGAATTTTGTGCAAAGATACATCATTTTCTAAAAAATCCAACAGCCCAATTTCAAAAATAACCGTCAGGTTAAGGAAGATACCCCAATAACACAAAATCCCGCCGGTTTTGCCCCGACGGGATTTATATGTGTTCTGCAAGGCAGAAGGACGGGGGGGTGAGGTGGAATCACCAATTCACCCACTTATCTTCACCTCCCGTATCGCCGGTACCCCAGGTGTCGGAGGTTACGCCATCGATCGGTTCAGGCGCGGGGGCGGGACGCACACACCTCACAGAACCACCAATGCTCCGATATGTACTGCCTTGGCCCGCCGTACTAGTGATCACGCTCAGGCCATACGCTCCGTCAGAAACGCTGGAAGTACACGACCAAAAGATAGAGTAGTCGCCCGTAAAGTTTATCGCACCAGTGAGGTTATTGCGGGAACCCCCAGCGGGGAAGAAGATTGAACTCGTCGAACTCGCATTGTAGAGGAGGCGACCTCTATAACTTACTGCATCACCGGACGAGACCGTAGAGTTAGCGACTGAGTTTGCACTTGTACCAATGCTACGCCTGTCAAAGAACCCATCCGCGTAATAACCCCAAACACTGGGAGCAGCGAGCATATTAGTGAAATCACTCGCTGTATCCCCTGTAGGCATAACGTATGGACTTGGACAAACAGTGCCGAGAGTGTACAAGGCATTGGCTGAGACGTTAGACCAGGCAGGGGTGCCCATCGGATTCTGTGGGGGATAAGGACGGGGAGTATCACTACCTGGGGTTGTGTTATAACCCCACTGATAAAAATATCCCACCTGAGTCGGATAATCGACAAAAACAGTGGGGAAGACAGGGTACTTCGTGGCATCGTCGTACTTGCCGAGATTGAAAGGACTCCAACGAACACCGGTTGTCTGACCGGGAGCGTAATCATCCCCCTCGCCCTGACGCAGGAAGAGTTTCTGTTGGGTGACAGCACCATCGGACGTTCTTACATGGGTAACTATCACCGTAGCATATCGGGCAGGATAACTCTTGCCGCTGTAAGTGGGGATATTGGTATAATCCCATTTGTCGGACTTTGTGTAAGTGGCCTTTGTTACT
>Ga0209628_10004317_pt1 | contig 10239 bp, 19 predicted proteins | sample TergutCu122P4_FD_187285 | JGI IMG/M metagenome (GOLD analysis project Ga0209628, IMG submission 187285) | Cubitermes ugandensis P4 segment gut microbial communities from Kakamega Forest, Kenya - Cu122 P4 (SPAdes) (version 2) | ecosystem: Host-associated > Arthropoda: Insects > Digestive system... | reverse complement strand
TTTTTTCATAATTATTTGGTTTGGTTAATAACGCGGCGAAAATATGAAAAAAAATGAAAAAACTTTTTTTTGATTTTTTCCACTATATTATATTAATATCTACAATAGTTTCAGAGCGAGTTCGAGAGTTAGAGGGTATAGTCCGACCATAGAGAATTACGTTTTTTTCGCTTCTCTATGGAAATATACCCTTTGACAATTACCAACAGTTTCGTCTGTCGTTCTTTCGTCTTTTGGGCAGGAGTATGCAGATTGATGCCCCCCTGTTAGATGGCTATTGTCAATCCAATTCAGCACGTTCCATCCTTTCGTCCTCGTTTGCGGTTTGCTCCCTTGTCCCGCTTTAGCAAATAATCCAAGTTAGTGTCGTCTGCCCCGATATATTTGCGATTTTATTTTTATTTTGCTGAAATAAAAAAACAGCGTTCTAACTACCGAATAAACAAAATAGGGATAATTTTGATTAAAAAAAAACGCTGTTATACTTTATAATTGTTTATTCGGTTGTTGCCGCGAAAATAATAAAAAAATAATACACTTGTTATTTAAGTGAAAAAAAAGTTTATTTTTGCGGCAACCATTAAAACAAACACCATGAATATAACAACGCGCTCCGATGTTGCACAATCTTTGCAATGGGGAAATTACGGTTTTATTACAGATTTAGAAACAGATGATTTTTCGCTTCCAAAAGATGCAATTTTTACAATAAGAAATCAAGGAAGTGAAATTTATTTGGATATTATCACTCCGAAAGGTGATTTAGTAAAAAATGTTCTTTTTAGAGGATTTGAACCTATTTTGGTAAAGAAGATTCTCAAAAATGCAAGCATAGGTAGTTATTCTTTAATGTGGGGGAACTAATATGGCAGGATTAGCAATTACAGGCGAAGAGCCAATAAAAAGTAGTGGAATGGGTACAGATGTACATAACGACTTAACCGGTCGTAATGCTTCAAATTGCCACCCTATTAATGCAATTACAGGATTACAAACGGAATTGCAAAATATTCACAATGAGATAGGCGCAATAGTTGTACCGACAGACTATATACCGGAAGCACCGAATGATGATAAATTGTACGGGCGCAAAAACGAAGCGTGGGAGCAAATCCCTGATATAACAGGGAAGATGAATTTAGTTCCATCTGCAACAGCGGGTAATTTGGCAAGGTTTAATAGTTCAGGTCAAGTTATTGACGGTGGTATATTTGAAGATTATGAGGGCGTATATAGAGTTGTTGGTAATAGTGCAAGTAATCCGTTTATATTTGAGGGTAAAAAGAGAGGGTTATATTATTTTGTAGCAAATGAATTAAGTTTTCCATCAGCAGACTATATACATCTTAAAAAAGATGCGTCAAAACCTAATAATCATAGCATTAATCTTGAAAATGGTATGCCTTTGCAGATTATTAATGAAGTAGTTGCAGGAAAAGAATATTTACAGAATGAAATATTTGCTGTTATTCAAAATAATCGAGGTGGAAATTACTCTTTTAGGAATCATAATTCAAATAATACCGGATTAATAATGGAAGTAATGCCATCTTCTTCAATAGGTGTGGAAGGTAATCAGACAAAGAATGGGGTTGTAACTTTCAATAATTATCCTGTACTTCCTATAAATCCACCAACTAATTCACAAGAAGCCGCACCAAAATATTATGTAGATGCTGTTAATCATAGAGTAGATAGTATTGAAAACAGAGGATTATTTGTAGGTTCTTTTTCCAATTTTGCATCTGTTCCTACAAATAAATCAGGTTTTATTGCTATTGATGTAAATGACTTTATTACAGTAAGAGAAGATGAATCACAGGATAATATGGCAACACGATATATCTGTACTACAATAGACGGAAGTGGCGATATTACATGGGTTATTGATTTTATTTATTCAACAGACATTACCGGAAAAATGGATTTAGTTTTACCGGCAGTGTCAGGTAACGCAGCGGTATTTGATTCATCTGGTCAAGTTATAGATGTTGGGCTGTCTCCTTTGGGAATATATCATGTCCCGTCTCCGATAGGATTAAACGAATCATACCCATTTATTTTAGAAGGAAAGAAAAAAGGATTTTATTATTTTGATATAAGCCCTACTTTGCCTTCACAATTATTTAATTTATACATTAAAGCGAGGGACGATGGTGGATTAACGACAAATATTCAGAACGCATGGAAGTGTGTCGCGCTTGAAATAATACGTGAAGTTAAAACAGGCGTCAAAGAAACAAGTAGAAATGCTGTAATTGCTTTTTGGAATAATTATGGGTTCAGAAAAGTCTACACATTAATTGATACAATTACCCCATCAATTCTTATGGAAGAGTCTTCATCAGCAGAATTGTTTGTTGGAAAGGAGGGTAATCAAATCATAAATGCAACGAAAACATTCAGTAATTTCCCTGTACTTCCAACAACAGACCCAACTACCGTAAGACAGGCAGCGCATAAGCAGTATGTAGATAATACAGTTTCATCAGGTATTACTACGTCATCTGGTACAATTAACGCGAGAATTGATAGTTTAGAAAATAAGGGGTTGTTTGTTGGTGCATTTGATACAAAAGCAATGATACCTACAAATGTATCTGCGTTTGCAGCAATAAATGTAAATGACTTTGTTAATGTAAGAGCAGATGAAACACAGGGAGGAGCAACAACACAATACGTTGCAACAGCAATATCTGCGGGCGTTATAACGTGGACTTTTAATTTTAAATATTCCATTGATATAACAGGAAAGATGAATTTAGTACCGTCTGCTTTGAGTGGACACGTTGCTAAATTCAATAATTTAGGACAGGTTGTAGATGGTGGTGTTATGCCAACAGTTGATAGAATACCTGAAATAGAAAAGATACGCTTCAAAAGAGAAGAAGAAGAATTGACAGTTGATTTTAGCAAGCCGTTAGTTTTAGAGAACGGAGAAACAGCATACTTGCAATATGCACGCTTTGGTCGTGGCTCACGCAACAGGGCATCGCAGTTCCGTTGGATTCAACCGGAACAAAAGGTAAACGCTACTGATATGGCTAACAAAGGGATATTAAAGTGGGTTAAAATTGACATCACAGATACTGATGCTGAAAATGGATATGTGGTTATTCCAACGACAACGCTTAACAAACTGTATTTTCCTCCATTGATAAGAGGTGGAATGCCAAAAACGTGGCTGCAATGGTCGGCAAATAGAAAAGGAATGCGCCATAATAATGATAACGATGGAGAGAAATATCACCGCAGAGACAGCAAGGTATTTTACAAATTCAGAATTGTTGTTGATAACGGAGCGGATAGATTTTACGGAAAGGAGAGCGTGCGAACATTAAAGATACAAGAATATATACAAACAGGAGTAAATAATAGTGCTAACTTGATAAGAAAATATGAAATTAAATAATAATTGCATAGCGGATACTGATGGTGCATTCTTTTAGAGTGTACTGATAGTGTAGTCCTGCGGGAATACGCTGATGGTATCCGCTACCCCTTCTGGGGTGCAGTAAAAACGATAAAAAGATAAAAGATTATGGCAGACTTTAAAGTAGAATTTTCAAAAGCGGCAGCGTTCCCTCCAAGTGTTGGGCATCGTGCAGTATATTATGCAACTAATCCTATATTGGCGATATGTTACGATTATTCAGGCGGCAGATTTATGATAACGAATAATCAAAAGTTCGGATTCATCGCTACTTATCAACACAGAAATTGGATGACAGAACAGAATCAAATTGATAAAACAAAGTGGTACTTCATTGAGCAGAGCCGTGAGTTTCAATATTACGATGGCACAAATTGGAATAACGCTTGCCCTGACAGTATAGGTTTATATCTTAAAACACAATAATTATGCTAAAAAATATATATGAGATTATTTCTGGTCAAACAAACGGTATGTGCATAGAATTAGTGCTAATTGTAATATGTTGGCTTATGATGGTTTTGGCAGTGCTGATTGACTTATGGGCTGGCGTAAGTCGCGCTAAAAAGTGCGGAGAGAAATTAAAGAGTAACAAGTTTAGGAGAACGGTTAATAAGATTAGTGAATATTGGAGCGTGATGCTATTTGGATTATTTATTGATGTATTTCTATTTGCTATTATCCCTTATTATGTTCCACTTGGCTCATTTATATTTTCTATTGCGTGTTGCGGAATAGAAGCCAAAAGTGTAATAGAAAATTTAAGGCGTAAAAATTCAGCAGCAGCAGAAGTTCCAAGCGCAGTTTTACAGATATTAAAACATATTGATAATCCGGAAAAATTATCACAATATATTGAAATATTGAATAAAATAAATAAAAAGCATGAGGATAACGAGTAATTTTTTTAGATTATCAGAATTTGAACGTACTACACATTCGGTAGATAATACCGTAAAGGATATTAACATTTTGGCTAATATTCAATCGTTAGTAAGTAATGTATTAGATAAAGTAAGGAGTTTATATGGTAAGCCTATAATGATTAATAGCGGGTATAGGTCGCAAGAGTTGAATAAGTTAGTTGGCGGGTCGGTTACATCCGAACATCTTACGGGAGAGGCAGTAGATATTACAGTAGGAAGCAGAGAAGAAAACAAGAAACTTTTTGATATGATTCTACAATGTGGAATTGTATTTAATCAATTAATAGATGAACAGAATTATAAGTGGATACATATAAGTTACAAGCGTACCGGAACAAATAAAAAACAAGTTTTACACCTTTAAAAAATATTATTATGTTTATGATTTATTTATTATTAGCAATGATTTCCTTTGTATTAGGATTACTTTTAGGAAAATACACATTTAAACAAGATGTGGTTGAGGTTTGCGACAGTTTTAAACCCAATCCGAAACGAACAGACGGTCAGTTAGCGTGCGATGCTATTTTGCAATTACAAAACGAAATTGCGAAAAGCGGATGTTTGAGAGTTGAGAAAAAAGAAGATGGCACATATTTAGTTTCTTTAAGATTAGTGAAATGAAAAAGTTTTTATTAATTTTTTTTTGTTTTTTGTTTATATTTGGTTGTAAAACAACAAAATTCAATGTAAAAGAGACTTATACAGAGAAGAAAGAGGTTATAACCGATGTAAGAGAGAATAAGAAAGAAAACACCGTTACAAAGGCTGAAATATCGTTAAATGAGGACTTGATTATTGAAGAAGTTATTGTGCGATATTTTCCACCAGATAGCATCGGCAAACAGCATATTTCTGAAACTGTTAATCGGTCAATAGGAAAGAAAAAAACGGAAAACACAAATATCGTATCGGAAAGTGTTAAAAGTGATGTAACAGAGTTAAAATCGGTTGAAAAAACAGATATTGAAGCAGAGAAAATAGACAAAACGGTGGTAAAAACATCCACACCTAACGTGATTTTTTGGGCAATAATTATACCAGTCATTGCTATTGTGGTGGCAGGTTTTTTGATGCTAAAAAAATATAAACTAATATAAATTAATAACTTAAAATTTAAAAATTATGAAAAATTTAATCTGTATTGCTTGCGGCTACGAATGGGAAGCCGAAGAAGCAGAAAGTTACATTTGCCCTGAATGTAAAGAAGAAGTTGAAGAATTGAGTATGCACCTTATGGAAAAAATACGCACCGGTGGTGGAAGTATCGTAATTCCAAAGATTAAATAATGAGTTTCAAAAAAATCTATTATTTTATAAAATTGCTCCCTATCCTGATTAACTTATATATTTTAATCTTGATAGGGTGTATTTTTATTTTTGGTTATTTTGAGGATTATAGTTATATCTTTTTCGGACATTCAATCATTATAGACTTGACTTTATTTTTGTGTTCATATAATCCAAAAAACAAATTTGTAAACAGAATTTTAACTCCTATTTTACCGAAGTTAGATTTTTGTTTGTGGCATCGGTTACTTTCTTTAAATTTGATTTTAATACTTGTTTGTGAATATGTAAACTCGAAATTTCATTTTTCATTACTTGAATGCTATATGGCTAATTTAGCGTTTATTACAACATCGGCATCATTATTATACACACTAATTTGGAAAATACGCCATGATTACAAGAAAAGCCGCCTTAAATAGACTAATATCGGAACTGAAATCAACACTTAAATTTGCTATACACAACAAATGCGGTGATATTCCAACGGAAAAGATTGAATTGTTTGCAGACGAATTGAGGGCGGCACGCGAATTATCTGTTTCAAATGAAACGTTAGATATTAACGAGGCTTGCGCCGAACTTGGCGGAATTTCGCACGCTACTTTCTATAATTGGATAGGTCGCCGGAGACTTCCCGAAGGTAAGAAGAAAAAAGAGGTTGTTGTTTGGAACAAAGAGGACATTAAAAACGCAAAACAATATATTAAAATTTAAAATTAAAAATTATGAAATTATCACCACATTTAACTTATGAACAAAATTTAGTATTGCAGGAATTTAAAAAGAAGTATCCAAAAAAAGCAAAATTATATAACATAGTAGCAACAGCAATAGCAATTATCTTTTCTATCGGAATTGTTTATTTAATGGGGAAAGCAAAAGGAGTATTTTAAAAATTAGAATGAAAATTCTATTATAAGTTTCCTATTCATAGGCGAATACATGATATTTAGAAAGCGGGATTAACCCGCTTTTTTTATTTCACTTTTGCCCTGAAAATCGCGAATTTCCACAAGGCGTAAAGTGAATAGAGCGCAAAAATAAACAATTTTTATTATGACTGAAACTATAACAACAGGGGACATTGTAAACTATGGACACGATGTTCACAAATTGCACGAAACTAAAAGAGGTGCAAACGTACTCGCAACCGTATTGGGAATTGTGGGTGCAATTATCGTAATTGCTATTCTTTGGAATTTGTTTGTACGTAAAAACGTAACGGATAAAACCACAGAAAAGAACACCGACATCACGCTTGGCGGAAATACGGAAGCCATTAACGGATTGAAACATGAAGTAGCAAGACTTTCCGGCTATGAACGCCATGACTACGGAAAAATCATGTTCAATGACGGTGTACTTTATGGAGGATGTGGATGTTACGGATACGGACATGGACATGACCGCGATAGAGATTGCGGATGTGGCGACCGCGACAACAGACACCACAGAGGATGCTGCGACCAAAAATTTCAAGAGGTAGCGACTTACACCCTTGCAAATACGACTTTGAATAAAACAAGTAATTGCAACTGTTAATTATTAATGGGGTGGGGTAACATCCGCCCCTTAATCTTTTTTCAATATGTTCAAAAGAAATTCACAAACGGAAGAAACCCAAAAGGATGTATCAAAGATGCGCGAACTTGCCGAAAAAAGCGGTATGTTTAACAGTAAAAGAGGCGCGTTTGACTACTACCATATCTTTGAGGGGTATTCCGTTGAAGAAGCCAAACGATTAGCGGAACTTGTTATTGAGGCTCGCGGAATAAACGAAGCGGCAGAAGCACCTAAAACCACTATTGACAAAGTAAAGATTTTGATTAAACAGGGCAGCGACATTTACAACGAATACCCAAAACTTGGGGAGTTTGTTGTTGGGTTAATATCCGGTGCGGCGACATCATTACTTGGGGTTGCGGCAGGGAACAAACTCGCTGAAAAAAAAACCGATGAATCGGTACACGAATTAAACAATGTAGAACCATTAGAATTAACTGAAAATGCTGAACCCATACCACATCAAGATTAAAGTTTTCTGCAAAGATGAAAACGAAGCGCGTAACGTGCAAAATGCCGTTGGCGGTATCACTTCCGATTTGAACTTAATCGGAAGCGACTTATTGCAATTTCATAGCAAATACAGGCAAAATGAAGCGGTAATAAAACCTATTTTGTCGGATGTGTTTAGGAGTGGAATTACAAGTGTTGCCAGACATCTTCCGAAACTTTTAAAACTTAAATAAAAACATAATTAATAAAGAAAATCTATGGAAAACTTAACTTGTCAGATGAATTGTAAAATTTGCAATTTGCAACAAACCAACGAAGCCAAAGTAATGTGCGCAACGCTATTAATGCCTGCCATGTTTGCCCAACTAATCGGCGAAATTGCTGAAATCAAAGAACTATTGAACAAAAAGGAAACTTCTATTGAAGTACCCGAAATTAAATTACCCGAAAAACCTAAAAAACCCAAATTAAATGAATACAATTAACCAACAAATTTTACAACTTTTGGCTGATATGAAAGCCAAAACAGGCAGAGGAAACGGCGTGGATATGGTAAATGTAACCATTGAAGACGCGCAAAAACTCGCCGACTTTGTAAATACGACTGCCGCTTCTACTGATAGTGGAATTGCAGCCATTACTATTGTAATGCAAAATGTAAGCGGCTATACACCTATTGACAGCATCATAGCATATGCAACGGAATATGATGCCTTTTTAAACCAAACAAGCGCACCGGTAACGGTAGCCGCTGTAAAAGCAACAAAAGCGTAATATGGAAACTTGCCCAATTTGCCAAAATGAATTAGTCTGTGGACGCTGTTTTGTCTGTGGGTATTGTTCAAATTGCGATAATTAACCTTAAAAATTACTATTATGGAAATGTTAGAAAAATACGAAAGTATTGTAGAAAAAATTGAAACCGACAAACAGGAAGAAATGTTTTACAGTGTTTCAAAAGATATGTTCGTTCACTTCTGTGAAAGCCATCCTGATTTAGCAAAGAAATACCTTGACAAGTTAGAAGGAATGAAATATCGGCAATTTGTGTGTTACGATGAGGCGTGCAAAATTGTTTCATCAATGCAGCCGGCGGCGAAATGGTCGCATGATAAGTTGTTGGAACTTTTGGAAGAACTTGAATTGGATGAGAAAGAGGATTGCAATTTCAATTACTGCGCCTTATGGGTAGTGATGTCATCAGTGTACTCCGACCATGCAACAACGATAGCCCACGCTGTTGGCGTTAAGACAGCGGCAGAGGTTCAGGACGATGTTATGGTTAATATCTGTTACGATATGTCTATTGACTTATTGAATGACCGTGACTGCAGATATGATGTAAGAAATTATTTTGATTTATAGAAAATCATATTTTTGCCGGTACTTTCTTTGTAAAACTTTGTCAGTTTTTAGGCGCGTTTTTTGCGCCTTTTTTCATTTTTCGCGAAAAAACTTCTTTTTTTTAGGCACTTTTTTGATTTTTTTTCTTAAAAAAATCACTTTATTTTATAACTATCTAATAATCAATACAATAAAATTACAATAAAAATCACTTTTTTTTCAGAGTGTTAAATAATTTATATAACTTTGCGGTATATTTAAAAACAAACAATAATTAGAAATTCAAAACCGAGCCGAAATGTGATAAGAACGGTTAAAATTATGATTACTTTTGAAAATTCAGACTTCTATTTATCAGATTCAGCAATAGAATCTGTAAAAAAATCAAACAAAAACATCTTTGATTGCACAATTATCTCATACGGAAGTATGGGAAACGAATGCGATGTAGATTCTTGCGAATGCGATGGGACATTTGATGATGTTTGCAATGCGCAAATTAGTTGGGCAAAAGAATACGCAAGCGGAGACCCTGTATATAATGTTGATAAAGACAAAAGAACAATTAATAAGCAATTAGATGAATTACCTATCTATGTGAAAGATTGTGATATATTTATAGTGATTGACCGCTTAAAAAAAATTAGATGGATTCAGCCAGCGAATTGTTTAAGAAAAAATATTGAATAATCAAAGGCGGGGTATTATAACCCCGCCTTTACCCTTTCGGGTTAATCTACAATAGTAGAAATTCAAAAATGTAACGAAATTATTAATATAATATTGTATTATGGATTTTGAAAAAGTAAAAAAAGGTCTTTTAGAAAAAATTGATAACTTAACAATTAAAGATAATACGCGCGATGTTTTTGAGATGGAAATTTCGCGCAAAGAATGGTATAAAAAACTTGGCTATTCGCGTCATAACGCTTCAATCATTAAGAAGCGGTTTTACGATGGCGAAATCGGCGAAGTATGGATGAGTAATATTTTAGAAAAATTGGGGTGGAAAAAGACAGTTTTTTGGGAAAAAAGTTAGTTTTTTGGCACGGATTAAAATTTTCAATCTTTGTAAAATATTGAATAAAAATGAAATAGATTGAATTTAGATTTTGCCTTGCACGCAGGGGGTCATCGGTTCGAATCCGTTCGCCTCCACCAACGCTCGAAAAGCAATAAAAACCAATAATTTACAGAAGTAAGTTGTTGGTTTTTGTCGTTAAATCG
>Ga0209628_10004316_pt1 | contig 10240 bp, 12 predicted proteins | sample TergutCu122P4_FD_187285 | JGI IMG/M metagenome (GOLD analysis project Ga0209628, IMG submission 187285) | Cubitermes ugandensis P4 segment gut microbial communities from Kakamega Forest, Kenya - Cu122 P4 (SPAdes) (version 2) | ecosystem: Host-associated > Arthropoda: Insects > Digestive system... | reverse complement strand
CGACAATGACCGCATCGAAAGTACGTTTAGCGACGTTCACGCTTACAGTCTCCAAAGAATCCGCACAGCCCATCCGGCGTAGCCGATGAGCAGGAAAAGGGTGATCAGGTGCAGCGCCAGCCGCACCCCGGCGGGTTTGACGTAATCCATCCAGACGTCGCGTATGCCGATCCAGACGTGGTAGCAAAGCGATAGGATGAACAGGAAGGAGAGGAATCTGAAACACCCCGACGCGAACATCGTCGTCCAGGCGTCATAGCTGAATTCCGGCAGGCAGAAAATCGAGCGAGCGGCAAAAACGAGCGTAAACAGCGCCATGTAAATGGCGGTCACCCGCTGCACGAGCCAGTCTTTCAGACCGTAACGCGCAATGGAAACATATTTCTTTACCATAATACCCCTCCGATCACGACAGTCAGCGTCAGGCTCACAAACAGGACAACCTTTGCGGACTTGCGCGAACACGGCAACTCCAGCCCTTTGCCGATGTCGAGAAACAGGTAGCGAATTCCGGCGCAGAAGTGGTGCATGTACGCCCACAACAACCCCAACAGCAAGAGTTTCACCAACGGGTTGGCGATGACGTCCCTGAACTCCTCGAACGAGGCCTGATTGAGCAGACTCTTGTCGAGCAGCCATATCAGGAACGGTAAAAGCACAAAGAGACCCACGCCGGTGATCCGATGCAGGATAGACACGTAGCCAGAAAGCGGCATTCGTATCTGCCAGAGGGCCAGATGTTTTGGCCTTTTTTGTATTGTCGCTTCAGTCATGAAGACTCTCCAGGGCAAAACGAAACGAAAACAAGAATCGGCAGATGCCGAAATGAACGCTATATGATGAGTTACGGCAGTGTCAGGTCAGATCATTCAAATAATAGTGCCCAGCCGTAGAATACACTCCCCGCCTCCATTCTACCGGCTTATCGCCATATGTGTACGTCACCCGCTCAACCGACAGCAGCGGAGTGCCTTCATTCACCTGGAGCAAATCGGCCGCAACGCTGTCCGCAGCCACAGCGCGGATACGTTCCTGGGCGCGGATCATGCGCAACCCGAAACGAGTCTCGAACAGCGAGTACAGCGAACTGTTCCAGACTTGCAGCATCTCCATGTTGAGCCCCTGGCAAATTTCCTCGGGCAGATAAATTTCATCGCCCACGACGGGTTTATCGTCAAATTGCAGCACCCGGCGCAAGATGACGACCGGCGTACCTACCCTGATACCAAGTCTGCAAGCCGCATCCTGTCCAGCCTTGGCGCGCCGACAATCAATAGGAACGCTCTTCGGATGAACGAGCAAGTCCCCCTCTTCCGGAACCAGCCGCAAAAAACGGAACATCTGGCGCGGGTCGTTGTGCGAAGCCACGTAAGTTCCCCTACCCTGCCTGCGCACCAGGATGTTGTCCGCCGCCATCTCGTCGATGGCCTTGCGCACCGTCCCCTGTGAAACATTGAAACGCGCCGCCAGTTCCTGCTCACTCGGTATGACTTGTCCCGGACGCCATTCCCCGGACTCGAGCGCCTGCAGGATCAGACCTCTGATCTGCCTGTAAAGCGGGCTGAAGGTAGGGGAAATCTGCGTCATCTGTGCATTGAATCACAGAAAAACGGCAGTGTCCATCAAAGGGTATCTTATGTCTTATATGAGACATAAAAATTGACAATCATGATCATTCACCATTAGCATCTATAATCGCGTCCGTATACTCGCCATGTTGTTTTTGGCGTCATCTGGCGCGAAACTCATTTCGCATATCGCGCCACACACAAAGGGAGAGACATCCATGAGCAAGACCCCCGTTCGTGTTGCCGTTACCGGTGCTGCCGGTCAAATCGGCTACAGCCTGCTGTTCCGCATCGCCAGCGGTGAAATGCTTGGCAAGGATCAACCCGTCATCCTGCAACTGCTCGACCTGCCCCAGGCCCAAAAGTCCCTCCAGGGGGTCATCATGGAACTGGACGACTGTGCTTTCCCGCTTCTGGCAGGCGTCACTGCAACCGACAATCCCGACGTCGCCTTCAAGGACGCCAAGGTTGCCCTGCTGGTCGGCGCGCGCCCGCGCGGCCCCGGCATGGAACGCAAGGATCTGCTGACCGAAAACGCCAAGATCTTCACCGTGCAGGGCGCGGCCATCGGCCAGTACGCCGATCCCGACTGCAAGGTGCTGGTGGTCGGCAACCCCTGTAATACCAATGCCTACATCGCCAAGGAAATCGCGTTGAAGTACGGCCGCATTCCGGCCAAGAATTTCCACGGCATGCTGCGCCTCGACCACAATCGCGCCCTGTCGCAACTGGCTGCCAAGACCGGACGCGCGGTTTCCAGCCTGAAGAACCTGGTGGTATGGGGCAACCACTCGCCCACCATGTACGCCGATTATCGTTTCGTCACCTCCAACGGCGACAAGGTGAAGAACCTCATCAACGACGACGCCTGGAACAGCGACGTATTCCTGCCCACCGTCGGCAAGCGCGGCGCCGCGATCATCGAAGCGCGCGGTCTCTCTTCGGCAGCCTCGGCGGCCAATGCCGCAATCGACCACATCCGCGACTGGGTGCTTGGCTCGAAGGGCGAATGGGTCACGATGGGCGTGCCTTCCGACGGTTCCTACGGCATTCCCGAAGGCATCATCTACGGCTTCCCGACCACGACCGAAAACGGCGAATACAAGATCGTTCAGGGACTGGAAATCGACGAGTTCTCGCGCGAGCGCATGACCAAAACGCTCAATGAACTGCTCGAAGAACGTGAAGGCGTAAAAGACCTGCTTGCCTGAGTTTCAAGCTGTAGCCCCCTCCCCCGCTGACAGCGGGAGAGGGGTTGATGTCAATCCACCGGCCAGGCTGCGAGAAATTCTTTCCAGTGCGACGCGTCGATCCTTTCCAGGGTTTCGCGCACCATCATGACTTCGCGCTGCCATTCTTCCGGGCCGAGAATGCCGCGCATTTTCAGAAAGCGCAGATAGACGAGTCCCGTGTTGACGACGTCGGTCTCGCAGTAGTCGCGAATCTCATTGATGCGTCCGGCCTGCCATGCCGCCCACACGGCGGAACCGTCCATGCCGAGTTTGCCGGGATATCCCATGAGTTTGGCAAGCTCATCGAGCGGAGCATTGGCGCGCGGCTGATAGAGCGCAAGCAGGTCCATCAGGTCGAGATGGCGGGCATGGTAGCGGCTGATGTAGTTGTTCCACTTGAATTCGCGTGAATCGGCATAATCTCCGTCGCCGAGATCCCAGTAACGCGGGGCGGTAACGCCGTGCAACAAGCCCCGATAGTGAAGCACCGGCAGATCAAACCCGCCGCCGTTCCAGGAGACGAGTTGCGGCGTATATTTTTCGATGCCGTCGAAAAACCGCTGGATGATTTCAGCCTCGGTGTTGTCCGGTTCTGAAAGCGAAAACACGCGGAACTGACCGGGGCTGTAGAGCGCGCAGGAAATCGTGACGATCCGATGCTGGTAATGCGGGAGAAAGTCGTTGCCGGTCGCTGCGCGGCGGCGCTGGAAAGCGAATTCGGCGACTTCCGCGTCGGCAAGGTCTTCTGGCAGATCGTGGAGACGCCGCAGCCCGGCAACGTCCGGGATGGTTTCGATGTCGAAAATCAACGCGGCAGCCATTGTTTACCTCCGCCCTAACCTCGCCCCACGCCGTAATACTCGATGCCGTCCCGGCGCACCGCCGCCGGGTCGTAGAGATTACGCCCGTCGAAAATGACCGGCTGTTTGAGGGCGGTACGGATGAAATCGAAATCCGGGCTGCGGAATTCTTTCCATTCGGTGACGATGATGAGCGCATCAGCTCCCAACACGGCATCCATCGGCCGGGACACGTAACACAGTCCCGCGTATTTGTCCTCGAAAACACGGCGGGCCTCAGCAGTCGCCACCGGGTCGTAAGCCGTGATGTTCGCGCCGCGCCTGGAAAGTTCGTCGATGATGACGCGGCTCGGCGCTTCGCGCATGTCGTCGGTGTTGGGTTTGAACGCCAACCCCCAGAGCGCGAAACGCAATCCGTCCAATCTCTCTCCGAAGCGGGCGACAACCTTGTTGACGAGAAGACGCTTTTGCCTCTCGTTGGCTTCTTCCACTGCGTTCAGCACCAGCAGATCATGATCAGCTTCGCGCCCGGTGCGTATCAGGGCTTTCACATCCTTCGGGAAACATGAGCCGCCGTAGCCGCAACCCGCGTAGAGAAAGTCCCAGCCGATGCGCGGGTCGGAGCCGATGCCCCGGCGGACGAGTTCGATATCCGCACCCAGGGTTTCCGCAAGATTCGCCAGTTCGTTCATGAAGCTGATGCGGGTGGCAAGCATGGCATTGGCGGCATACTTGGTGAGTTCCGCGCTTCGGGTATCCATGACCAGCAATCTTTCGTGATTGCGCTGAAACGGCGCGTACAACTCGCGCATCAGTCCAATGGCCTTTTCGTCCTCCGTGCCGATGATGATGCGATCCGGGCGCATGAAATCTTCGAGCGCCGCGCCTTCTTTCAGGAATTCGGGGTTGGAGACGACCGCGAAAGCGGTTTCTTTCCCGCGCTCCGCCAGTTCTTCGGCAATCGCGGCGCGCACCCTGTCGCCAGTGCCGACCGGAACCGTCGATTTGTCGACGACGACCCGGTAGCCGTCCATGTACCGACCGATATTGCGTGCGGCAGCCAGCACGTATTGCAGGTCGGCGGAACCATCTTCGTCCGGCGGCGTGCCTACGGCAATGAACTGCACCGTGCCGTGGAGGGCAGCACGCTCGATGTCTGTGGTAAAGAACAACCGACCCGCCTGGACATTGCGACGCACGACATCCAGCAGCCCGGGTTCATGGATCGGAAGGCCGCCTTCTTCGAGAATGCGAATCTTTGCCGGGTCGACGTCGAGACAAAGCACTTCGTTGCCGACATCGGCAAGGCACGCGCCGCTGACGAGTCCGACGTAGCCTGTTCCAACAACCGTAATCTTCATGTGTTCAGTCCTTTCCCGCTTCAGGGCGCGAGATCAAATTCCTCGGTACGCCGGGGCGGATAGGTTTCCCAGCCGCCGCACGCCGGGCAGCGCCAGTAAAACTGCCGGGCCTTGAAACCGCACGAGTCGCAACGATAACGCGCCACCCGGCGCGTGTGCCCGTGAATCAACTGCTTGATCAGTTCGATGTCGCTGCGATGCTCGGCCGGCGCGGTCAACAGCGCCGCCTCCAGTAACTTGTCCAGACCGAGCAGGGTCGGATTGCGGCGCAATTCTTCGCGCACCAGCCCGTAGGCTGCCTGCGCGCCGACCTTTTCGATTTCCCAATGAAACAACTCATCGAGCAGGTCGAGCGACGGGTGACGCTCCATCCAGGAACGCAGCAGTAGACGTCCCTGCTCGATGCGCCCGAGACGGCCATAGGCATCCATGACCCGCTGCGCCACGAGCGAAAGGTAGATCGGGTCTTGCGCCTCGACCCGTTTCCAGACTTCGAGGGCTTCCTCGTCACTGCCCTGCGCCGCGCGCAAATCGCCGAGGATCAGGCTGGCGCGCACGCACTTGCGGTTGATCGACAAGGCCGTCCCAACGTGTTGATCGACATCGGGAAAACGGGAATCTGCAAGCGCCTGTACCGCCAGTTCGCAGTGAAATTCCGCAATATCGCGTTGCCAGTGCACGCTTTCGTGATCCGGCAGGGTACGGGCGACCCCAATGGCTTTCATCCAGTCTTTTTCCTGCTGGTAAATCTCCAGCAGATAACGCGAGGCCACATCGTCGACGCGCGTTCCCTTCAGCTTGAGGAACACCGCTTCGGCGCGATCGAGCAGACCCGCCTTGAGGAAATCCTGCCCCAGCTCGCCGAGCGCCTGAAGGCGCTGTTCTTCGGTCAAATCCTCGCGATCGACAAGGAGTTGATGAATGCGAATGGCGCGGTCGGTTTCGCCCCGCCGACGAAACAGCGAACCCAGCGCAAAATGCAGTTCCACCGTTTGCGGGTCGATACGCACCGCTTCGATGAAAGAGTCGATAGCCTTGTCGGGCTGTTCATTGAGTAAAAAATTGAGGCCGCTCAGGTAGGAACGCGGAAGCGCGCGCGACTCCTGCACAACCTGCCGAATGTCGATACGCGCGGCCAGCCACCCGATAACGAAGAAAAGCGGCAGCGCCAGTAACCACCAGAGTTCGATGTCCATTGCCTTCAGGACGACTCGGGTAAGCGCATGGCTTCGTTCGATGCCTGTTCGGCAGCGCGTTCGGCGCGAGTGAGTTGCTTGCGCAAACGGGAGATTTCACGCCGTTGCCGCAACAGCGAAGTAATCGTGGCGGTCACCCCCATCAGGGCGCCAACGGCGAACGCCACCAAAATGATGAACACCAGTTGGAAACTCCACTGCTTGCCGAAAAAGAAGTGCAGATCCACGACGTGATCATTTTTGACCGCGAAGCCGAACAACAGAATGAACAGAATGAGCCGGACGAACCAGACGAGCGCGCGCATGGGCAGTATTATCTCCGAGTACATGACAAAAAGGAAGGCAGCCCAGGCTGCCTTCCAATTTCAATCAAACGCTTGAACACATCGTGATGAACACGGCTTGTGCTCAGGCTGCGGCATCGACCCGTTCCCGCAATTCCTTTCCTGCCTTGAAATGGGGGATGCGCTTTGCGGGCACAAGCACCTTTTCGCCGGATTTTGGATTGCGGCTGACCCTCGGCGGCCGGTGGTTCAGCGCGAAACTGCCGAACCCCCGGATTTCGATACGATGCCCATCCACAAGCGCCTCGATCATCGCGTCGAGAATCATCTTGACCGCGCAATCGGCATCCTTCGCCACCAGCTGCGGGAAGCGTGCGGCCAGCCTGGAAACGAGCTCCGATTTGGTCATGATCGAAAACCGCTTATTGTTTCTGTTCGTTCAACTTGGCTTTGAGCAACGCGCCGAGGTTGGTCGTGCCCGTTGAAGCGGCACTCTCAGAAGCGAGCTTGTTCATCACCTCATTTTGTTCAACCTGATCCTTGGCGCGGATCGACAGATTGATCGAACGGGTCTTGCGATCGACGTTGATGATGGCGGCTTCGATCTCGGCGCCCTCCTTGAGCAGGGTGGTCAGATCGTCGACCCGCTGCATGGCGGCTTCGGAAGCGCGCAGATAGCCTTCCACATCATCGCCCAGCGCAATCACCGCGCCTCTCGCCTCAACCGACTTCACCGTTCCGCGCACCACGGTGTTCTTCTCGTGCGTGGCAATAAAGTTGGTGAAGGGGTCGCCTTCCAGTTGCTTGACGCCCAACGAGATGCGTTCGCGTTCCACGTCGATGCCAAGCACCACGGCCTCGACCTCGTCGCCCTTCTTGAAGCGGCGCACGGCCTCTTCGCCCGACTCGCTCCAGGACAGGTCGGACAGATGCACGAGCCCGTCGATGCCGCCTTCCAGCCCGATGAACACGCCGAAATCGGTGATCGACTTGATCTGACCGCGCACCTTGTCGCCCTTCTTGTGGTTGATCGCAAAATCGTCCCACGGGTTCGAGGCGCACTGCTTCATGCCGAGCGAAATGCGGCGGCGATCCTCGTCGATTTCGAGAATCATCACCTCCACCTCGTCGCCAAGCTGCACGACCTTGGTCGGATGAATGTTCTTGTTCGTCCAGTCCATTTCGGAGACGTGCACCAGACCTTCGATGCCCTGCTCCACTTCGACGAACGCGCCGTAATCGGTGATGTTCGTCACCTTGCCGAACATGCGCGTGCCCTGCGGATAACGGCGGGCAATGCCAACCCACGGGTCTTCGCCCAATTGCTTCAGGCCGAGCGAGACGCGGTTCTTGTCCTGATCGAACTTCAGCACCCTGGCTTCGATCTCGTCGCCGATGTTGAGCACTTCCGAAGGATGGCGCACGCGCCGCCAAGCCAGATCGGTGATATGCAGCAGGCCGTCGATGCCGCCGAGGTCGACGAACGCGCCGTAATCGGTGATGTTCTTGACCACGCCCCGGATGATCGTGCCTTCCTTGAGCGTGGAGAGCAGCTTATCGCGCTCTTCGCCCATCGACTCTTCGAGCACCGCGCGGCGCGAAACTACGACGTTATTGCGCTTGCGGTCGAGCTTGATGACCTTGAATTCAAATTCCTTGCCTTCATACGGCGAGGTGTCCTTGACCGGACGCATGTCGACCAGCGAACCCGGCAGGAAGGCGCGGATGCTGTTGGTCATCACCGTCAGACCGCCCTTGACGCGGCTGGTCACGATGCCTCTGACCAGAGAGCCTTCGTTGAGCGCCTTTTCGAGATCGTTCCAGGCCGAGATACGCTTGGCCTTATCGCGCGACAGGCGGGTTTCGCCGTAGCCGTCTTCGAGGGCGTCGATAGCCACATGCACAAAATCGCCGATCTGGACTTCGATCTCGCCGCGATCGTTGCGGAATTCTTCGACCGGAACATAGCTTTCGGATTTCAGCCCGGCATTGACGACCACAAAATTCTGGTCGATGCGCACGACTTCGGCGGTAATGACTTCGCCGGTACGCATTTCCTGGAGGGCAAGGCTTTCTTCAAACAGGGCGGCAAAGCTCTCTTCGCCGGCTTGGACTGCAAGGTTGGTGGATGACATGAAAGTAGAAGGAAAGATCGAAACCGCTTGGGAGCGGCAACCGAAACAGTTGAAACAAACGCGATGGAACCGGTAACGTTACCGCCCCCGCGCACCGGGTTATTCAGCCGGACACAAAAAACCACGGCTTCGCCGATTCCTCTCAAAGGCATCAGGCAAAACCGTATCCAGCTGCCGCAGGAACGCATCCGGGCGTTTGATACGACGAACACCCTGCATAAAATTCTGCGGCAAGTTTTTTATATTAACAGCTACTTCCTTTTCGATCAACTGCTTATGAACTCGGTGTAGGGAACAAGTAATCTGTCCGTTCTTGTAGCAAATGATCTGTCCGGTTTCATTCTGTGCCCAAGGAGGTGCGGGATGAGGCGGGCAGAGTTGCTACAGGAGATACGGAAGATGCGATTTGAAGAAGCCTATGATGGTTGGGACAGCGGTCGCTTGACGCAGTCGGAAGCCGCCAGTCTTTTGGGAGTTTGTGAGCGGACTTTTCGCCGCTATCTGGCCCGCTACGAGGCCAGCGGTCTGGACGGTTTGATTGACAGGCGGCTGGAGCAGGTTTCGCACAGGAAAGCCCCCGTCGATGAGGTGTTGAAGCTGACGCAACAGTACCGCACCCGGCACCAGGACTGGAGCACGAAACATTTCTACGGCTGGTACCGCAAGGACGGAGGAGTGCGCAGCTACAGTTGGGTAAAGAGTCGGTTGCAAGAGGCCGAATTGGTGCCCAAAGCCAAGGCTCGTGGCGCGCATCGCAAGCGCCGTGATCGTGCGCCTTGGCCGGGGCTGATGATCCACCAGGACGGCAGCACCCACGAATGGGTGAGCGGACAGAAGTGGGATCTGATCGTGACGATGGATGATGCGACCAACGAGCATTATTCGATGTTCTTCGTGCAGGAGGAAGGCACGGTGAGCAGTCTGCTGGGGGTCAAGGAAGTGATCGAGACCCGGGGCCTGTTTTCCAGCTTCTACTCGGACCGGGGGAGTCACTATTGGCACACGCCGGAAGGGGGCGGCAAGGTGGACAAGAACAATCCCACCCAATTCGGGTTGGTCATGCAACGCTTGGGCATCGAGATGATTGCGGCCTATTCTCCACAGGCCAGGGGGCGCTCTGAGCGGATGTTTCGTACCCATCAGGATCGGCTACCGCGAGAACTGGCGCTGGCCGGAATCACTGACATGGCGGCCGCCAACCGCTATCTGGCGCAAAGCTACCGGGCAGCGTTCAATGCCGAATTCATGCAACCTGCAATGGAAGAGGGCAGCGCTTTCGTCGCCTGGATTGGTGGCCCGCTTGAGGAAATTCTGTGCGAGCGTTTCGAGCGCCAGGTGGGCGCCGACAACTGCGTCAGCTTCGAAGGCAAGAAGCTCCAGATTCCTGCTGATCGGCATCGTTGCCACTACGTCAAAACCAAGGTGGCTGTGCTACGCCGGATTGACGGGGCGCTGAGCATCTTCCACGGCCCGCGTAAGCTTGCTGACTATGGACCCGATGGCCGGTTGCGCTCGCCCGAAATGAAGGCAGCCGCGTAAGTCCGCCGCGGCTGCCCGTGGCGGGAAAATCGGCTCCAGGCTACGCCCTACGCCGCTTCCCCCGCCACGGACAAAGCGGACAATTCATTTGCTACAGAACCGGACAAATCTATTTGTTGCCAACA
>Ga0209628_10004315_pt1 | contig 10243 bp, 12 predicted proteins | sample TergutCu122P4_FD_187285 | JGI IMG/M metagenome (GOLD analysis project Ga0209628, IMG submission 187285) | Cubitermes ugandensis P4 segment gut microbial communities from Kakamega Forest, Kenya - Cu122 P4 (SPAdes) (version 2) | ecosystem: Host-associated > Arthropoda: Insects > Digestive system... | reverse complement strand
TGCCGCGCCCAGCCCCTGATCCACCCCGATACGGTCATGACGCGCGGCACCTACATCCGCTGCGTGCTCGAAACCCACATCGTCACCGACGTGCCCGGCTTTACCTCCTGCATCGTCACCGAGCCGGTGTACTCCTTTACCGGCAAGCGGTTGCTGCTGCCCAAAGGGTCAAAAGTACTGGGTAAATACGACATGGAATCCAGCAGCGACCGCGTGGCCGTGGTTTGGGACCGCGTCATCACCCCCACCGGCATCGACGTCAACATGGCCAGCCCCGGCATCGACAACCTGGGCGGCGCCGGCCATCCAGGCTACCGGGACGCGCACTGGTTCGAGCGTATCCGGGCGGCGCTGCTGATCAGCATCCTCAGCGACGCCTTCAAATACGAAGCGGCCAAGCACGGCCCGCAAACCGCCACGGTAACCAACGGCGTGGTGGTGGAATCACCTTTTGAGAGCAACACCGCCAAGACGCTGCAAGACTTGGCCAACCAGGCGGTGCGGCGTTCGGCCAACCGGCCCGACACCATCACCATCAACCAAGGCACCGTGGTCTACGTCTACGTGGCCAAGGACATCGATTTCTCCGGGGTGCTCGCCCGCTCCTGACCTTAACTTCTGTGCAGCAGGTATACGCGCCATGGACGACGAGCTGATCGCCGAAGTTTCCAACGAATTTCTGGAATACCAGTACGAAACGCTGGGTATCCACAACTTCATGCGCGAGGGCCAAAACGACGTCACCGAAATCTGCATCAACCGCCCCGGCGGGCTTTATGTCGAGGGGCGCGGGGGGTGGCGGTACGTCGAAGTGCCCACCATAACCCTACCGCGCGCCTTGCAGTTTTGCACTGCCGTGGTCAACGAAAGCAACACCGGCCAGCGCATCACCGACCTGGTCCCCATGGTGTCGCTCACCTTTCCCACCGGCCAGCGCGCGCAGTTTGTCATTCCCCCGGCGGTCGAAGCCGGCAGCGTCTCCATCACCATCCGCCTGCCCTCCAAGCAAACCCGCACCTTGAGCCAGTACGAACAGGAAGGCTTTTTCAACCAGATTCTGGAAGACACCCAAGGCATCAGCGCGCACGACCAAGAGCTGCTGGACTTGCGCGCCGCCCGCCGCTACGGCGACTTTTTCCGCCAGGCCGTGCTGTACAAGAAAAACATCGTGGTTTCGGGCGCCACCGGCAGCGGCAAAACCACCTTCATGAAATCGCTGGTGCAACACATCCCTTCCGACGAGCGGCTGGTCACCATCGAAGACGCGCGCGAACTGTTCATCTCCCAGCCCAACGTGGTGCACCTGCTTTACTCCAAAGGCGGCCAAAGCGTCGGCAATATCACCGCCAAAAGTTGCATGGAAGCGTGCCTGCGCATGAAACCCGACCGCATCATCCTGGCCGAGTTGCGCGGTGACGAATCGTTTTACTTCATTCGCAACTGCGCCTCCGGCCACCCCGGTTCGATCACCAGTTGCCATTCGGGCAGCACTGAACAAACCTGGGACCAGCTCGCCCTCATGGTCAAAGCCTCCAGCGAAGGCGCCGGCCTCGAATTCGCCACCATCAAGCGTCTGCTGATGATGACCATCGACATCATCGTCCACATCAAAGCCCATGCCGGCAACCGCTACATCACCGGCATTGACTTCAACCCTAGACGGAGCCTGGCCTTCGCCGGTGCTGCCGCCTGAGAGCGCCATGCTGCCCGGACTGGAACTCATGGGCTGCCAGAACCTCGCGGTTCCCGCCGAGGTTATGCGCCATGTGGTCGGCGTTGAATCGGGCGCCAATTCCTTTGCCATCGGCGTGGTCGGCGCCCGCCTGGTGCGCCAGCCCAAGAACCTCGACGAAGCGGTGGCAACCGCCAACATGCTCGAAGCCAAGGGCTACAACTACTCGCTGGGACTGGCCCAGGTCAACCGCGTCAACTTCGCCAAATACGGGCTGGACACGCCCGCCAAAGCCTTCGGCGTCTGCACCAACCTGAGCGTCGGCGCCCGTATCCTGGCCGATTGCTACCACAGCGCCAACCGCGACTGGGGCAAAGCCTTCAGTTGCTACTACTCGGGCAACTTCATCACCGGCTTCCTGCAAGGCTACGTGCAAAAAATCTACGGTTCCATCCTGCGCAGCGCCCAGCAGGCCCAAGCCGCACCTGCCAGCCCTGGCCCGGCGGCGGCCACACTGGCTTCCAGCGCCTCCGCCTATGCCGTCGCCATATCCACGGCATACCCGCACAACCTCCTGAAAACTTATCCCCAGATTCCCCCGGCAGCCGCCGCGCCGGTCAGGCCCTCGCGCATCGCGCAAGCGCCAGACACCGCCGCCCAGCGCATCGCCATGCGTACCACGCCCGTCAACCTTGGCAACAACGGCGCCGCATTCCAGGCGACTCCGCCCGCCCTTTCCGCCATCAGCGCAATCAACCCGGCGGCAGGCAGCAGACCCGCTGCGGACGCAGCCCCATCTGCCGCGGCCCGCCCCGGAGCCGCGCCCGATATTTTTGTGCCGCAGGTGCGCGGCCCGCACGACCCGCCACTCGCACCCACCGCCGGCCCGCAGCAGCAGGCCGGGCACGACAGCGCCTTCGTATTCTGACCATCACACCACCATGAAACCGACTTTCATCGCAACCGCACTCTGCTTGACCCTGTCCGTTGGCATCGCCGGCTTGGCTTGCGCCGTCCCGCCCAAGTCGTCTTGCGACAGCAAACCCCTGTCGGTCGATTGCGGCGGGGCGCGGGCAACGATTACATGGAGCCCCAAAGAGGCATGCCGGAAAGGCCCGCCGTGTGAATGGGAGCATTGCACACACACAACGCTCCGGCTGAAGCGGGCCGATGGCAGCGTCATGAATCTGGAAAAACCCAAGGGAATGCAAGACTATACGGCTGAAGGTTTGGCATGTAACCGGTCCAGGGACGGTACCCCGTATTTCGTGGTGCAGTACGGTGAAGGTCCATTCGGCTGCGAGTTTTGCGAATGGTTCCACCTGTACACCACACAGGGCCAGTTGCTCACGCACAGCGACCCGCCCATCCTCACCGACAACAACCTGCCCGGTGGCAAAACGCAATACCCCAACAACAAAGCGTTCGACGCGCTTGACAGGAAGTTGGACTTGAAAGGCCCGGAGATCGAGTTTTTCAGGTGAAGGACTTGATGCTGAAACAAATCTGAGGAGAAAAAATGACAGCCGATGCAAATGATGGCATTCACACCTCAATGATCCAGCCGCGCGGCCCCGCTTACCGGCAGCACGAAATCGTCAAAAGGAGCCACTACAACGACCCCATAGACCATTCGGCAGGGCGGGTGGACGGCAATTCGCACATCTGGGGCGATGCCAGCGCGCAAACCCAATCCCGGGCAATCGACGCCCTGATCGCCTCGGGCGAACGCGCCGGCTTGCAGCCGCGCGAAATCGCCTATGTGCTGGCAATCGCGCGGGTGGAATCGGGATTCAACCCCGATGCCGCTGCCGGCACCTCATCGGCCTATGGCCTGGGACAGTTTGTCAAAAACACGGGCGCCGAATACGGCGTCAACGACGCCAACCGCAACGATCTGCGCATGCAAGCCGACGTTCTGGTGGCCCACTACCAGAAAAACGCCGCTTCCGCGCGCCATCGGGGGCATGGCCCGGAATACATCTACAAATACCACCACGACGGCGAGCATGGCGAATACGGCGGCCTGGAAATTGCCAGGAAAAAAGTGCTCCCCTACCTGGATCAATACGAGCAGTTCGTGCGCGCCCATCAGGACAAGTACGGCGTGCAGCCGCCTGGCCCATCCCTGGCCCACCGTCGCCACGGCCATTCCCCGCACCCGAATGCGCACGGCCACCATGCTCCCGCGCCGGCACAAAGCCAGGGCGCCGGACCAGACAGCAACGAGCGCGGCCAGCAAAACGCCGTGCCAAGGCTAACACCGTCCCTGCAACGAATCGTCGATGCCATGCACAGCGGCGACCAGGCCCGAATCGACGCAGCCTTCGAGCAAAACATGCGGGAATTTTACGAATCGCCCAAAGGCCAGGCCATCCAGCAGCAGGCCCAACTGCGGGCACAACAAATACTGGAACAAGAACAAGCCGCCACCCCGCAACAGCAGCCGGAAACCCGGCAGCAGCAGGGACATGGCCCGCGCCATTAGGAGCCGGGAGCCGATAAGCCGCTCTCAATGTAATAGATGAAATATTTATGTTAATTTATTTATATCAAATTTGATTCGATTTGATGGTTTTAAATGAATCGCCAGACACTGTTTATTCTGCCGTTCAAAGGATGCGTCAATATGCAAACTAACAAACACTTTAACCACCCAACCCCAACGCAGCCCGCATGGCTCATGCCGGCCCGTTTGGCCATAATGGTGGCACTCACCGCAGCGTTGGCCGCCTGCGGCGGTGGTGGTAGCGGCGACAGCGACACCACCGCCAGCGGTAACGGTAGCAGCACCGCCTCGGGCGGCTACGTGGTTACCACGATTGCGGGTGGCCGCGTTGGGGACGGAGTTGGTTTTGCCGACGGCCCCGGCACAACAGCGCTGTTCAATAACCCCATGGGAATCGCGCTTGGGCCGGACGGCTGCCTTTATGTTGCCGACAAGTCCAACAACCGTATTCGCAAAATCGCCGCCAACGGTGTGGTCAGCACTGTAGCGGGCACGGACGAACCACCACCCACCGGCAGTTGTATCTCCGACGGCCCCTGCGCCAGCGCCACTTTGGGTGCACCGTGGGGCATCGCCGTGGACAAGAGTGGCAGCATTTACGTGGCCGACCAAGGCAGCCATGCCATCCGCAAAATCACCAACCCCGGCACCGCCTCGTGCATGGTCAGCACGCTGGCCGGCTCCTGTGGCAAGGGTTATGCCGATGGCCAGGGTTCGAGCGCGGGCTTTGAGTTCCCAAATGCTTTGACGCTGGACGCCGATGGCAATTTGTATGTCACCGATAATTCTTCCGTCCGCAAGATAACGCCCGCCGGATACGTGACCACCCTTGCCGGCAGTGCTACCGAATCAGGCGCCGCTGATGGCATGGGATTAAGCGCCAGGTTCGGCCTTCTACAAGGTATCGCGCTGGATGCCAAAGGGAACCTGTACGTCAGCGATTTTTAGAACAACAACATCCGCAAAATCTCACCCGACGGCATGGTAACCACTTGGGCGGGTTCGGCAATGGGCGCAAGCGGCTCAGCCAACGGCCCCATCGCCAGCGCCACTTTCAACCAGCCTCACGGCTTGGCGATTGGGGCAGACGGCGCCACCCTCTATGTTGCCGACACCAGCAACGATCTGGTGCGCGTAATCGCGCCGAACGGCCTGGTTACAACATTGGCGGGTGGTAGCAATAACGGTCCCTTCAGGGACGGCCCGGCTGACCAAGCCGGCTTCTGGGAACCTGCAGGGCTGGCCGTCGACGCCGGTGGCGTCATCTATGTCACCGATGACAACGATACCGTCCGCAAAATCGCCCCGGTCCGCTGATCAAATCCCGATTATTTTCACATAAAACCACTGAGGAAAAGAGAAATTTTGCCATGACCGCCGCCCTCCGCTCCCGTTTGCCGTTCGTGCCATTGCTGATCGCCTTGGCCGCAACACTGGCCGCGCCGCTGGCCCATGCACAGTGGTCGGTGACCGATGATGAGACCCATACCATACTCAAGGATGGTTTCAAGCGCTTCGATGTCAAGCCTACAACATCGCCCACAAACGCGGACTCTACCTTATTCAGTAGAACAAGGCCTACAGCCCCCCCGTCCAAGTGGACTCCAGCCAACCCCGATCCACAGAACTGGAGTACCGATGGGTTGAAAGATATCGAAAAACCATGCATTGGAATGGCCGATAATCAGCAATCCATATGCACAGAAATCGCCAACACCCGCTCAGCGTATTACAACTACATGAAGAATATGTACGACGCCAATATTAAGCGTTATGACCTGCTTCAAAAACTGACTGATGCCCGTCAGAAGATACTGTCAAATGAATTCGGCCACCTCCAAGAGAACACCAACGAAATCCTGGCCCTGCAAACCCTCATCACACTGGACCGCCAGCAAATGGAATCGGTCGATCACGGCTACCGCATGCGCATAGACTTCCTGACCCAGCAAATGACGCAAAAGGCCAAGGACGCAGCCGCCGGTAAAACCGGCAGCAACCCCGTTAACAACCTATTCAGCAGCCTCACTTCCACGCTTATTGGTGGAGCGGTACTCGAGCTAGCGCTGATTGGCCAGTCCAGCGGGACGGCAGCACAAAAACTCAGTATCGACGGCGGAAATCCAAGCAATCCAGGCTGGTAATCACTCCAAAAACCCGAGTGCAACCCTTTTCGCTTCCCTCACCGACCAAAGGCATCCCGTGAACTCCAACCTCGTCCAGCGTCTGCTCCCGCATCGGTTCGCCTGCATCGGTATTTTGGGCCGCATGTTGCTGGTTGCATTCATCCTTGCCGGGAGTAGCGCCCGCGCCTTCGCTGCCTGTCTGGATGCCGCCGCCATAACCAGTGCACTGGCCGGCGGCGTCAGCAAGTTTGTATTTTTCAAAATAATCAATAACTTTCTACGCGATGAAATCGACTATCTTCAGTGGACCTTGCTGTCGAGGGCGGCTGTGGCGGTCAGTTTCTCGGCTGTGATGCTGCTGACCGTCTGGGTTCTGATCCAAGGCTATCGCATCATCACAGGCCGCTCCCACCAGCCCATGATGGCGCTGGTGGGCGATACGGCCAAGGCCTTCCTGGTCCTCGTCATCGCCGCCTCAATGGCCTACAACACATCGGGCATTTACTTGTACCTTACCGACCGTATGGTCACGGCCATCAGCGAAACCGTCAACCCCAATGGCGGCAGCCCTTACGAGGGAATCGACAAGGGCCTGGCCCAGATGGATCTGATGTTGGGCGTCATTGACGCCATCTCCGACGGCGCCAACGCCGCCACCGGACAAGTGGGCGATTCCGAGGTGCAAAGCGCCAAGGACCGCGCCAAGTGGTTCACCGGCATCGGCGTGGCTGGCCCCAGCGTTATCGGTGGATCGGTACTGCTGTTGAACAAGATCGCCATTGCCCTGTTCGTGGGCTTCGGGCCGCTGTTCATCATGTTCTTGATGTTTGACTACACCAAGAGCCTGTTCCAACGCTGGCTGCTCTATGGGATCGGCACGGTGTTTTCACTGGCGATCTTGGCCTTCATGGTCAGTATATCGACCAAGGTGGTAACGTCCGTGAGTGCGGCGATATTGGCCCAATACGTGCTCTTGACGTGCAACGCCTGGGGGTTGGGTATCGGTGGTGGTGGTGGCGGCGAAGGCATCACCTCGCTGGCCATGCAGCAAGGCGGGCTGGGGTTGATCCTCTCGACCATGATCATTAGCGCCCCGCCCATGGCTGCCGCGTTCTTCCAGGGCACGCTGGGACAGTTCTCCGGGTACTCACCGTTTGGTCAAATTGGTCGAGGTACGGGTGAGGGGCATCATGCGCCAAAGGCTCCTACTTCAGTAACTGGGGCAGAGAATCAGCCAAAACAACTAATTTAATTAGTCATGAATCCGTGACCCCAGAATGAAAGTCCCTTACCTTGCGGTGAGCCTATCTCCCCTGTTGAGGTTAAAGATTCAGAATATGGTAAGGAATTTCAATGAATGTAAGAGTTTTTATTGGATCCATTCTGAGTTTACTGCCTTCAGCAGCTTGGTCGCAATGTGGAAATGGCGTACCTTCTGCTGGAAATCCAGGCTGTATTCCGCCGGATGCATATTATCATCAAGGCAATGGTGGTACTTCTTCTTACCGCGAAGTTTGGGAAAATCACTGGGGAGCGATCGCTCAGGATAAAGAAACTGGTCGTGGTGGTTTTGCGAAAAACCAAGGCAGTGAATCTGAAGCAAAAAAAAATGCCTTAACAAATTGCAAGGATAGAGGCGGCTCAAATTGCGAAATTATATTAGTATATCGCAATACATGTGTTGCGGCAGCAATAGGAGCAACGAAAGGTACTGGCTTTTCCACATCTTTAACAGAAGATGAAGCTGGAGAGAAAGTTATCGCACGCTGCCATGAGTATGGTGACCACCCATGCAAGGTTGTTTATAGTGCTTGCAGTCTGCCTGTAAGAGTTCAATAACGAACTTGGTATTGCCATGTTTAACATTTTTCATCACTAGGAGAGATTTATCATGTTTAAATACAAAAAACTTGTTTTTGCACTTTGCTTGTGTACCTGCTTCTCGGCTGGTGTTCAGGGCGCTGGGGCTGGGTTTTATCTAGAGAACAAAGAGTATCGTGTGAATGATCCTTTTGTATTCTGCCGCTATGGTTATGAAACTTCCGTTGCAGAAATGTGCTGGATCCCCATACCTCCTTATACAGGAGCTTGGACCTACACGGACGTGTGCGATCCGCCTAACTATTATGGGCGCCCGTGGACTGAGCGTGACTACGTGGCATTAGACCGTTATCTGGTGATTTGTCCACAGGCTAAGCAGCCTGGCAACTGGCATCCAAAGAATGGAGATGCTACTGGAGAAAAAACACCTACGATGCATTAACCGGTTGTTAAGATACTGATTTCTGAACCCCGGCACAAGATTCATAGAATAGCACATTGTCGTTTTTCAACTGGGTTGGTGAGAGATGTAGTACTTTAATCTCTTTAGGTCTGATTCCCCGCCTCTTGAGATGTTTAAGTGCAAATACAGCGAGATAAAACCTCGCCGCAACAAACAGCGGGAAAACTTATTTGAGATGTTCAGAAAATATTTTAACGGTTTCCTGAATCAGTGATCTCAAAGGTGGTAGACTCACCCGTAGGTGAAAGTTTTTTCACGAGTTCAGGATTCTAGTTAAGGGAGTATAGATTGATACGTCATGCCTTCTTGGCTTTCTGCCTTGTGCCGTGTTTGACTTGGGCGCAAGGTGGTACGCAGACTGCCGGAAAAGCGCCCGGTTCCACGGCATCGTCTTGGTGGCCTGCCGCGGTTTCCAGCCGCCGCCTGTGCGCGCCGGGGGATCGTACTGTTTTTTCGTGCGTGCTGGACGGCAACGGGAAAATTGTGTCGCTGTGCGCCACGAATAGCTTGAACCGTTTTTATTATGCCTATGGCCGTCCCGGTGTACCGGAGTTTGTATTTCCGTCTAACAACAAAATCTCCGCCAACCCGTTCATGCGAACTTCCTTGTATTTTTCTGGGGAGAGGGGTGGATATGCTTATTCTTTTGTCGAAAAAGATTTCAGGCATACCCTTTATTCAATCTCTGGAAGCTACGGCTCGAAGATTTCCGGCCTGATTGTGCGGCGCATTTCCGGTGGTCGGCCGGTGGTTCAGGACATGGTGTGCCGGAAGTCATCGACGTTCGAGTGGAATGAGCAGGCGGTGCTGGATGTGATGCTCAAGTGGCCGTCCGATACCGATCTTGCGGCGGATGGCTTGCCGGGTGTTCATTAGCATGTCTCCCCGCGAAAAGGCCTATGCCGCCCCCGGTGCCGACGGAAAGGAGCGCACCTGGGTCAAAAAGCCCTTGCGTTCGGGTAGCCGTGGCCGGGCGGTGCGGAATCTGCAAGGCCGTTTGCAAGCGTTGGGTTACTACTTGGTCGGGTCCGGCGGTTCCCTGTTGTACGTCGATGGCCGTTTCGGCCCGTATACGTGTTTTGCGGTGATGCATTTTCAAAGGGATTATGGCCTGGCGGCTGACGGCGTGGCCGGACCGGCCACGCTGGGAAAGCTCAATGCCTTGTTGCCACGCCTGAAGCTGGCCTCGTTCAGGGATTTTCCAATCACTCACCGCGACCGCGATTTGTTCGACTTTATCCAGAGGCGCCTGCCCAAGGGGACTCCGATAGAGGTGGCGGCTCATGCGGTGCTGCATGTCCGGCAAAACCGGATTCAACGCATCGATCAGATTACAGATATATTGGTGCATGACGGCCGCGTGTTTGTGGTGAGCAAGGTGCCGGGACTTTGCAGCACGATCGACCTGAATCAGGCGCCGCCGCTGCAGGAAACGCTGGAGCGGCTCAAGGCAGTCAACGGACAGCGGCGCGCCGAGTGGCAGGAGCAGCGCCGGCAGCAGGGGCATGGGTCGCACGCCGCCGCATGATTTTACGGTTTATGCTCTCAGAACGTGTTTACGATCTCTGCGCGGGCGTGCGGGCGCGGACTTGGGCGGACTGCGGCGTTGCAAATCCTCGCCATAGCTACGGCTATGGCTGCGGTTTGCGCCT
>Ga0209628_10004313_pt1 | contig 10244 bp, 5 predicted proteins | sample TergutCu122P4_FD_187285 | JGI IMG/M metagenome (GOLD analysis project Ga0209628, IMG submission 187285) | Cubitermes ugandensis P4 segment gut microbial communities from Kakamega Forest, Kenya - Cu122 P4 (SPAdes) (version 2) | ecosystem: Host-associated > Arthropoda: Insects > Digestive system >... | reverse complement strand
TGACAATATGATGCAGCGTGCACAAAAGTGCATTGGCGTACAAGGAGATCATTTTCAACACCTTCCCTAACCAGTAAATACTTTGCATTTGCATTTGTTTAATTTCCTGTACAGAGTCCGAGACCTACACCCACGTTGGTCTACGAGACGGCGGGCCGGTTTTTCGTGCACCATTCTCTATTATTGTCGCAGTTTTCATAACACATGGTGTTGTACGTATGTTGTGGATATGCTCTGATATTATCCTTATCTCTGACAACAAAACAGCATATACAGAACTCAGTATTTATGTCTTGAGTAACCTGTGGATTGTAGCTGAATATCAGAGTTCCTTACAGGACTAATATCTCCGTCATAACTGTGAGTACACGCCCGACCCACACAAACAGAAATCTGTACTGCTGTCAGTTGTCGCAAAAGCTTGTACCTCACAGCTACAAAGGCTAAATTACAGACTCATTACACCAAAACAAACGAGGACAGAAGCTCCGATATTCAAGCTACCAACATTCCCCTACTAACTCATACCCCGTTTCACTCGCAATTTAAACGTTTTTAGAGTAAAACTATAAATCGAGCTCCCCTCCTCTCTCTCCAACTCTCGACTACAGTCCTACAATGGAGAACAATCCCCCCCACACACCACCATGCCGGCAGCTACGGACATGTAACACGGAGCCAGAACATCCTCAGCCGGGCACACAAATAATTCACACCGCCTATTAACAGGCACATTATACAACGACGGCGTCTATTTTTGACTCGAGTGTTCTTCGCCTACAACGCGCCGAAGTTGAGTATGACATTTCTGAATTACTCCAGATGTCAAGAGTTGACATGACCACTCTAACTGGATATAACACGGTGCTCAAATTCCGGTGAAAATATGTTCCTGACACCCAGTCTGAACAACAGCGATTCCTTCCCGTGAGATAAATCCATCCACACGATCTTGGTTACTGTAGGTGCGGAATTTAAATATCTTCCACAGTTTATCCTCAGTTCTAACGTACCCATTAATTGCTAGAGGGAAAGTTATTTTACTTATTCAACTACACGTATAACTACTACAAGTCTATTAAAAACTGTACTAATTGCAACAAAAAGGATAGAATAAAATACACCCCTACTTGAAATTATTGAAATGAATACTGTGTTTAACATTTTCTTCAAGATTACTGTATCCTGATACATACACAGAGTAACTTTTCTTGTTTGGTTGAATTTATTTCGCATGATTTTCGACATCAATTGTAACACACTGCCTCGCCTCATACATGAGAATCTTTCTCAAAATGTTTCCAAGGCATTTAATTCAGACCGACTCAAAACTGATAACATACACTCGCCACGTGTTCTGCTTTCTGTCTGTGGAAACTGACACACTTATCACGCTACAGCCGACTCTATCTTCCCTGTGATTAGACGTCACTATCCCGTTATTTGAAAACATAATTTCACTGTTGTTTAAACATCCGTGACAATTTCTGACTTCCAGGTATTCCTTTACCTGCTTCATGAATCATTATCTAAGATGTCTAAGATATAAAATGACGAGACAGAACACCCATTTCTATGGAAAAGAGACAAAAAGACGTCCCACGGCATAGAAATACTTTAATATTCACGCGAATTGTCTGTTAAAGGAGTTTAAAAATCGTTTAGTGGCAATATACATGCGTAGAGAAGATAAGGTAAAGAATTCTAAAATCCTGACTGCCCTACACAGCCTACATAAGAAAACACAGAAACTGCACGACACAGAGGTTTAGAAATGCTGTGCCCCTTAGTAGCAGAAGACATAAAATAGAAATCAAGAAACGCAAGCGCGCAGCTCAGAATTATTAAGAATGATATTTTCACTGTCTCCTCATATTCACTAACTACCAAGACTCATATAATTCATTCCACTAACCGGTACAAGACAGTTTATTCTCCTAGCTCCTACAATGAAAGATAAAGAATGAGATGCACGGTTACAGACAGACGAATACACGCTCTGATTTATGGCTACAAGAGTTATAGGCTCCAGTTACAACCCAGAGGAAAAGAACAAAGTTTTAAATGTGTAAAGTATCTCCATCCATCCCAAAATATGTGTTTAAAAAGCTTTAAAATGAAAAGTTTGAGAGTGCGGTAATTTATATACAAGACCTCCTTCCGCCATTCAAGTTTCTTTCTTGTTATATCCTCGTAGGCAACTCTGACATTTCAAGTCATTCATCATCCTTGATGTTGGAAGAAGGAATGAACGGTGGGGTCTGGAAAGGGCTCAAAACGTGAAGAGTGAAGGAGGTGTTACAGTAGGATATGCAGACAGGGAGTTCGGAAGACTGACACCAGGAAACGAGCAGCTGTAATCGTAATATTTAAACGTCTGTTTCATAAGTTGCATGACAAGGTTGCTGCCAAGACATGTCACTTATCACGACTCACAACACAGACAAGAAAAACCATTGACATCTGCGCAATTCGATTTAAACTACACCACTTGTAAACATGAAGAGCGTTTTGATGCATAAATGATACAAAAGATTGCCAGCATTTTTTATAGAGTACATGCCGTTGCGTTATAGAATTGAAATACAATAATAAATATATTTGTTTCAGTCAAACACAAAAAATATTTTATTATTAACTTATTGGCGACATGTTTCGGTCATTATACCATCAGGCCATCTTTACATAAAATTTAAAACAGGTTACATGTAGTGCACATTAAATTCAGTGTCGTATGGGATCCCATAAAACTTAAACTAGTGTTAAAATCTTGAGTTGTATTGTCTGTGATATAATAAGAGTTGTGTGAAGAGATGAAATGAAATTGGAGTTAAAATCGAAACACAATAATATAACACTTAGTCTTGACTGTGTTAAAATTATATATATATTGCCTTTAGTCACAAATTATGGTATACACGTATGCTGCTAGGCACAGAGTTCGTATTTCTATTTCGTATACGCCGAGTACTGGGTGGTGCTGGTAGATCGTATTTATAACTGTTCCGCTTCTCCTGATGACGACTGATATCAATTGTATCTTCAGTGTAAACTGTAGCTTTTATGATAAGATAGCCGTGAGTTTTTTCGATGTATTGGGATGGTTCGGCGTATGCGTGTGTGCGTCTAGCGTAGAAATTAGTGACTTTTAAATTTTATGTAAAGATGGCCTGATGATGGTCTAATGACCGAAACTTGTCGCCAGTAAGATAAATAATAAAATATTGTTGTGTTCGATTGAAACAAATAAATGTATTACTGTCTTTCAATTGCCAGCAACTGTTTAGGATTACCATCAGTACTGGAAGCAAAGAAAACCTCCCTCCTGTTGACTACCAGTTGCGAATGCCCTTTTAAGCGAGGCTCATCTGGTGTCCCTCTCTAGCACAAGAGACGGACTGTAGACCAGTCAAGCAAGTTTTTAATAACATACATTTACAGCACAAAAGACCCAGTGTTTAACGCATTGACAACGGCGATTGGTAGTTATTTTTAAGTCTCCAAACTGGGTAATCTTGACCGAATCAGGAACTACGATGGTACATAAACAGTTTTTGCGTTGAGTTTGGCATGCCCATTAGCCGGAGGTCAGAATATGATCACTCAGAAAAACAGCATAAAAACAAACAAGGAACTAATACCAGCAGCTCAGTCAACAAGTCAAGCCTGTGTTTTTATCACACAGTTTACGTCATGGAGACCAAAAAGCAATTGGCACTGTGCAATATTGATGCCACCATGTCACATTTAGAGGGTCAACGTGTTTGAAAACACCCGTAGCTGTGACAGCAAAACGGGTCTTCAAAACTTCTAAACCCCTCTGCTGTAATAACTATTGCTTCACTTGCTTTACCTGCCATAGACCTACGTACTGTGTGCACATTCACGCCTCCAAGTTGCTTCACAACTACGCCAGCCTCCGATAGCGCCTGCAGACGGAATTCACACTCAACGCAGCAGAGTAATATTGGGCAAGTTGCCTATAAGGCACGGCGAGTCGCAAACTGTAAACCAGGTTTCTTGGTATGTATTCAAAACCATATCCAGTCCTTTCTTATGTAATACTATGGAACTTCCTGTCTGCTGATCCTGTAAAAATCTGTATTCACAATGTGGACTAAGTTCCTCTGGCTTGCAATCGGATCATCTGAACGCCTAGCTATCGGTTTCGGCTTTTGTGTTCTCAAACTGGAGATATGTAAATCGGTTAGTTAACCAGTGAATATATTACGAATGTTTTATTACGTGTTGAAAATTAGGATTTGGTTGAATTCCAACAAGTGAAATGCTTCAGTTGTTTTCCGCTTTCCAAACAACAGTAAAACGTGTTTAGAAAATTTTAAGATGACCACCCACGTAAGATGAACCTTCGGTGTCTCATGACAATATTCTCACAATTTCGTCATACGAATATATCATTTATTCCTAACAAAATCACTTAGCCGTGTAGCAAAAGGATAATTGCAAACATTAATGGAAAAAACGCCTTGTCACAGATGCTAAATAACACACCACTGATAAGGACACTGCTGTCCGTGGCAGAACAGAAATGAAAAACTTGGAAAGAAAAACAAACTCATAAATTGCAAACAACATAAACCAACACGCAAGACACATTGTCCAGAAATCAAACATAAAGCCGCATATTATTCTGTTCCCTAATCGTTCTCGAAATGATACCATAATTTCCCTCGAAACACATAATTTTGAAGCTGAACAAATCTCATAAAATAAGAAAACTTCAAAACATACAACATTTGAGGCTTTCGTGCGAAAGAACACCCCAAATTATTCTCGGGCTAACAGTAGTGTCAATGAAGGTAGAAAGCCAACGGTTCTGGGACTCGTTCTGTCCCCGTCATCACCAACGCAGCTGACAGACTGAGAACAATTTAGAGAAAACTTTAAATACATTTTCCCACTCTTACCCCAAGAACCGTCACAACAGCACGGCACGATCTCAGGTTGTCGATGGAGAATGCAGTATCCAAATAACAAACGTAATAGGTAATTAATTGAAGACCACCGACATGGGGTGTTCCTCTCGTTGGAGAGAAGGGCGGATCTCATAATGGAAAAATGACCATCGCGTTACGTTCCGAAAATGACCTCGGGCTTCGACGATAGCTTTCCTGAAAAATGGATACAACATCCGTAATCCTGAATGGAAAAGGTAACTTTAAAAATTTATGCTTAAGAAAGGACAATATTACGCTGCGTTTTGTCGTAATATCGCAAATTTAACCTCCTTAAACAAGAGAAAAATTTGCCAAGAAAACGGCAAATGATGTCCTTCAACGACTGCACTATGTACGTACTTGAGTGCCAACAATTCTCCTACCAGTCCCATTAATCATTTCCTTCACACATACACTCCAGCTGTAAGTTTTGACGCTGATTGGACAATAAACCGGCATAACCGCTGGCTGCCGTGTTTATGCTAGCTGTAATAGCAGCACGTTTCTAGGTCTTCATCCAGATATCGAGATGGTAAAGCAGCATCTCAACAGCTGGTCCCAGTAGATTAGCGCAATCCGCTTATGGCTGTAACCAGAAACTAAAGATGCGTAGGTGAAACTTGCAAGGATACCATAACAGAACTTTAACACTTAAAAGTGGGGGAAAGAACAGTTAGGCCTAGAAGTTTAACCTCCTGCAGAATTACATTAGATAAGAATATTTCGAGCTTATTTAAAGGAAATTAGAGTTCAGAATTAAATGGAAATCAGAGACCAATGACTCTTTAAAAAATCAAAAACCTGTTAAAAATATTAAGTTGTAAGTCACTCACTGACCATCATACATCCCCGAAACATTTCTACCGAGCACTAAATTGTAACCATAATTCATATTTCACTCTACAAAAGCAAGGGGCCAACTTTCTTCAAACCTTCTACCGCACCAAATATCGGGCATGTATAATAAGTTTGTTTATTTGTAAATTTATTTATTCACTTTTTGTTCATTTAACGAAGCTATGATTTGCTAAAAATGGCTAAAAATCACCGTGTGTTTTGGTAATTAGTGAATAAGGACTGTAATAAGTTAAGAGGAAATCAGTTTTGGCCTTATTTAATGTACTAAGATTTGCGCGTATACCAATTAAACTGCAAGTTTGAAAGTGCTTATTAAATCAATATGTTACAGGCTATTCTTAGGCCTGTAAGTGTTGCTGTACACTGTGCATTTATACTCTCGCCTCCTCTAATATTTATCTAATACGTGAGGCATAACTATTCGAAGTATAGCGCTGAATTTGGTACAGAACTATGTTGACCTATGGTTCATCGCTATTAAGAGCGACATTCCTCGATAATTAATTAAATGATTTTCATGATTCTTCCTATAAATAGTCAGGCCAGCAGGAATTCATTCTCTCCATCTCAGGCAAGTACTTTCCCATTCAAACAGAATTTATAAGTCTGTGGAACTCCGAATGTAATGTTGAACACACGCCTTGAACCAATCCTGCCCAAAATCTGATAAACATTTAAGGTTTCACATATTTTCACATTTTAAAAGCAATTTAAATGCGATAAAACTACGAAAACACGAGGGTTTACAAATTTTCCAATAATATTTCAGACATCTCACAGTTCTAGGCGCCAGTATGGTGATAGGAAGCGAGTTCATATGGAGGAATCACAAATATTAGGAGAGCCCTTGCCACCTGGCCACCGATATTTGCACTTCCTTTGTGTGTGTATGTGTCTCTGTAGGTGTGTAACGTATACATGTAAAGTAAGGCTGTATGTACGTATGCCTGTATGTATGTATTTAGTCGATCCCAGTGGCCGCGTGGTCTAAGGCGTGGGTCTACGGCCTCTCATTTGCTGGGATTATGGGTTCGAATCCCGTAGGGCGTGTGGATGTCTGCCTCTTGTGAATATAGAGGTCTCTGCGTCGGGCTGATCCTTCCCCCAGAGGAGTCATATCGAGTTTGTATCACTGAGTGGAGTCGTGAACCCTCGATAATGAGAAGCCATGGCCCACTTGGGGCTTCTGCGCCATGGAAAAAAATTGTATGTATTTATGTACGCCTATATGTTTGTACGTAGGTAATGTAATATAATGCATGCATGTATGTGTATGTGTGTAAATGTGTATGTATGTATGTATATAATTTGACGTTTGAGCTGCACTGAAAAAGACTCAAATTGAGATCTTCTTGGTTGTAAAACCGTACAGTTTGGTAGGCGGATACCAACGATTCGGATAAGCACACTGCCTCTCTGTATCCTGTATATGGAAGGGCTATATTCCTCCGAAAAGCTTTGTCCACCTACTAGACTGAAAGGTGTCAAAAGACAGAAGATCACCAACGGAATGATGAAGTAACACTGCGGCCCAGTACCACGTAGCCACGTTTAGAGAATACCAATATCCGAAATGTAAGAAATTTCGAAAGTAAGCAACATGAAGCCTGAGAAAACATCATAGTGAGGACTTCATAATTTGTACTTTTCACCGGATATTATTAATGTGATGAAATCTAGAAGAATTACATGGATGTGGCAAGGAAAATACGTACAAAGTTTTGGTCACAAAATCTGAAAAAAAAAAATAATGCTGACGGCCTACATTTATATTACGCAATAATATTAAAATGAATCTTAGATAAATAGGGCGTAACAGTGACAACTGAATTTATATGCCACGTAGCTCAAGAATCAATCCGGTAGCGGCTCTTGTGCACAAAAATTTCAGTTCTTATGTCGTTGGTTTACATCTTATAATATGTGTGAATTACTGAACATGTGTTACCACTAGCTCCTCAGGAATGACTGTCCTGTGTGTAATTGTTCTGTTAATCTTTATATCACTCAATACAAGTTGGTAAAACTGTAGTTAGGAACTTGGAGCCTGAACTGTCTTGTATGTAAACCGTCTCTAATACAAATTTCGTACGCAACATCAGCGGCTTAGTCGCTCTAATACTTCTAATGATTCTACAGAGCAGACATTTGTCCAAAAAGGCAATCAAGCTAACTGCATTAATTCCGAAGCCACTGTACCATATATGCGGCTCATTTTCGCTGCTGCAACTTCCCTTTATAGGCCCACAGCTTATAACGTAATCTCGCAGTGCGGGATATGTTGTGGTGAATTACACTAGCTACTACATTCCATGCATGTGCTCGAAGTATATACGAGAAAATCGAACAACAAGCCGATTAACTACAAAATGTAGGTGTATATCACTATGTAAATTCAAGAACTGCATTACAATAACTTGTCCATTTTCCAAAAATCTCCGTCTTCGAAGTTTAATTCCATTATTAACTTCAGCATAAGCTAGAGCTTAGGTCACGCGTGAGATAAAGGCTAACCTGTATTATTTAACAATTTGTATATTGGCGTACGAATGTAATTATGTAGCTTCGTGGATGTTCCAGATTGGAGCGCAGTGTGTCAATAAGGAAAATTCAATAATTCGTTTGCACAATATATGAAAGCATTCATTTGAAGTAAAGAATATTTTTTCTTAAAATGTAAACGGAAACTGTAGGGACAAAAACACTGACACAGTTTTGTCATCTATGACCTGTCCGGGTCTACAATATTTTTCCACTTCATTTCATAAAGACGCGATTTTCGAGAAAAAAAAAATTTGAACATAATAAGTGTGTTTTGATTTTCTCTGCAGCTTGTGCCTGAAACTTTTCTCATTATTAAAATAACTGAGCGAGACATGATACAAAATGCGTATTGGTCTTCATGTAAAGTAACCGTCATTCTTGGCAGATTTTCACGAAACTTGAATTTTCTCGACAGATTTTCGAAAAAACTCAAAAATCAAAATTCATAAAAATCGCTCAGTGGCAGCCAAGTTGTTCCACGAAGACGGATAGATGGACAGACAAACAGACATAACGAAGTTAATAGCCGTTTTTCGCAATTTTGCGAACGTGCCTAAAAAGTCGCACATTCGATTATTTAATTTACTTGTATAAGAAGGCGATCATAGTGTGCAAGAAGTTACTGATATTAAAGTAACAGGAAAGAAAAAACCCCTAGAAAACATTATTAGTCTTAAGTGCAGTTCACTCATACACCAAATACGCTTGGTTCGAGGTCTGAAATCTTGCGCTCCCAGCAGTCAACAGTACACGGGGTACAAGTTTAATATTTCAGCAAAAATAATCCGCTCAAAAAACGTCAGACTACTGATCTGAAGTTCACCACTCAGGAACGGCTATACAATAAATTACTAATCATTGAACCATCCGCTCTATGTGTCTGTACCACCTATATGTTCATCACAGGTTTGTTTCTCGTTATGTGTCCCCGACAAAGATCTCCAACCGCCTGCACAACGTCCGCCCCCCAACAGTGAAGCGTGACCGGTGAGGTGTAGTGCTGACGAATACGGGTGCCACCTTCATTATACCGCACAGGATAGCGCGGCCGTTCTTTCCCAAAGCCTGCAACAACTAGCATGGTTTAGCAGCTGGCGTGGAAGCACAAAAGACATTACATATTCGTCGGTCTCTCTGTCACACACCTCTATCACAACTTTCCTTTTAAGCACATTGTGCATCTGCGACGAGGGCCTATCAAAATCGCACGGTCCGTCTGTCTGTCCGCATATAACACCTCAAAGCCTTTACCCGGACTTTCATGAAATTTGATTTTGAAGCATGTTCCATTTTTATTTAAATGGGACAATTTTAACGGCTAATTTACATAGTCGGTATACATCAGGGCTGGAAAATCAACGGATCGTGGTTCAACTTCATGCACGCCTCCAAAACAGACTGACCGTTTGTGAAATACGTGAAATATCACAATTCAACTGCGTTAGAAATCTGTCATACAAGAAGCCAGATAAAGCAAATGTTCATCTTCTCAGCAGGTATGCGTTGCAGTCTGTCTTGTTGACAGAAGAGAAAGAGGATAATTTATCAGTTCCGAATAAGCTTCCTGGTCTCCTCAATAACAACTCAATATGTTTAAACGCCAGTCAGTAAAATTACTTCATACCGTACAGTACGTACAAAAAGTAAATACACGTGATGTATTCTTTGTTTTGGCTCACTAAAAGTAGGTACACAAAACTCAAAAATAAGTTCCGCAAAGTATTATTTAAATTAATGTGTGACGTCAATGGTATCCATTCACTTCCAATGCTCAACGTACATTAGCCCCACCACGTCTGTACTCTCCACGAAAAAATAGCTTTTAACAGAAAAAAAACTCTATGCAAGTCCTTAGAATTCTGTATTTTACTTTGAACGTGCGTA
>Ga0209628_10004312_pt1 | contig 10244 bp, 9 predicted proteins | sample TergutCu122P4_FD_187285 | JGI IMG/M metagenome (GOLD analysis project Ga0209628, IMG submission 187285) | Cubitermes ugandensis P4 segment gut microbial communities from Kakamega Forest, Kenya - Cu122 P4 (SPAdes) (version 2) | ecosystem: Host-associated > Arthropoda: Insects > Digestive system >... | reverse complement strand
ATAAAATGTTTCAATACCATCAACAAACACCACGGTTTAACAAACATACTTTACGCGATGTTTAAATCTAAAATATTTCTAAATTATACTTAATTCGGCAATATTCTAATATCTCACCTCTAATCGAAGGATTTTCCAGAATCTTGGTACGTTTTATTCACGCTTAGCTTATCAATCACAAATTTAAAAGTAGTGTTTATACCTCTCTCATTTTTTATATTAAACCTGTGTCGTTTAATTTAATATTTTTAACTCTTTTTTCCCTTTAATGGGTGCAATAAATTGTTAACAAAAACTATGTGCCATAAAACGTTGTAAATCGATCTACAGGTAGGCCTAAGTGGACCCAAAATTGAATATTCTGCACAATTAATTTTTTTTTAAATTTTAGAAATAGCAGTTCTATATGTTTACGTGCGTCCGCCTTAGTGACGTCACAGTTATATGGTGCAAGAAACATGGACATTTTCATTTCCGTGAGCTTAAAATCTTGAAATACTTGCAGATTTTAAACTAAGTGGAATTCACTCACACAAATTAAACGCTTTTTATATTTCGAAATGTGCTAAATTTTTATTTTTATTTACGTTTCTCAGGTTCGAAGTTTTATAAGAAAAGTTTCATGTTATGATACCACGAAATTCTCTCCCTGCAGTGTTGCATTAAGCGCCTGTACTTGTTTCATAATATCACTAAACACTGAATCTCGTCCCACTTCATATATTTTTGCAGCTAACATCCGGTTTTCCTTTTCGTAAAATGTAATCCTTTCACTCACCAAACCATAAAATGAAACCTGTAGCAGGATTATCAGAGAATTTTATTCTACCAAGTTTTAAATCTATAATGAAGTCTACTTGCAAATGGTTTCTGTAACCATAGAAAAGCAAAGCAACATATGTAAGCAATCAGACCTTGGGAAGAAGCCTGACCACGATTTAACTATTACATAACAAGGTACGTTATTTATGGAGCATAAACACAAATAAGTAAGCCGACCAAAACTGGCACAAGGGACATCCTTCAGGATGCTTCTAACCTTGAAACGGACCGGTCTTTCTCGACGAAGAGCATTTGCCTTTAAAAACACCCATACCAAATTAGCACGGTTTTGCCTTAGAATGTTTAATGACTCTGCCTCAACTTACTTACTTACTTACTTACTTGCTATCTCCATGGAGCAGGGTCCCTCCTGAGAATCTAACTGGTTCTCAGCTAGTCAAGAAATTCCCCATATTTTATGGAACCCGAACGTTCATTATCGCAATCACAAGTGTCCGCCACCTGTCCCTATCCTGAACCAGATCAATCCAATCCTGCTTAAAAAACAAAGGTATTTAGCCTCGAATTTTGTTGCTACAGAGTGGCATTTGATGAATTTGGAAGGATCTGAGAGCATAAGACGCGGCTCATTTGTAGTAGCTTTCATGTAGACATTTGACCGAAAGCAATAAAGAAAAATACATCTTTCAGAAGAGGTGGCCCACAGGACGTGCCGGCTACACAGGATAAATGCTCAAAGTTCTGCAGTCCAACATGACAGTGATTTAAAATAACTGAGAATTCGGTGCGGACGTCCGGCGAGCTGTTTTTCCATTTCCAGCAAGATCAAGTCATTTATATCTTTACCAGAACTCCAGATTGGCTCTGCGGCACACCGCGAATTCCTGAGCAGTGGGTGGGGGAGATTTGTTTCTCAGGAGTGAAGCAACCGGCATGTGGAACTGAAGACATCCAATCTTCGCGAATTTCAGGAATGAGTGGAGCCGTACCTTTACTCCCCCCAAATACATTCCTAGCGCGCAACAGCCCAAATCGAACTTTCACCGCCTTATTTTTTTAAGTTTCTAGGTCATATACTCCTCTAAATGAGTGATCAGCTCGTCTCAGAGGCCGCTACCCACACAACACTCGACCAACACAACAGACGAACATCCATGCCCTCAGCGAGATTCTAACCCGCGATCCCTGCATTCGAGCGGCCGCAGACCCAGGTCTTAGACCGCAAGGCCACCGGAATCGGCCAAATTCACTTTCAGTCAGGAAAAATACAGCAGCTCAAATTCGCACAATAACAGCTCTACAGCGCAAAACTGTCTGCTTGCATTATGTTTTTATGATACGATGCGATGCGATACGATACGATATTTATGTACTGCAGCTGGGTTTCCACCCGGTGGCAGTGGACCGTACACTGTATACAAAGGCAAGAACGGTAATATACATAAGGAGAAACAATACAGACCACAGATACACACACACACACAAAAAACCTAAACATAGAAGGTGGGCCAAAAGGAGGTATACAATATATAGTATATAGTGTATAGTATATAGTATATAGTATAGTATTGATGGTTCTTCTCAGATATTGACATTTAGTTATTTTAACATTTAAGTTAAGTTGTTTAACATTGTGATACTTAGTTGTTTAGTTGTTTAACACTCTTCAATCTGTTCAGTATCTGTATACCTACTTTTGGCCCACCCTGTATAACAAATAAAACAGAAATAAGAAGGATAATAACTTAAATGGATTGAAGCATAACAAAGGATGAAGGACATAGAACAAACAGTTTAAGGACAAATACGCAAACAACGTAGTCGCACACTGTACAGTGACACTCCTACATAACTACAAATAAATACTACACTCACACCACAAAAACCTTCTCTTCACTTCATTTGTCATATACATTTTTGTTTATCTGAATGTATTTAACTTCCACAGTATCTTGCTCTACCTAAAAGCTGCAGTGTCAAGAATTCAACAGGTAGACAAAAAAATGGAAGACAAAAATATTTAAAGCTGAGATCCCATTTTGCATATCGCGACATTTCAAACACGTGATCAGCTCGGTCTTCTAATTGCTGCACTTCAGACGTACAGTAGTGACCAGATTACATGCTAATTGTTGGAGAGAAGGTGAAGAGGCAGGCACTTACGAGACAGAGGCCGTTCCGATATCGGCGAGGCGACGGTCACGTCGTGCCGACTGCAGCTGAAGTCCGCTTGCTGGAGTTGCGATAAAAGAGCATGTGCAAGGTATGTAGCGGAAAAGGAGTCCATCCTCAGCCAGTAAGTCAGAAAGTTAGTTACTCGCGTGGGCTGTGCCATTTTCTCAGGTGTTTGGTCGCCATTTCTCACAACGAAAAACCAGATTCAATCGTAGTAAAGTCAGTGTGCAATTTGTGGTGGGACAGTGGCACTGTGACAGGTAGCATTCAATGAGAAGGTAAAATATTCTGTACAGTTGCTTATCTGTGTAAGATATTCCTTATTACGTGCGTTCGCAAAATTGCGAAAAGCGACTATTAACTTCGTCATTTTTGTCCATCTGTCTGTCTGTCTCTCTCTTTAGTCCGTCCGTACTTTCGTCGGCCCGTCCGCGTGGAACAACTCGGCTCTTACTGAACAAATTTTCGTGAAATTTTATATTTCAGTATTTTTCGAAAATCTGTCTACAAATTAAAGTTTCATTAAAATCTGACAAGAATAACGTGTACTTTACATGAAGACCAATGTATATTTTCATCATATCTCACTCAGTTCTTATTAGAATGGAAAAAGTTTCGGACAAAAGTTGTAAAGAAAATCAAAACAAACATTTTCTTTTCAATAACCTTTTTTCGAAAATATTTCCATTTATGAATAATATGGAAAATATTGTACAGGCGGACAGGTCACAGATGACAATATGGCGCATGCGCATTGCGTGCTGGATACTTAAGGCTCCAAACACACAATTAGAATATGTAATACTTATGGATTTTCAAAATCTTCTGTCTTGCGACGCTGTGTTTTCGGATGTGTGGTACCCGACGATTCAAAGGATTCTACTGGCTTTAATTTCAAGAGTCAAAAGTCTAAATGGCCGTTCTTTTGTCTTTCTAAACTCCGGGAAAACTAACTTAACAACACAGCTTCATATCCCGGACGACTTGAATAATAAATTACAAGGGTGTCTCTTTTTGTTTTGTTTCTTTAGGAGTAGAAGTGAGGGTAATAAAGTTGAAGCAAAAGAAGTGGGATGGAAAGGAATGGATTGGACTGACCTGGCTCAGGATAGGGACAGATGGTGGGATCTTTTAAACATGAAAATAAAGCTTTGGGTTCCATAAAAAGCGGGATATTACTTAAGTAGCTCTGGAATTGTCATCTTCTCAGGAAGGACTCTGCTCAATTGAGATATTTAGTTAAGGACACTTATTTTTCAGTTCACGAAGCTGTCTTTAGTTCACATCATGTAACATTCAATAACAATGTAATTAATGAATAAAGAAACAGGCAGTTTTACAGTCATACATTTTCTGCACGAATTAAAAATTAACAAGATAAACTTCAGTTAGTGTAGCTGGGATCCAGTCTGGGATGTGGGCCAGGTACCTTCTGAAAACGAAGCAAAATTGTTACCCACTGGACCGCGAGAACCTGAGACGCAAGTCGCACGAACAGAAGTGACACGACACAAATATCTGAAACCAGGTTTTAAAAGACAGGGGAAAGAAGTGGGGTCCTGCCTGGCGGGGTGGACTGTCCTTGTCAGACGAATTAATCGACTTCTTGGATTAGGACGCAACAGCTGCGCGGTTAACGGCTTCTGTTCTGTTTCACAGTACCCAGTTAAACAGCCCAATTAATTACATGAGGACAGCAGAAATTTTTCTTGAAGATATAAGCATTGAAAGCACTGAACATCGGTACAGGTTTCAGAAAAATTAGATCTCACAGATTATAATTAATGCTAACTCAACACCTTGAAGTCTACCTTTAAGAGACAGAATGAGGAATAGGAGAAACGTAGGATGGTAAACTTACTGGGTAACAGAAACTTTACTTCTGTGGCGGGAAGTTTTGTGTGTGTGTGGAAATAATCACCTTTCGAAAGTTCTCAGTTTTTCCCTCCCGTCCTTCTCGAAGAAGCAGCATGAAAATAAATACGTTAGAATAGTTAATGGTAAAGGTAAAGGTAAAGTTTACCCTACAACAGGCCACGAAGGCCCAGAAGGGGAGTAGAGTTATAGCTCTACTCTTTCTTTAACCTCTGCGCTACATGGGGGTGGGTGGTCAACGTTACGCCCTGGTTGCTTTACCCCCACGAAAGACCCGGTACCAAATGTATAGAAGGCTGGGTGGGCCCCAGGGTCTGTCTGGACGGGTGCGGAAAATCTCGAAACAACCGGAATTCGATCCTCGGACCGTCCAGTCCGTAGCGAGTCGCTATACCGGCCTAGCTATCCCGGCCCACAGAAGAGTGAATAGTGGTGATAGAATTTTGATTTGCTGATTTATGTTACGATAGAAAATAATTTTATGCAATAACAACATATAGGCACCGTGCCGTCTCAGAATTTGGTTCAAGACACAGGAATACCGAGAAAACCGGTTGATCGTAGAACCTTCCGGACTTTTAACTACCTCAGTATATTTCACATATTTATTATCTTCTCAGGGGCAGCATTGCAAGCAGGCACTGTGACCGCAATTGGCGTACCATCAGATATACCGGCAGGTATCTTTGTATTTAATTTGCACCCTTTTTCTTGTTCCCATTGAAAATCTTAAATTATGGTCCCGAGAGAGCGATGTTATTCCAGACACGTCACTAACATCTCGCCACGATGAAGTTTATTAAATTCAGGTCTAGCACATTTTCTATTGCATCGCAAACATAACAGTTTACTTGCATCGAGACAAACATATTCAGTTCTTATTGTGTGTTTCAAATTTTTATTCATTTTTGTACATTTTTTCTATCATAACTTGTTGGAACAAACAGAGCTTATAAGAAAGGATACATGTTGCTTGTACAGTACTAGTGGTCAGCTCACTTTAAAGTGTGTGAAGTGTTGTGAAGTGCAGGGAAGTGAAGTGAAGTGAAGTGATATGAAGTGATGATCTTTGGTGAAATGTGAGTATTATAATTGAATTATCATAATGTAGCTGTATGTAGGTTTTGTGCAGTACGCTGTGTCATTATTTTTTGCTCCTGTTTGTTAAGTATTTTCTAATTACTCGACAATGTTCTTTTTATGTTTGTTTTTCTTTTGTATTTTTGTTTTCTATTTTGTGTATTCTGTGCTTTTGTATTGTTTTGTGTACTGTTATATGTATTTTTTCTCCTTCTGTATACAGTTGTATATTTCATATTTTTGCACAATTTTACCGACCATCGGGTGGAAATACAGTTGCAGTAAATAAGACACGCGTGCCCTTGACACCAATCTATGTGTACCTGGCCGTTTATATTCATAACTTCCGCAATTAAGATACACGGTAATCACAAATATGAACAACGAATGTGAACTGGCAGCTTAGCCACTGACTGAACGTAGGGGAAAAAGAGAGAACACCCGGCAAACGTGAAAAATATTTTCGACGCTCAACTTTTTTCCTTCTTTAGCTCGTACCTCACAGAGAACGGACCCGGTAACCCGTCCAGTGACGAACCGCCACGATTTTAAAGATTTAATCCACGGCCTTGTTCTTAGAACAAAACATGCGTTAATTTATTTTAATGGGGCGCTTCAATTTCGTTCTCCTAGGTTGTGGTACGTGCTCGGTACTCAACTGTTTCTTCTGCCTTAACGTGAAAATCACATGTAACATACGGTAACCATGACAGCCATGCCCGAAACTCGGCTGTTTCTTCTACCTCATCGCGAAACTCACACAGAACATGACAAACATGGTACAAATTGCAACCAGTGTGTGACTGACCAACAAGAAGAGCGTAACTGACATGCGGTAATGTACATGGGAAGGTCTGTAAATATTGGAGACAGCATTCATTATTTTCTAATTTTGTCCACACCTCCCTCTTATCACTGGTCAACCGACCATCTCTCTGTCTGCTGGACCAAACTCAACAGATTCCTCACCAATCTTCCAGCCAAGATTGAGACAAAAAGGATTCATATGAAAAGTGTGGCGAGTATAAATGTCTTTAGAGGAGCGACGTTCCTGTGGTTATGGGTGCAGCTTAAAAAGAGGAATGGTTAAAGGATCTGGGATATTAATAAGTCACTTTATGTCACCTTGTGTCTTTTCTTTTACGTTTTAATTTTTTCCGCTAAAATTCGTCCTTGTCACTGTGGTAGCAATTATGTGTACATTAATGTAATTAATCATGTCACTCAGTTCTCCTCCTTAGATGAAAGTAGCAGTTCCATCTGAAACATTGATACCTATCCAAAAGACTGTGTGCCGTTAAGTTGGTAATCTTAACTTCCCCGTCTTAGTAACTCAAAATTTATTGCTTTCAGGATCCAAGATTATTGCTAGAAACGGCATAGACAGCAAATAAGACGTAAAAAGCCATGATGATTCAGTACTTATAAACACAATATATCGTAATAAAAACACGAAAGTTTAAATAAAGCGATGATGCATTTTGATTTTATCTGCATCCAGCCGTGACGAAAGGCGAATGTTCTACTCACCGACGACTACCACATGACCAAAGACGCTGCCGCTACCAATGGCGGAACAGTTCCAGCGATGGTGTCTGAACTGTTCCTGGCACTCGACAGTACCGAGACGCACGCCGTCTCCAACGGCCACCATGGCGTCAGGCGATGTGCGGCACATGTCGCGCTGTTGCGACGTCAGCCCGGGAATTCGCCCGCAGATGACGTGAGCTTCCAGAGCGGCCACGACGCTGGACATCACCCTGGAACGAAGACGTTAAGTATGTCATAAGGGGGCTAGTACTGTACCTGTAGCTGTTTGTTACTTAACAAAAGTTCCTGCGGCTTACAGATGAAATACGTTCCGTTAGCAAGGCAGCTGTGGAGGCAGTCTCATCGCGTATGAAGCATGCATCTGCAAGAAATGAAATTCCGCTTTGCACCCACAGTTTAAAATGCCTTAATTTTATAAACGAAAATGGACGAGGCAGCGGGGTACTGGAGGAGACAACACAGTGGGGATCATATTGATCAGAACTCATCACATATTATCCAGGTGACCAAATAAAAATAATGAGACGTTTGGTGCATGTGGCATGGAGAGGCGAAATACATATAGTGTTTGGTGAAGAAATCTGAGAGAGACCGCCTGAAGGTCTAGGCGTAAGTGGTAGGATAATATTAAAATAGATCTTAAATATCTAGTATCTGGGCGGAAGTGGATTGGATTAGTCTGGCTCAGGATTGGGGCCCATGAACACGACAATGAAGATGCCCGTTCCATAAAATGTGGAGAACTTTACAGGTGAGGGATTATTGGTTTTTCCAGAAGGACATAGCATCATTTACGCTACAGACGAACGTTTCCTTTGCGATCTCCAGTATACGAGTATATGCAGGTCAGGCAGTTTCTGAATTTGTTTCTTAACACACCACGAATCTGTTTTCATTTTCTCTTCGAGCATTATTGTTTCGCTCTTTCAAGGAATGTGCTTTGTGCACATAAGGTCCGTCTTTATGTGTCCCCAAAAAACTAGATATTCTGTCCTGTAAATGGAAGCATTTATTTCACCATGGCGCAATAGCCCCATGTGGGCCAAGGCCTCCTCATTATCGGGGATTCATAAACACACTCAGGCACACCACACTCGGTAGGACTCCTCTGGATGAGTGATCAGCCCGACGCAGAGACCTCTACTTAAAAACACACAACACTCACAACAGACAGACATCCATTCTTCAGGCGGTATTCGAACCCACAATCCCAGCAAGCGAAAGGCCGCAGACCCACGCCTTAGACCGCGCGGCCACCGGGATCACCAAGGTGGAAGGGTAAGACTCCTGTAATATTCGTATATTAATCAGTACCTGCCTACCATACTAAACGGCTTACTTACAGACACCATTGCAAGAAGCCCAAATTGCCATTGACTATTTCTTTGTGGTTTATAATCATTATATGATTTGATTTGGGTCATAGAAAGAATGAAAAAAGGCGCTTCTTCATTTATTTGTCTTGCAGCAACGCCGCTATTGCATGCATTCTACCACTCCCAGCTAATTCAATTTTATTACGAGGGGGTGCTGATAAGTCCTTAGTCCGACCAGGAAGGAAACAAGCTACAGCGAACAAACTCGGGCTTTATTGAACATACTCCCCACGAAGATCAATACACTTCTTAGCCCGTTCCTCTAACTTATGCAAGCCACTAAAAATAAAAACAAAAGAAAGAAAAAATCAGAAGTTTGTCCGTCCAACCTGGTCTCCGCGGGAGCAGTGACCTCCGTGTCGGACGAAAAATGGCGACCTTTCAATTGTTATTTCGGTCCAGAAACAGGTGGTAGTCCGACGGGGCCAGATCCGGAGAATAGGGTGGGTGATCAAGACATTAGAAGCCCAGGTAGGCCAGTTTCTTCTGGGTTGCAAGTGCCCGGTGAGCCGGGGCATTGTCGTGCAAGAACAAGACCCCTTTGGTGAACTTCCCGCGGCGCGGCGGTTTTTCTTCAAAATGTCCTTCAGTTGCACCAGCAGAGACAAGTAACACTCCGCGTTGATAGTTTGGCCGTTTGGAAGATAATCAATGAGGAGGATGCCGTCTTGATTCCAAAAAATTGAGACGAGAAATTTTCCAGCGGATTTTTCACTCGGAATTTTTGGGGCGGAGTGAGTCGCTATGCCGCCACTGCATTGATTGTTGCTTTGTCTCCGGGTCATGATGATATAACCAGGTTTCGTCCATGGTCACCAATCGCGCCCGATAGGGAGTCATTTGGATCGCGCCGAAACGAAAAAATTCCAGAGGTTTTTTCAGACGACTGACACCTTTGTCGTTTTTGATCCGGGTTCAGGCATTCCGGGACCCACTTCGCGGAGAGCTTCCGCATGTACAAATCTTCATGAATGATGGACCCAACCCGCTCACGTGAGATGCCCAGTTCCTCAGCTATTGATTTAGCCGAAATCCGGCGGTCTTCCAAGATTAGCTCGTGAATTTGATCAATAACCTCCTGGGTAGTCACTGTTTTGGGTCGTCCAGGACGAGGCGCATCACAGGTGAAAAAATCACCACGTTTAAACTGGTGCACCCAGTCTTTGACGGTGGCATACGATGTTGCATGTCCCCGTAATGTTTCTGTTACAAAGGCGTGAATTTCCTTCGACGCCTTGCCTTGGAGGGAAAAAAAATTGATGACAACTCGCGCCTCGGTGTTGTTGAAATCGCACGCGTCGCCTGACATACTTCCTTTTGGCCTCTGTAACAAGAAAATACTTGCAATTCGGCATAAACAGACCCATCTTTCCAACGACACTATCGATTCCGTCCTACGACGTC
>Ga0209628_10004311_pt1 | contig 10246 bp, 7 predicted proteins | sample TergutCu122P4_FD_187285 | JGI IMG/M metagenome (GOLD analysis project Ga0209628, IMG submission 187285) | Cubitermes ugandensis P4 segment gut microbial communities from Kakamega Forest, Kenya - Cu122 P4 (SPAdes) (version 2) | ecosystem: Host-associated > Arthropoda: Insects > Digestive system >... | reverse complement strand
AATGTACCCCAAACACGAACTCCGTTTTGGATTTTTACAATGAGCAATATTTTGAAGTAACTTTTAATGATTTAAAACAACCCAACTATCGAAAATTATCAAAGGCAGAAATTGAACATATTTTAAAATAACCGTTTTATTAACCAAAATTACAATTATTATGAAGAAAGTTTTATTATTTAGTTTTTTGAGTTTGTTTTGTATGGCAAACTTGTTTGCAGGCAGCCCTGTTACTGTAAAATCAGGAAATGTTTCTGTTTTGAAAACTCCTGCAAAAGCGCTGTTGGAAGTTGATTATTCCGGAGCAAAAGTGGGGAATATTTTATTTGCTGATTATCTAAAAAGTAAAGGAGATGATTATGTAAGAGATTGGCCCCGCGAATCTGCAACTGCCGCCTCCTATTTTAAAGCAACTTTTAATAAAAAAAGTAAAGGATTACAACTAACCACCGATGAATCCGCAGCCACATACAAAATGCTTATTACTGTGAAAAATTTGGATATGGGAGATGCCGGTACCTCAATTGCTATGTCAATTTTGTTTGGCGCTGCTGCCGGAAAAGCAGGAGGAGTTATTATGAGCGGACCCATTGAAATTATAGACTTGCACACCAATAAAACAGTGCTCACACTGTATGTGGATGAAGTGAAAGGAGAAGGCGCAGCGAATGATGCAATTCGTGTGGGTTTGATGTACACAGAGTTAGCAAAAAAAATGTGTAAACTTAAAGCAAAATAATTTCATTTTTTGATGAATTTTAAGAAAATCGCTATCATTTTTCTTGTGGTTTTTGTTAACCAATCACTTTTTTCTCAAGAGAAGATAAAACTTTGGGGTATTAATGCTACGCGAAAAGAAAAATGGAGCGAACTTTATGTTTTTTTGCCTGAGAAACAGCACCCGTCAGGCATCTCCGTGATTATTTGCCCGGGAGGAAGTTACTATTGGTTGGATATGGATAACGAAGGTTTTTCGGTTGCTAAATATTTCAATAAAAATGGAATTACGGCATTTGTGCTGAAATATAGAACCGCCAAACGGGGAAACCACTACCCTGCTATGTTTCAGGATTTGGAACGTGCTATGCAAATTGTAAATGAAAACAGTCAGAAATATGTCATTAATCCTGAAAAAACAGGCATAATGGGGTTTTCTGCCGGCGGTCATTTGGCTGGAATGGTGGCTATCTATTTTGATATGAGATTTTCGGATATGAGACATGAGACATCTCACATCTCAAATCTCAAATCTCAAACCCTCAAACCCTTTTTTGCCGCAATGATTTACCCCGTTGTTTCTATGGAAGACAGCATCTGTCACAAAAAATCACGCAAAAATTTGCTTGGAAATAATTATTCCGAAGAGTTAAAACAAAAAATGAGTTTGGAAAAGAATGTTTATACTGGAATGCCACCTGTTTTTTTGTTGCATTGCATCGGTGATAAAACGGTGGACTACCGAAACAGCGAAGTTTTGGCAAAAGTATTAACAGAAAAAAATGTGAGACACAAATATCTGTTGCTTGATGAATATGGGCATGGGGGGCATGGCTTTGGCATTCAGCCTGTTGGCAAGGCTTCAGGCTGGATTGATGAGTTTTTGAAGTGGATAATTGAAAATGAATTACTTTAAATATTACGAATTTTTATACCTAAATTAAATATCTTATGAAAAATTTTTTACTTTTTTTGCTGTGTTTCATAACTCTTAACGGTTTTACACAGCAGGTTGTTACATACAATTTCTCCCTTCCACAACAGGTAGAATCCGGTAATGGCTTTAGCAAACTAATTATTGATAATTGTAGTTTTATCAACGATGAGGGAGAGCCCGACCTTCCTGTATTTTGCGCAAGTTTACTTTTAGAACCCGGGCATGAAATCTCACACTTACATATAAGAAGTGTTGAGTTTTATCCGGCAATTGAAAACATTAACATATCTCCTGCTTCTGCAAATTTCCCAATTTCCAAAGGAGCGCCTGCCGGATATAAAGCAGTTTCTAATCCGGAAATTTATAATGAAAATAAAGATTATCCTGAAAATATCTTTGCAGGAATAAACACCTCCTTCATGCGCGGCTACGCGATAGGCACATTTTTAATCTATCCTGTTATTTATAATCCTGTGCAACTAAGAGCCAAATTGATAAAAACAATTACACTTGAAGTTTACACAGAACCCACATCAAAAGCAACCCATGCCTTAAGTTTTCTAAGAAACGACCACAAAACTATTGAAAGAGTTAGGCAATCAACTACAAATAGGAACAAAACCATTCTTGATAGTTATCAAAGTCTAAATACGAGAAGCGATAATCCTAATTTTGATATTTTGGTTATTACCAAAGAAGCATTTACAACCTCTTTGACCAATTATATAGCACATAAGAATTTGTGGGGATACAAAGTGTTGGTTAAAACAGTTGAAGAGATTTATGATTACTATGAAGGTATTGATAACGCAGAGAAAATGAGAAACTGCGTGATTGACGCTTATCAAAATGATGGCATCTCATATCTGATGCTTTTTGGTGATTCGCATCAAAACAGTAGCAGTCCGCATAACATCATCCCTTATAGAAAATTATATGCATCCAGTGGTGGAGAAACTGACAATCTGCCTTCTGATATGTATTTTGCCTGTTTAGACGGTACTTGGAATAGCGGCGACGGGACTTGGGGAAAACCTGGTTTTGATGACCTTAGCCACGAAATAAGTGTGGGACGTATTTGTGCCGATAATGTTGGCGAAATTCAAAATTTTGTAACAAAACTAATAAAATATCAAGAAACCCCCGTGGTAGTTGATACTAAAAAAGCATTAATGGTAGGTGAAATGTTGAACGATAATCCGTTAACATGGGGAGGCGATTGTAAAGACCAAATAAAAACAGGTGGAACTTATAACGGATATACTACGGTAGGGTTTCCTTCCCATATTGATGTATCTACTTTGTATGATAAAAATGGATTTTGGAATAAGACACAACTACTCAACCATTTTAATAATTTAGGGGTTCATATTATCAATCATTTAGGACACTCAAATGTTGACTATAATTTAAAATTAGATAATAGTGACATAACAAACACCAAGTTTACTAACGATGGCACCCAAAGAATGCTCTCTATTGTTTACTCACAAGGCTGTTTAAACGGCGCATTTGACAACACTGATGGTTGGGGCTGGGATTACGGGGATTGTATCAATGAAAAATTTCATAAAATAAACGGTGGTGTGGTTGCTAATATTGGAAATTCAAGATATGGCTGGTATAATCCGGGAGGTACAAATGGGTCTTCACAACGATTTGACAGATATTTCTTTGATGGAATTTTTGGGAAAAATATTTTTACTATAGGCGATGCAAACAGTTATTCAAAAGACATAAACAAAGGGCTTGTTCAATATAATGCAAATCTTCGCTGGTGTTGTTATGAATTAAATCTGATGGGCGACCCATCCATGGATATATGGACTGACACACCCACTGAGTTTGATCCGTTCGATATTACAGTTGTAAAAGTGAGCAATTTAGAAATCCTTGTCTCCACAGGGGTTCCTTTCGCAAGAGTTGCCCTGTTGCAAAACAATGAGTTGTTCAGTAGAGGGGTGTGTGATTCTCTGGGAAATGCAACTCTATATCTTGATACACCTTTCGACCCTGCTCCGATAACTATTTCTATTTCAGGACATAATAAATACAGATATCAACAGACAGGAATGATTTTTATTGATTCACCTCCGATTAGAGACCTCACTGCCAATGTGGAAGAAAATACAGTTATTTTAGATTGGAGAGAGCCTGATTATTTGGACGACAACGCACCGGATTTTTATGCTATCTATCGCGATGGAAACAAGATAAAAACACTATCTTCCGATTTTCTAAGTTATCAAGATGAAGATCAATTAGGTTGGAATACCAATTTCGATTATTGTGTAAAAGCGCTTTATTCGGTTCAGGCATCTATACCCGTTTGTTTGCCGGTTAAAACCGACCCCTATTGCGATATTGTCGGAGGAATAACAAGCTCTGTTTCCGGAAAAGCAGTTGCTTTAAAATGGATGATTCCGGAGCCCATTGCACCTGATAACTATTCCGTTTACCGAGATGGGGTATTTATAAAAGAAACAACAAAATCAATAATTATTGATGTGGTTCCTGAGGATGATACAAAATATGAATATTGTGTTGTTGCTCATTATAAAGATTGTGAACCTGAACCGGTTTGCGTGGATGTTGTAGTAGGTTCACCCATAAGCATAAAGGAAATACAAGCAGAATTGTTCCAAATTTATCCAAATCCTGCCACTAATTACGTTACAGTAATTGGATCTACAATGCAACGTATTGATGTGCGTGATATTACAGGAAGAATCGTTTGCGAAGTAAATCCCCATGGTGCCTGTCAAACCAATATTTCAGTAGCAGAACTCGAAAACGGATTGTATTTCTTAAGAATACAAACAGATGAAAATATTTTAGTGAAACGATTTACCATAATTCGGTAAAATTCATCAATCCTTCAATCCCTATCTCCCTCTATGCAAATAGAACATCTCCCTCAAAAAGAAATTATACGTTTTCAAGAAGAAAAATTGAAGGTTGCTTTACAGTATTTGAATGAACATTCTCCTTTTTATAAGAGATTATTTTCACAGAATGATATTAATATTTGTAAGGTAAATTTTCTTGAGGATTTACAACAACTTCCGTTTACAAATAAAAGCGACCTGCAACTTTATAACGAAGATTTTTTATGTGTTCCGAAGGAAAATGTAGTGGACTACATAACAACATCCGGCACGCTGAGCGACCCCGTAACTTTTGCTATGACCGAAGCCGATTTGGAACGACTGGCTTATAACGAGAAAATTTCTTTTGAGTGTGCAGGGGCAAAAAAAGGGGATATCTTTCAGCTAATGACCACCATGGACAAACGTTTTATGGCAGGATTGGCTTATTTTTTGGGAATTAGGAAATTATGCGCAAGCGTTATTCGCGTAGGCAATGGAATTGCCGAACTGCAATGGGATACTATTCAGCGTATGAAGCCCAATATTGCCGTTTTGGTTCCTTCATTTATCTTAAAACTTATTCAATATGCGAAAGATAACGGAATTGACTATAAAAACTCAAGCATAAAAAAGTTAGTTTGTATTGGCGAAAATTTGCGCGAACAGGATTTTTCATTGAATTTGCTCGGTCAAAGCATTAAAGAAAAATGGGATGTTGAACTTTATTCAACGTATGCCTCCACCGAAATGGCAGCTTCCTTTACTGAGTGTCAATACGGTTGCGGCGGACACCACCATCCGGAACTGATTATTTGCGAATTGATAGATGACGAAGGAAATGTGGTGCCCGAAGGAGAAATCGGGGAACTTACCATAACAACGCTGGGCGTAGAAGGAATGCCGCTACTGAGGTTTAAAACAGGAGATTTGGCACGGTTTCACTATGAACCTTGTAAATGTGGGAGAACAACAATGAGAATCAGCCCCATTATCGGCAGGCTAAACCAAATGATAAAATATAAAGGCACAACCCTTTACCCACCTGCAATTTTTGATGTGCTGGATAACGTTCCCTATTTGGAAAACTATATCATTGAAGTAACCGATAATGATTGTGGAAACGATGATATTTTAGTGAAAATTGGTTTGCGCGAAGCGTGTGACTTTGATGTCATCAAAGATTTGAAAGACCGCTTCAGAGCGCGTATCCGTGTGGCTCCCGAAATTGAGATTTCCCCTGTAAATCAAATTAAAACCATCAGTATGCCGGAAATGTGCCGGAAACCTGTTAAAATTATTGATAAACGTAGAAACATGAATATATGATTACAACCTTTGACGATATCCGTCCCTATACTGATGATGAAATACCTGCGGCGATGAGACGTATCGCGCAAAGTGAGTATTTGCAGCCACTCGCTAAATTTGTGTTCCCTGAAAAAAATATTGAAGAAATAAAGGAGTTGTTGAATAGTTTTAAAAGCATTCAGGATTTTCAGGTTGGAGTAATGTATGCTTTCAACAAACAAGTAATTCAGAAAAGCATTGAGAATTTTACTTATTGTGGATTTGAACTCTTAGACCCTGCAAAAAGGTATCTTTTTGTGTCGAATCACCGCGATATTGTTTTAGATTCTTCGCTGCTTCAAAACACTTTATACGATGAGGGTTTTCGCACTACAGAGATCTCTTTTGGAAACAACCTGATGGGTTCCCAATTGGTAATAGATATCGGAAACTCGAATAAAATGTTTAAAGTTGCCCGAGGTGGAAATGCCCGAGAATTTTATGAAAATTCGCTGCGGCTGTCGCAATATATCCGTTATGCCATTACACAAAAAGGAGAATCTATTTGGATTGCTCAAAGAAACGGGCGCACAAAAGATGGAAACGACGCTACCGACCAGGGAATTATCAAAATGTTCTCTATGAGCAACACTCAAAATCTTATTCAATCGTTAGAAGAATTGAATATTGCACCTATTGCTGTTTCTTACCAATGGGAGCCATGTGATATCTTTAAAACAAGAGAGTTATACATTTCACGAAGCGGAGAAAAATATGTCAAGCAAAAAGATGAAGATTTAATCAGCATTTTAACCGGAATTACCCAACAAAAAGGCAATGTGCATTTTAGTATATGTAAACCTCTTGAAAAAGAAGAGTATCTTACTTTTGCCAACGAAAAACCCAATATTTTCTTTAGCAAGATTGCCGGTTTGGTGGATGCACGAATATATGAAAATTATAAACTGTGGAGTTCAAACTACATCGCCCAAGATTTGCTTTCGGGAACAAACCAATACGCTCAGTTTTATACAGCAGAAGAAAAAGAGCAATTTATGCACAGATTACATCATGCATTAAGCCAAATTGAAGGAGATAAAGAAGTAATTTCATCTATCTATTTGGGGATTTACGCAAACCCAGTAGAGAATAGAAAAATCAGATTACAATAATAAGTGTTTAATTAACAAAATCTTATACAATGAAAAAAGTTTACATCGTAGCGGCAAAACGTACCGCCATTGGAAAAATGTTTGGCACACTATCCAATTTTACACCTGCCGAATTAGCGGCTATAGTTATTAAGAACATTCTTGCAGAAACTGGAGTGAATCCCGCTCAAATAGACGAAGTGATTGGCGGAAATATACTCAGCGCCGGTCAGGGGCAGGGTATCATCCGGCAGGCTGCCATAAAGTCAGGCATTCCCCCGAAAGTTCCCGCTTATGCTATTAATATGGTTTGCGGGAGTGGTTTAAAATCGGTAATGAACGCTTACAACAATATTTTGGTTGGCGATGCCGATTTGGTATTGGCAGGTGGCACCGAAGTAATGTCAAATGCCGGTTTTGTGCTGAGCGGAACCCTTAGAAACGGTGTGAAAATGGGAAATATTACTGCCGTTGACCACATGGTAAACGATGGATTAACAGATGCATTTGAAGGATATCACATGGGAATTACCGCAGAAAATGTGGCAGAAAAATTTGGTATCACAAGAGAGGAACAAGACCAATTCGCCATCAACTCGCAAACCAAAGCCATCAAAGCAGTGGATACAGGAAAGTTCGTAAAAGAGATTGTACCTGTTGAAATAGTATCCAAAAAAGAGACCATCATTTTCGATACCGATGAATATCCCAACCGGGCTACCAATCTTGAAAAATTGGGAACATTAAAACCGGCATTTAAAAAAGTGGGAACCGTAACAGCCGGAAATGCTTCCGGAATTAACGACGGCGCCTCTTTTGTGCTGTTAGCCTCAGAAGAAAAAGCAAAAGAATTGGGATTAAAACCATTGGCAGAAATTATAGCAACCGGTCAGGGCGGCGTTGAGCCTGCAGTAATGGGCTTGGGGCCCGTGCCTGCTATAAAAAGCGCACTGCAAAAAGCCAACATGAAACTTTCCGATATGGATTTGTTGGAGTTAAATGAAGCATTTGCCGCTCAGTCGTTAGGTGTTTTCCATGAGTTAATTGTAGAACACGGAGTTACAAAAGAGTGGTTGCAGGAGAGAACTAATATCAACGGCGGAGCTATTGCTTTAGGACACCCCATCGGCGCTTCCGGAAACCGCATTTTGGTTACCTTAATTCACGAACTCATTACTGAAAACAAAACCTACGGTTTGGCTTCGCTTTGCATCGGCGGCGGAATGGGAACAGCGGTAATAATCAGAAAATGTTAATACTTACATACAAGGCAATCCCTTGTCTCTAACAATAAACCTCCCCTAATATCCCTACAGACTCAATCTCCTTTATCTGTTTGTTATACTTAATCAAATATTGAATCATTCCGTTCAGCAATTCCATACGTGTTTTTTTATCAGGGATTGTGTATTTGTAACCTTTAAGTACATTAAAAAGATAAAAACTTGCTTCTTTTGACAAAAAATTTGGAGAGTCAAAAAAACAATTGCCAAAATTGGAGTCTTCAATTGAAAAATGTGGCATATCTAAAGAGAAGTTTAACTCGGGCGTATATCCCAATTGTTGAATGAGCTTGATTAAGAAAATAATATGGAAATCCGGAGCAATTTCCGGTGCGGTATCTAACTTCAATAATTGCTCTTTAACAAAATCAAACAATTCTTCTTCCGGTGCATTCGCATGGTACAAAAGTTTCATCAATAGTTCCTGATAAAAAAGCAAGAGGGTACTTTTTAATATGTCCATTGAAATGGCGTGAAAAGGATAAGCAACGTTTACCTCTTTGAGGAAAGTCAGTTTGTCAATACTTGTTTCATTATAAATAAGATTTAATATTGACAATGGCGCAAAAAAAGAAGCCGGCTGCTTGCTTTTCTTTGAAAAAGCGTTTTTTATAATGAAAGAAACAACACCGTTTTTCCGCGTAAAAATCTTGACAATTAAACTGTTATCCGAATATTTAATATTTTGTAAAACAATCCCCTGTGTAGAAACAATCATATTGATATTATTTTGTTGAGAAGTGGCATGCCACTTCTCTCCTTTATTGGATAAACAACAACTTGGCTACTTTCTTCTCTTTTCCCGATTTGCTTGAAGCCATTACAAAATACACTCCTGTAGGAGGGCGATTGCCATGAAAATCTTTCCCGTTCCAAATCAACTGTCCTCCGTAGGCATATCCTTGCCACATCAAATTTCCAGCCGCATCTGTAATCTTGCAGAAAGAGTCTTCCATTAACCCTTTTACTGCAATTGGCCCATTGTAATCATCACGCACCGGATTGGGATAAACAAGCACTTCCTTATAGTTTTCTTTCCCTGTTGTTGCAGTTCCTTTATAAGAAATTAATCCGCCTTCGGTAGCAATAAACACTTCTCCGTTTTCCGGATTAATCTTAATATCATTAATTTGGTTTGAGAATAGTGGTGAATTATCTGTTGTAAAATGTAAGAGTTCCTGTGTGCCGGTTGGGGAAATCAGGAACACTCCGGCGGTTCGAGTTCCTACCCATTTTCTATCAGCTGCATCCACAGCAATACAGGTAACATATTCAAATTCAAAGAGGTTTTGCGAATATTCTCCTTGTTCTATTAATATGTTTTTTGCATAAACCTTTCGATTAAAAACGGATGCAGCATCGTAAATTACTTTTATGCCTTGGTCGGAGCCTGTCCAAATACGTCCTTCTCTATCCTCCGCAATGCAGGTAATTCTAGTTGCCTTTACATTTGCCTGAGAAGTAAGATCAACTCCATATTCGTATTTTGGTTTTTCAATTTGACTCGCAGACCCTCTAAATACGACTAATTTGTTATCTCTGGGCACTGTAACCCACTTGTAGTTTCTCGAATCAATTAAAATATGCTCTGCCATGGGTTTGGCTGAAGATACGTGGGGAGTTAAATCATATTCGTACCAATTATCTGTCCCCTGTTCTTTTACTTTTATACATTTTGATACCTCTGTTTGTGCCATCCAAAGATTGTTTTGTTTGTCAAATGCCAAACCGGATAGAAAAATTGTAGTAGTGTCTCTTGAAGGTATTAATATAGAATTTTTGCCATTATAGAAATTTAATTCATTTTTTTCTTTGTCAATTTTAACCAATCCCTCATTCCAAGAAGCAATATAGATTTCATTTTTATTTTTCGGGTTAATAGCTACTGAATTAAAACCGGTTGCTCTCCCATTATGTTGCAAGAAATTTGTATAACACCACCATTTATCATCTTGTAATACGCTTATTGCCGGCGCACTCCAATTAGGAGCAGTGGTTCTT
>Ga0209628_10004310_pt1 | contig 10246 bp, 7 predicted proteins | sample TergutCu122P4_FD_187285 | JGI IMG/M metagenome (GOLD analysis project Ga0209628, IMG submission 187285) | Cubitermes ugandensis P4 segment gut microbial communities from Kakamega Forest, Kenya - Cu122 P4 (SPAdes) (version 2) | ecosystem: Host-associated > Arthropoda: Insects > Digestive system >... | reverse complement strand
TACTTCAGGTGTGATTTTTTGTAGAAGTGATGCTGTTTCATACGCAAAAAATATTGGAGGCCCCGGCTGGGTAAGACAACTTGGTACAAATACTTTAACTTTTAGTTTAGGTAGCGCACTTTCATACACCGGTTCGACACAAATAAATGGCGGTACGCTCGCTTTGACTCAAAACACAAATATTAATGAATCGTCTGAAGTAAATTTTGGACTCATGGGTACGTTTAAATTAGATGTTTCAACAGCATGCTCACCTGCCAGAGTTATCAAAAGTTTGAGTGGAGACAATACAGCCACAGAAATTGCGCTCGGCACAAGAGCATTAACTATCGGCGAAAGCGGTCAAGCAAACGGCGGCGGCCTTTTTACAGGTAAATTTACAGGAACAAGCACCACTGCCTCTGTAACAAAAAAGGGGTCGGGAACTCTTACATTGAGCGGTGCGCACACAGTAACAGGCAATTTCAACCATACTGAGGGTTCGGTAAGTTTTGCAGGAGAATGGAAAGGTAAATATGTTAAGAGCACAGAAGGAAACCTGGATATTGTCGGTACTGTTAAATTCGGCAGTTTAGACCTTTACGGCGGTAGCGTCTCTATGAATCTGTTGGCAGCAACTCCTTCACTGATTGAAGTTACAGGCAATGTTTCCACTCCTTCCGGCGTAACCAATCTGAACTTGACTGCACCCGAAGTAATTCCACCTGCCTACAAAATACTGATAACCGCCACTGGAGGTATTGCAAACACAACGCCATTTAGCGCCACTCCATCAACTTGTGAATTGGGCGGAAACTTTCCTACTCAGTTAAGGCTGACAAAAAATGTATTGGATAATGTTCCACCAACACCCGGAGCAGGTGTAAACAGCACAGTAACAGGTGCAACTACGGCAGACCTTTCCTGGGCAAAAGCAACAGACAACGTTACAGCTCAAAATATGTTGCGTTATTATGTATATCGCTCAACAAGCAATAACATCACTACCGCTGCAAACTGTATTGCAAACGGCACACTGCTGAATGCAGGAGGTTCATTGGATATAGCAAGCTACAATCTTACCGGTTTAGATCCAAACACAAGCTACTACTTTAATGTTGTGGTAGAAGACCAGGCAGGTCAAAAAGCGGCTTATACAGCCAAGCAACTCACTACCAACAAAGCAACGCTGAACGGCACGCCGACCATTACAGGTAACGAAGTTTTTGGTGAAACATTAACAGCTGTAACAACCGGCTTAAGTTCTGATCCTGTTGTTGCTTTGGGAACATTGACTTATCAATGGAAACGCGGCGCAACAAACATTGGTACAAACGCAACATACAAGCTTGTTGCAGCAGACGTTGGTCAGCAGATTACAGTAACCGTAACAGCAGCAAACTGCCAGGGCAGCGTAATATCAATGCCAACAGCAGCCATTGCAAAAGCAACGCAAATAGCGCCTGCAGCGCCAACTTTGGCAAGCAAAACGGATGTAAGCATCACGCTTAATGTCATCGCAGGTTGCGAATACCGCGTAAACGGCGGCGCATGGCAAACCTCCCCGATATTTACCGGTTTAGACCCCGAAACGGAATCCTCGTTTGAAGCGCGCAAAGCTGAAACAGATACGCATTATGCTTCTCCTGTAAGCACTGTGGCAAAATTCACTACGGAAGCCGAGAATGCTATCGAAAAGGTGGTGTTGCCCAACTTGGCTATTTATCCCAATCCTTGTGTAAGCACGGTGGTGATAGAAGGCGCCTATAGTTATCTGCTGAAGATTACGACTTTGGAAGGATTAGTCATTAATTCTGAAGAAATCATCTCCGACAAGCAGACCATTCAGGTAAGTGAATTACCCCAAGGCGTTTATTTATTCTGTTTGGTAAAAGATGGAAAAATGACGGTGAAGAAGGTTGTTAAGGAATAAACCTCACCCCCTGCCCCTCTCCATTTTGGAGAGGGGATTCGTCATTGCGAGGAACGAAGCAATCCGGAAAATATGTAAAAAATCCGGGTTGCTTCGTTTAAAATATGAAATCAGCAAAATACAAGTTTTAATAATAATCGGCAGTTTGTTTTTTACTGCTTGTGAAGATATTGAATTCCTCAATCTCACTTGAGATACTCCTTTTTTCTCCCTGAATCGCTGAGAAATCAGAAAATTTGCTGGTAACTTGATAAATTATCACTACTTTTGCGAAAATATTTTTAAACAATTTATGGATTATATAAAAACTGATATTCCCGATGTTTGTATTTTAGAGCCTAAAGTATTTAAGGATGCGCGGGGTTATTTCACGGAAACTTTCAAAAAAGAAGAGTTTGAAAGTCATATTGGGAAAGTTGATTTTATTCAGGAAAACGAATCTCAATCAAGTTTTGGCGTTTTGAGAGGCCTTCATTATCAAAAAGGAGAATTTGCTCAAGCTAAATTAGTCAGAGTAATTAAAGGTAAAGTTTTAGATGTGGCGGTGGATATTCGGAAAGATTCGCCAACTTTCGGAAAACATGTCGCAGTAGAATTATCCGAAGAAAACAAACGGCAACTTTTTATTCCGAGGGGATTTGCTCATGGTTTTCTTGTATTGAGCGAAGATGTTATTTTTTCTTATAAGGTTGATAATGTTTATTCTCCTCAAAACGAGGCATCTATTTTGTATAACGACCCCGAATTGGCTATTGAATGGCCGATAGATTCATCTCAAATAATCGTTTCGGAAAAAGATAGAAATGCACCATTATTCAAGGAATTATGAAAGGAATTATTTTAGCCGGAGGAAGCGCAACTCGACTCTATCCTCTTTCAAAATCCATTTCAAAACAAATCATGCCGGTTTATGATAAGCCGATGATTTATTATCCTTTATCTACTCTAATGCTTGCGGGCATCAGGGAAGTATTAGTCATCTCCACTCCAAGAGATTTGCCTATGTTTCAACAGTTGCTTGGCTCCGGAGAATCTTTGGGAATGAAATTCGAATATGTTATCCAACATGTTCCCAATGGTTTGGCGCAAGCATTCGTGTTGGGCGAAAAATTTCTCAACGGAGAACCGGCTTGCCTGATATTGGGTGATAATATTTTCTACGGACAAGGCTTTAGCAAGATGCTTCAACAGGCAAAAAGCATAGAAAAAGGAGCTTGTGTTTTTGGATATTATGTAAAAGACCCACGCGCTTATGGCGTTGTTGAATTTAATGAATCCGGCACTGTCATATCCATTGAAGAAAAACCGGAAAATCCCAAATCGAATTATGCCGTACCCGGCTTGTACTTCTACGACAAGACGGTTGTAGAAAGAGCAAAAACACAAAAACCTTCCGCTCGCGGAGAATACGAAATTACAGATTTAAATCGCACCTATTTGGAAGAAGGTTCTTTAAAAGTGGAATTATTCGGTCGTGGCTTTGCATGGTTAGATACCGGTAATTGCGACAGTTTGCTCGAAGCTTCCAATTTTGTCGAAACAATCCAAAAACGACAGGGCTTCTACGTTTCCTGTATTGAAGAAATCGCATGGAGAAACGAATGGATAAATGATAATCAATTACACGATTTAGGAAAATCATTAGATAAAACAGAATACGGACAATACATACTATCATTGATATGAAAACTTATTTAGTTACCGGAGGCGCCGGGTTTATAGGAGCCAACTTCGTGAAATACATGTTGCATACCTATCCTGATGCAAAAATCATTGTTCTCGACAGTCTTACTTATGCAGGAAATCTGGGAACTTTGAAAGAAGAATTAAGCAATCCAAACTGTATATTTGTAAAAGGAGATATTTGCGATTCGGATGTTGTAAACACCATATTTGAAGATTATCCCGTCAATTATGTGGTGAATTTTGCTGCCGAAAGTCATGTAGACAGAAGTATCGAAAACCCGCAACTGTTTTTGCAAACCAATATTCTTGGAACACAGAATTTGTTAGACACTGCTAAAAAACACTGGACAAAAGGTAAAGATGAAAATGGTTATCCAACCTACAGAGAAGGCGTTAAGTATTTGCAGGTATCTACCGACGAAGTATATGGCAGCTTGGGAGAAACGGGTTACTTTACCGAAGAAACGCCGCTTGACCCTCGCAGTCCTTACAGCGCATCCAAAACAGGAGCAGACTTAATTGTCAAAGCTTACGCAGAAACATTCAAAATGCCGGTAAATATTACCCGTTGTTCAAATAATTATGGACCATATCATTTTCCTGAAAAATTAATCCCGTTAATTATTAAAAATATTCTTGAAGGGAAAAAACTTCCGGTATATGGCGATGGAAAAAATGTCAGGGATTGGCTGTATGTAGAAGACCATTGCAAAGCTATCGAAAAAGTTTTGCATCAGGGTAGAGTAGGCGAAGTTTACAATGTGGGCGGTCATAATGAAAAACAGAATATTGAAATCGTCCAATTGACTATCTCTACCATTCGCAGATTGATGGAAGAAAATCCGGCTTACAAAAAAGCTTTGAAAAAAGAAGGCGATGATATTAGTTGGATAAGTAACGACCTAATCACATTTGTAACAGACCGTTTGGGACATGATATGCGTTATGCCATTGACCCGACTAAAATCACAAATGAATTAGGCTGGTATCCCGAAACCAAATTTGAAGACGGAATCGTTAAAACCATCCGCTGGTATTTGGAAAATCAAGAATGGGTGGAAGAAGTTACTTCGGGCGATTATCAGAAATATTACGAACAGATGTACGGAAACCGGTAAATTATCAACGTATGAGACAGTTAGTTTGCTTTTTCTTGATTTCAATTGTATTGGTAGTTTCTTCGTGCAACAAAACTCCGAAATCTACCAAATGGCAGGATACCACTACAACCGGAGTGATTCCAATAACATGCGACCAATGTTTTCAGCCAATCATTCAGTCAGAAATAAATGTTTTTGAATCGCTTTATCCTATGGCGGGAATCGTCCCGATATATACAGATGAAGTTGAAGCCATACAACTTTTAATGAAAGACAGTGTTCGCTTGGCCGTTACTTCTCGAGGATTGACAGACGGAGAAAGAGCCGCATTTACTAACAAAAAAATGTTTGTTCGGGAATTGGAAATCGCAATTGATGCAATTGCTTTAATTGTTAATAAAGAAAATGAAGAATCCATTATCGGAATACCAACTATAAAGAAAATCTTAACCGGTGAAATCACAGAATGGAAACAATTGAATCCCAAATCTAAATTGAAAAAAATTGATGTGATATTTGATAATCCTAACTCAAGTACAATTCGTTATGCCATTGATTCTATTTGCAGCGGACAAGAACTGTCAACAAGTTTATATGCCCAAAAGAATAATCTGGAAGTCATTGAAATGGTTTCTAAAGTTCCCGGAGCGCTCGGAATTATTGGCGTCAACTGGATTAGCAATGAAAACGACAGTACTCAGTTGAGTTTTAACGATAAAATCAAAGTCTTGGCTGTGAGTCGTTTCGCAAGTCCTGACGAATTTAACAGTTTTCAGCCTTTTCAATACCAAATTGCATTAGGTAAATATCCGATGATGAGGAGTGTGTATATTTTATTGTCGGATCCGAAGAGCGGACTGTCTACCGGATTTGCATCGTTTGTAACCAGCGACAGAGGTCAACGAATTATTTTAAAATCAGGACTTGTTCCGACAAGAGGACATTTAAGAATCAGAGAAGTAAGCATTAATGATAATTATCCATATTGAAAACAATAATAAAAACGAAATATCTTATGAAAACGAATTGGAAAAAAATACAAGTAATCGCAGGAATCGCTTGCCTGAGTGTTGCAAGCATGTTTGCATCAGTTAATGAAAAAGGAATTGAGTATTACCGTGCAGAATTATATGGCGCTGCAAAAATTTATCTCGAAAATCAAATCAACCAAATTCAAGGAACAAGTTTGGCAGAGGCTTATTACTATATCGGAGAATGTTATGCCGCTACCGAAAAATTGGATTCAGCAGCTTATTTTTATCAAAAAGCTATTCAGACAGATGCAGAATATCCATATTCGTATATCGGAGAAGGTAAATTGGCATTAAAGAAAAACAACGCTAATGCGGCCAATGATTTATTCAAAAAAGCAATAGGATTTGCGAAAAAGAATCCGGCTGTGCATACTGCTGTTGCAGAAGCATATATTGATGCGAAACAATATAATAAAGCCGAAGAAGTATTGGATAAAGCCAGAAGTATCAATAAGAAATTTTCAGGCATTTACGTTGCCGAAGGCGATATGTTGATGTCGCAAGGAAAAGCCGGTGATGCTTGTGCCCGGTATGAGATGGCGATTATGTTCGACCCCAACGATAAAATTGCTTATCTGAAAGAAGCTCGCGTGTATAAATCCATTAATCCTGATAGAGCTTTGGATATTTTGAGCCAGTTATTAGCCATTGATTCGGATTATATTCCTGCGTATGCAGAATTAGGTGATACTTATTACAAGAAAAGTAATTATGCGAAAGCTATCGAAGCTTACGACAAATTCATTAAAATACATGGAGTGCCTACTCAACAACTCATCAATTACGCATCTTTGCTTTATTTTACGAAAGAATATGAGAAATCCTTAACCGAAATCAGTAAAGTATTGGAAAAAGACCCTAAAAATATGGTTATGCGTCGTCTGCAATTTTATAACAACTACGAATTGGAAAATTATGCCAAAGGCTTAAAACAAGCTGAGAAATTTATCCAAACAGTTCCCCAAGAGAACCTGATAGCTCAAGATTATATCTATTATGGACGCTTATTGGATAAGGATAAAAATACGAAAGCAGCGATAGAAGCATATTACAAAGCTTTATCCATTGATGAAACTAAAACAGAAGTTTATAAAGACTTGGCTTCAGCTCACGAAAAAGAAGAAGATTACGGTAAAGCAGTATCTTTTTATAAAAAATTTATCGGAACGGATAGAAATGCAACGCTAATGGATGTACTGAATTATGGTCGTACCTGTTATAGAGCAGGCAGTCAGGAAATTTCCCCTGTAAAGGAAGATGGCGTTCGTAAAACACAGGAAGAATTAGCCGCAGACAGCGACATACTGAAAAATTACCTTTTATTAGCAGATTCAGTTTTTACTCAAGTTGCAGAAGGATTACCTGATTCATATATAGGATACTTTTGGAGAGCCCGTACCAATGCAAGTCTTGACCCTGAGGTTACTCTGGGTTTAGCAAAACCATACTACGAGCAAGCGGCATCTATCTTGGAAGCTACTCCGGAAGGGACTTCAAGAAATAGAGACCTTATTGAATGTTACAGATATTTGGGTTATTATTATTATGTACAGAAAGATTATTGTACGTGTAAGGTATCTTTCCAAAAAATATTAGAACTTGATTCGGGAAATGAAGCCGCAAAACAACTACTGAATGACGATGCTATCAAAAAAATGAAGTGTTAGTTAGCGGTAAACCGGATTTTCAAATCTCCCAATGTTTCAGTTGCTCTAAAACCTGATGTGCCGTCAAATCAATTTTACACGGAACAACAGAGACATATCCGTTTGCTAAAGCCCATTCATCAGTATTTTCATCGTCTGGATTGTGGTTCTCAAATACGCCTGTCAGCCAATAAACATCTTTGCCCAAAGCGTCTTGCGATTTCATAAATTCGGCTGTCCACCGTCCTTGTGTCTGTGTGCAAATTTTGATTCCCTTTATATCTGTCCTGTCGGGAACATTTACATTCAGGCAAACGCCTTCCGGCAAACCTTCCGTCAGTGTTTTTTCCGCCAGCATGCGGGCATATTTTTGCGCTTCCGAAAAATCAGCATCTTTATCGTGGTCTGTTAAAGAAACTCCTATAGAAGGGATTCCCCAGATGCAACCTTCGAGCGTTGCCCCCATAGTACCGGAATATACAACACATATCGCCGCATTCGAGCCATGATTGATTCCTGATACAATCAAATCGGGTTTCCTGTCTAAAATTTCATTGATGGCCAATTTCACACAATCAACAGGCGTTCCGTTACAAGCATAAACAGTCAGATCTTCTTCCTTTTTTAATAAGGAAATTCGCAAAGGCACATATACTGTAAGAGCGCTTGACATGCCGGAACGGGCGCTATCAGGCGCTACAACAACTACTTCTCCCAAAGGTCTCACGGCTTCTATTAAACTTTTTATTCCTTTCGACTGAACTCCGTCGTCATTGGTAACTAAAATCAAGGGTTTCTTATCGCTATATCCCATAATGTGAATTTTTGCGCAAAGTTATTACCCAAAAGCAACTTTGAGCAAATCAAAGCAAACTGACTGATTTACAATACTTTCAATTAAAGAATAAACCTTTAATTTGCATACGCTTGTTTGAATTACTTTTGTCTTTGCGGAAACAAAGGTAACAAAAATAATTTAGGGTAAGCAAAAAATCACAGCGAAATATTAAATTGAGGTGCTGGAAAAATATTTCTCCATCCGAAAGTAGAAAAACTCTCTGTCTCTTGTTCCTTGATTAAATTTACGGAAAAGAAGTCCCCGACCAATTTTCCCTGTCTAAATTACGATAACTGATTGCTTCCGCCAAATGGCTGGGCGTAATGTCGGGAGCCGCCTCCAAATCGGCAATAGTTCTTGCTACACGAAGAATCCGGTCGTAGGCGCGCGCAGAAAGATGAAGCCGCTGCATGGCATTCTTCAAACGTTCCAATCCTTCGGAATCGGGTTGTGCATGTTTGTGAAGCAAACGGGTGTGCATCTGGGCATTACAATAAATGCCATCTTCACCGGCAAAACGTTCTTCCTGAATTTTTCGCGCTTGAATAACCCTGTTTCGCACCATTTCACTTGATTCGGAAAGACGGGTATCGGATATTTTCTCAAAAGGAACCGGAACAATTTCTACCTGAATATCTATCCTGTCTAATAACGGTCCGGAAACTCTGTTCAGATATTTCTGAACTTGTATGGAAGAACAGACACAATTCCGTTCGGGATGATTATAATAACCACAGGGACAAGGATTCATCGAAGCAACCAGCATAAATCCGGCCGGATATTCGACAGCATATTTCGCTCTCGAAATTGTAATTTTCCGGTCTTCGAGCGGTTGCCTCATCACTTCCAAAACTAAGCGGGGAAATTCGGGAAGCTCGTCTAAAAACAACACTCCGTTATGCGCCAAACTGATTTCCCCCGGCTGAGGATATGAACCTCCTCCTACCATTGCCGCTGTAGAAATGGAATGATGAGGACTTCTGAAAGGCCGCACCGCAATCAATGCGCTGTTGTGGTTAATTTTTCCGGCCACGGAATGAATTTTTGTAGTTTCCAAACTTTCGCTTAAAGTGAGCGGCGGTAAAATCGAAGGGATTCTCTTGGCTAACATGCTTTTCCCAGCGCCCGGCGGCCCCACGAGAATCAAATTGTGTCCACCGGCGCAGGCGACTTCCATAGCGCGTTTTACGTTTTCTTGTCCTTTCACTTCCGAAAAGTCCCATGCAAAGCCGGATTGATGAGCATAAAATTCTTCACGGGTATTAACTACGGTTGGTTGTAACTCAATTTCTTCATTAAAAAATTGGATAACTTCTTTGATATTATCCACGCCTAATACTTCTAAATTATTAACAACCGCAGCCTCCCGCGCATTTCCTTTCGGCAAAATTATTCCTTTGAATTTTTCTTCCCGAGCTTTAATTGCAATTGGTAAAACACCCCGAACAGGCTTCAGACTTCCGTCTAACGATAATTCGCCCATCATCATATAATCGCCAACTCTATCGGGTTTGATTTTTTCAGCGCCGGCTAAAATACCGATAGCTAAAGGTAAATCATACGCAGCGCCTTCTTTACGAATATCCGCGGGGGCCATATTGACTAAAATCTGTTTACTGGGAAATCTGTACCCTGTTTCACTTAAAGCAGAAGTTATCCGTTCGTGTGATTCTTTGATACTGACATCGGGAAGACCGACAAGAAAAAAACGCACTCCTTTGGAGCAATTTACCTCAATGGTAATGATGGTGGCATTTACACCTTGCAATGCCGCAGCATAGACTTTTACTAACATAATGAGTTCCGGTTTATATAATTTTGGTTATACTAATCAAAATATCAACTTGAATTTCGTTGAAGATTTTTTTTGTAATCGCAGACAAAGGTAAGCAATAATTCTCTATCTTACATTATTCATAAAGTTTTCTTCTTTTTTTGTTTAAGCGCTTTGGCGCATTTATTACATATTCCAAAAATATAAAGGCTGTGGTGTGATGGCGCAAAATATTTGATTTTTTTACTTTGAATCA
>Ga0209628_10004309_pt1 | contig 10246 bp, 12 predicted proteins | sample TergutCu122P4_FD_187285 | JGI IMG/M metagenome (GOLD analysis project Ga0209628, IMG submission 187285) | Cubitermes ugandensis P4 segment gut microbial communities from Kakamega Forest, Kenya - Cu122 P4 (SPAdes) (version 2) | ecosystem: Host-associated > Arthropoda: Insects > Digestive system... | reverse complement strand
GGGGGCAGGGGGAGGTCAATGAGGTATAAATAAGGTTTTTCTTTTAACAATGTAGGAGTTAATATTTCCTTTAGAAAATACTGAGAAATTTAGGGTGTCCCAGTGTCGAAGTCAAAAGGCATTTCTATAACGAAAATACAAGTGCAGTGATTCTATCGGCAATGTTATATTAAACTTATAACATGCTGATTATTAGTCAAATTTTTCATTCAGATAAATTATTCTTATCAAAAAATAGGTTGCTTATTAATTGTGCAATAGGCATGTTCGTTAGCGGTCGTTGCATCCACCGTCTTATAATTCTTGTTTGATAAGTTCGTATATTTCAGTCCAATCTTTTTGGAAATAATCGGTAGATTCGTTGGCAAGTTGGGTGTAGGTATTTGAAGTGTAGTAGATGTCAGCAGCTTCAACTTCGTTTATTCCATAATCGGTCATCAAGGCTTGTAAAACATCTCTGCCAATGCGACGAATTTTGCTGTTGATTATTGGTTTTGAAAGTGTTAGTGCCTGTAATGATTGTACAGTGCACATTGAGTTTCATTATACGACAAATATTTTCATTAAAATCAAATTCGGTTACAACGCCCATAGTGCGTTTCATTCCGCCTTTTCTTTTTGCCCAAATTTCGGCTTGTTTGTGCAAATTCGTAACATAAAAACCTCGCCCAAAATCTTTGCCGACTTCACAAAGACTAAGGTCGATTTCGTCTATTGTCATATAACTTGCGTGATAAACTTTCATTTTTGCCCTCCATTTTGAACGCAAATCAAATACATATCACGCACCGCCCACATAGGATTATCGGTATGCAACGCCCACCAATGCTCATTCAGAAAATCAAATCCCCCGTATTTTTTCAAATACAAATACGCCTTTTGCCTGTTCATTTTATATACACAAGCAAATTCATTGATAATGAATGCCATAAAACCAACTTTGTTTTGCGTTTCTCTATCAAGTTCGTGTTTTTGCGATAATGTTTCCATAAAAAATTATCTTTTAATTCGTAAAGTGCAAATGTACATGAAATTCCTGAATTACAAACTAATTTTCAACCATTTTTATAAAACTTATACGATTTTCGCAAAAATACCTACCTTTGCAGACAGTTTAATTAATCATTTTCTAAAAAAATGTATAAAAATATCATCACAACTTTTCTCTTATTTTTCTCTGTTTCTTTGTTGGAGGCGCAGGATGTTTACAGCCTACAACGCTGTTTGGAGGTGGGATTGTCGCAAAATTACGACATCCGCATTGTCCGCAATCAGGAACAGATTGCCGACAACAACGCTACCATCGGTAATGCGGGCTACTTGCCTGTTTTGGATGTAACCGGAAGATATTACGGAACATTGAACGACATTATACAGTATCCGAATGAAGGTGAAAAAGAAACATTAACAGGCATCAACACCAACACCATGTCAGCCGGAGTGAATTTGGACTGGATGATTTTCGACGGTTTAAAAATACAGGCAAACTATGTACGTCTCAAAGAGTTACAACAGATGGGCGCTTTACAGACACGTATCGCTATCGAAAACTTCATTTCGGAATTGGTAACGGAATACTACAACTATGTCCGTCAAAATATCAGCATGACCAACCTGAAAACCGCTGTCGCTCTGTCGAAAGAACGCCTGCGTATTGTAGAAGCGCGTTACAACATCGGCTCCATGTCGCGCCTCGACCTGCAACAAGCCCGCGTGGACTTTAACAGCGACAGTTCACGACTTCTTCGCCAATCGGAAACATTACACGCCTCCAGAATCAGACTCAACGAACTGATGGCAATAAAAAATATTGACCAACATACCGTCATTGCCGATTCGACCATACGTTTCAACGCTTTCTTAGATTGGATTGTGGTTTATGATAAAACAATGACGTCCAATTCCTATATCATGCTGGCTGAGAAGAACAAAACGCTGAGCGAGTTGGAATACAAGATGATACGAAGCCGCAATTATCCATATTTAAAAATGAACGCAGGCTACGGATATTCACAAAATCGTTACGGAACAGGAAATTATGAGCGGCAAGATGTTTTGGGATTAAATTACGGACTAACCTTAGGTTTTACCGTTTTCGACGGGATGAACCGCCGTCGGGAGCAAAGAAACGCAAATATTGCCATAGAAAACCGCACTCTTCAACAGGAACAGTTGAGGTTGTCAATAGCAGCCGATTTTTCCAATATCTGGATGGCATACCGCAATAACATTGAATTGGTAAATTTAGAGCAGGAAAACTTAACCGCCGCACAGGAATATTACGAAATAGCCATCGCCCGTTACAAACTCGGCGACCTCTCAGGAATAGAACTACGCGAAGCACAAAATAACCTCCTCTTAGCAGAAGAACGGTTATTATTAGCAGAATACAACGCAAAACTGTGCGAAATATCGCTATTGCAACTGAGCGGACAGATTAGCGATTATTTGAAATAATTTCCCATTCACAAAAAAGTGTACTTTTGCCGTATGTTTTCATTGGTAAAAGAATATATTCCCTATTACAGGCGCAATTTGAAAGTTGCAGTTCCGGTTGTTATTTCTCAGGCGGGGCAGGTTACAGTGATGTTAGCAGCCAACATCATGGTCGGATGGGTCAATGCGATGGAGTTGGCAGCGATTTCTTTTGCCAGCGCTGTTTACGCTATCGGGATGGTTTTCGGGATGGGTTTCGCCATTGGAGTAACACCTTTGATAGGCATTTCATACGGAGAAAAAGATTTCAGAAAAGCAGCGTCGTTTTTTCAGAACTCTCTGCTTTTGAACTTTATATGCACTGTTCTATGTATGGCTTTGATGTTTTTCATCGGTGGCTTTTTCGATTACATGGGACAAGAAGAAGCCGTCATTAAAATTGCAAAACCGGTATATTACATCTTTGTATTGTCTTTTTTCCCGCAGATGATATTTTTCAGCGGGAAACAATTTGCCGAAGGCATCGGTAATACAAAGATTTCCATGTACATTACCATCAGTTGCAATGTTTTAAATATCGTTCTGAATTATTTACTAATTTTCGGCAAATTCGGATGTCCTGCTTTAGGCGCTTACGGCGCAGCCATTGGTACATTGATTACCCGTTTAGTGATGGCTGCAGGATTTATAGCCATTTTTTTGCTCTATCCTTCGTTTCGGCGCTATTTTCTGTTTTTCAGAAAAACAGGATTCCTTTGGAAAAGAATCAAGGAGTTGATTCGGGTCAGTACACCGGTGGCAATTCAAATCGGTTTGGAAATGATAACTTTTTCATTTTGTACCATCATGACAGGGTGGGTTGACGGCAACAGTTTAGCTGCCAATCAGATAGCCCTTTCTATGGCAATGTTGACATTTATGATAGTAACAGGAGTATCTTCGGCAACAACCATTCGGGTATCCCATCAGTTGGGTGCGAAAAACTATATCGGCGTGAGAAAAGCAGGATTTGCTTCCATGCACCTTGCTTTGGGTTTTATGACCATAACAGGAGTTTGTTTCATCGTTTTCAGAAACCATATACCATTGTTGTTTAATAATGAGCCGGATGTTGTTGCCATTGCGGCGAAACTTTTGATTGCCGCCGGTATATTTCAGGTTTTTGATGGATTGCAGGCTGTTTCTATGGCAGCATTGCGCGGACTGACCGATACGGCAAAACCGATGTTTATTGCCTTTGTCAGCTATATTATTGTATGTTTGAGTGCGGGTTATACTTTGGCTTTTGTGGTTGGACTCGATGCTCTCGGAATTTGGATGGGTTATGTTGTCGGGCTTGGTATGGCTGCTATTTGGCTGGCATGGAGATTTCACAGAAAAAGTAAACATCTTCTTGATATTTTTTTAAATAAATAAAAAAATGATTTGTATATCCTTTTCAAAACCAACCGTTGAGCAATTTTTACTAAACCATCCGGAAGTGAAAATGATAGAACTGCGTTTGGATTTGATGGAAATTGACACAGAACAACTGAGCCGTTTTTTCTCACTGCCGGTTGATATCATTGCAACGTGTCGTAAGAATGGACAAATGACCGAAAATGAGCGATTGATGTTATTACGTCAATGTATATCTCTTGGCGCCAGATATATAGACATTGAAATAGAAAGCGGAAACGAGTTTATTTCATCGTTAAAAGAATTTGCCGTGAAACATGATTGTAAACTTATAGTTTCATATCACAACGCTGAAAAAACACCTTCTTTACCCCAACTCAACGAAATAGCAGAGAAATGCCAAGCCGAACAGGCTGATATTGTTAAGATAGTCTGTATGATAAAAAGCAAACAGGATATTTCGAGAATCAAATCTTTATACACAAAAGAATATCCGATAATCGCTATAGGGATGGGGAATAAAGGGGTAATAACCCGTATAAAAGCGTGCGAATGGGGCGCTCCTTTTACCTATTTCGCTGCCCGAACAGAAGATGCGACTGCACCCGGACAAATAGGCTATGAGTGACGAAATTTTGTGTACTTTTGCAAATAGTTTTAAAATGATAATATAATGATACAGAGAATTCAAAGTTTATGGTTGCTTTTAGCTTCCTTATCGGTTTTTTTACTTTTCTTTTTTTCGGTAGCGGTATTTAATCCGACAAACGAAAGTATGGTTTTCGGGCTTACTTATTACGCCTACGGGCTTGATTATCCGCAACCTTTTTCGGATATGTTAGCCGGTTTATATTCACCTTTTTTGAAATATACAATTATGGCAGTGGTTTTGGTTTGTATTTTAACACCGTTATATGTTATTTTCAACTATAAAAACCGTGCGCGCCAGATGCAACTGTCACGTTTGACAATACTATTAAATGCAGCATTGATGGTGTCATTTTTCCTGCTTTCGGATTTATTTGCCGAAAAAACAAGTTCAACTGTTGATTATAGCATCGGGATTTTTGTCCCGATGGGAGCTATCGTTTTTCTGTTGCTTGCCATTCGTTTTATTAAAAAAGATGACAAATTAGTTCGTAGCGCCGACAGAATCCGATAAACCTTTCAACTACAAAGTTGTAAATCATGCAAAAGCGTCAGCAAGATTTTCTTCATTTCAGGAAAAAACATCCTGTTTTCAGTTATTTGGATTTTAGTTGGAATATTGATAATGAGGAGTTAAAAGTACGTTATCATTTTTCAGACGGACAACATGATTTTTTCCCCGAATATATTTTTCCATTGAGAAAGGAAACTCTTTCGTTGTGTAAAAATACTATTGATAACTTTCTGTTTCACATCGGATTGTGCGAAGTCATCAGTTATTGGAAAGCAAACTGTGCACCCATTCTCGACATCTATCCGTTTTATCTTGACAAAGAGGCCGAAAAATGGTGGAAAAAGTTATTTTACAACGGATTAGGAGAATTTCGCTATCTGAATGGAATTGAATGTGTTGAAGACGATTTTATCCGATTCCGATATTCTTCCGACAAAACATTTCAGCGGGCTGACATAACCGATAAAGACGGCATATTAATTCCAATCGGAGGCGGCAAAGATTCTGCTGTAACATTGGAACTGTTATTAAAAACCGCAGGACGCAAACATATCACTCCCTTTATGCTCAACGGAATACCGGCATCGTACAGAACCATAGTACAAGCCGGATTCCCCATCGAAAAAAGCATCAACGTAAAACGAAAATTAGACCCTACCATACTTGATTTGAACGCAAAAGGTTATTTAAACGGACACACTCCGTTTTCGGCTCTGCTCGCTTTCGTTACCCTTTTTGCTGCCGTGCTGTACAAAAAACAACACATCGCACTCTCCAACGAATCAAGCGCCAACGAAGCCACAATACCCGGAACAAATATCAATCATCAATATTCAAAATCGTTTGAATTTGAAACAGATTTCCGTCAATACTATCAACGATATATGACTTCGGAAGTGAACTATTACAGTTTTTTACGTTCCTATTCCGAAAGCGACATAGCCAAGATTTTTTCAACTTTGCCGCAGCATTTTCTTTCGTTCAGAAGTTGTAATGCAGGCAGTAAAACCGACACTTGGTGCTCCAACTGTTCGAAATGTCTTTTTGTGTGGATAATTCTATCACCATATCTCTCTGTTGAACAACTGATTGAAATATTCGGTAAAAATTTGGGAGCAGATTACCATCTCTTGGAAGATTTTAAAAAACTGTGCGGTCTTTCACCCAAAAAACCCTTTGAATGTGTCGGAACTATCGAAGAAGTAAGACAATCCATTGTAGCCGCATATCAAAACGGACATCAGGAAAATGTTTTATATCAATATTTTATAAAGCAACAGACATTGTAAATACTTAATATTTATTTAGAAATGAACAGATTGGTTGAAATTTTTAGAATCGGAAACTTTAACAATATATGTATTCTCGGTTTTGGACGCGAAGGTAAAAGTACCCTTACCTTTTTGAAAGAACACCATCCCTGCCGCATTACCATTGCCGATATAAACCAAGTTACACTCGACAATGAAGATAATCAACATATTGCTATTAAAACGGGCGAACATTATTTAGACAACCTCAACCAATTCGACCTGATTATTAAGTCTCCCGGTATAAGTCTTCCCATAGAAATTGAAAATACCATAAAAGATAAACTGACCTCTCAAACGGCTCTTTTTCTACAGGCTTTTCACAAACAAATCATCGGAATTACAGGCACAAAAGGAAAATCAACCACTTCGAGTTTGACGCACCACATCTTGAAAGAAAACGGATGTGATGCTGTTTTGGTTGGCAACATAGGCATTCCGCCATGGAGTGTGCTTTCGGAGATTAACAGAAACAGTATCATCGTTTGCGAACTGTCGGCGCAACAACTTTATGATGTGAAACACTCGCCGCATATTGCTATATTTTTAAATCTCTTTTCCGACCATATTGACTATTTCGGAACTATGGAACGATATGGCATGGCAAAATACAACATCATCCGTTTTCAAGACCCTGACGATATTTTTATTTACCATTCCGATTGCGAGTTTATTAAAAACATCAAAAATAGCCATCCTCCGAAAGCCCGACAAATAGAGGTTACAAAAAACGGCAGTTTTCATTTTGATTGTCATAATAATGAAACCGTTACGGAAAAAGTCACTTCAACACCCGTTCTGGAATTTAAAAAAACACCATTAAAAGGTGAACATAACCTCATTAATATGCTTTTTGCCCTCGAAGCCGTTACCATGTCATCATCATTACCACTCGGAAAGATGATTTCACAGGCTTATTCGTTCCAAACCTTGTCGAACAGATTAGAATATGTAGGCGTTTTTGAGGGAAAACATTTTTATAACGATTCCATCGCCACCGTTCCGGAAGCCGCCATTGCTGCGCTTCATGCCATTGAAAATGTGCAAACCATCATCCTCGGAGGCTTCGACCGCGGTGTTGACCTGACCAACCTGATGACAGCCGTTGCCAAAAATCCGGTACCTAATGTCATTTTTACAGGTCCATCAGGTAAACGAATGATGGAAACACTGAACACCATCGTTCCAAACCACAATAAAAACATTTATTACTTTGAAAACTATAACGGACTTGTTGAAAAAGCCGCCACTATTACACCTCCAAACAGTGCCTGCGTGCTTGCACCCGCCTCACCCAGTTTCGACTCTTTCCAAAACTTTGAACAACGTGGAGCGTATTTTAAGAATACTTTACAGAGGATTTTTGGGAATTAATGATTTGCTTACAACAAAGAGTTACACAGAGAAAAAACTCACATCCTCCCCTTCGGGGAGGCTTGGTGGGGCTTCACCTCACCACCACTTTCCCCGTCTGCACGCCGCCGTTTTTGAGCCGCGCTTGTACCACATAAACTCCTGCTGCAAGTCCCTGTATATTTACATTCATCTCTTTTCCGGCGCCGTTGCGGCTGTGCGCCAAACGACCATCCGCAGCGTAGAACGAAACAGTGGAAATATCATCCTCCGCTGTGATGCGTACCGTTTCGCCGCTCGGATTGGGAACGATGAGCAAGGTGTGATTGCCGGCAGGAAGTTCCTTAATACCCACCCGGACGAAGGACATAGGTGAAGGAATCAACGGTGTAGGTCAGTGTTACATAATGAAGAGTATCATGGTCGGGATAGGAAAAATTATATCGAGTATATTCATACATGCGCCCACGTTCATCATATTTGTAGGAAAAATCATCGCCGACGTAATCATATGGAATCGTATCACAATCCCAAAAATCATAAAGGAGTCTTTGATTGGATGTGATATGATAGTGTTCATTATAGTCATAATACTGATGCATCCATACACACATTTTATAACTATAACCCGAATATTGAAAAAAATGGGAAGCGAAAGGATAAAGATTCCATTTTATAGTATCAACACTTTCTAAGTAATGGGCACCATTCCCGTATGATGTCCAGTATTTTAAACTCGACATTTTATTTTTATTTTTCGGAGAATAATACTGATACAGCCCTTGCGGCTGCCCATGAAACAACATATCTCCATTGTCGAATCCGTAATACTCAAACCATTTGATATTGGTAAGTTTGGTTGAATACTGCCATGTACCGGATGTGTCAAAATAACAATAACGTTGATAACATTTCCCTTCATGATCATAACTGTAAACAAATTTCAGTTTGTACTGACCGTTTCCGGTGTCAAAGCAATCCGATATTGCTTCTTTAACATTTCCATTATCGTCGAACAATAGAACGGTTTCCCTGCTTTGTTTTATATTTCCATCTCCATCAAATATTACAACACGGTCCTGAAATTCCGATACCGATAAAGTATCCAACAGGTGAACATAACTTCGCTCTTCGGTATTCCATTTTTCTCCGTTCCATATCTGATAATACTCTTCCCAATAGGAAGAATCTGCCTGACGGTTGTTGTAGTACCAACGACGCTGAGGAGTGTATCCCCATTCAAGAGAATTTGATTCGGTATAATGAATTGTATCTACAACATCCATGAAAGGGTCACGGTAGGTGTTATTATAATAACGATAGTTTTTGAAATCATTCATTAATAAATAAGCTGTTTCCTTTTTCAATAAACCGTTTTCATGATATTAAAAAAACAACCTCCCTCCGGAGTAGTATCGTTTGTATAACTCATAGAAAGCGGAAGCCAAAGGGTATCGAAGTCTGTACGTTGATTGAGAAAATCGCGGACAGTATTGCCGTCATAAAACGGAGTATCGGAATTTTGACGGGATTTGTACAACATTTGCTGGGGAAAAACTTGCCAAGTTATTCCGAATAGAAGAATTATTACCACTGACTTTATAAAAGTTTTCATCATTAAATTTTTTTATGGTTATCATATAAAAAAAAACGGAAGGCTGTTCAAAAAATTGTTTTAACCGATTTCGCAGTTAAAACAACTCTTTCAACAGCCTTCGCTGAGTGTTATTACGGTTCAATAGGAGTTTCGGGTTCATCGGGAAGATCGAATCCGCCGGGTTTACAGGTGCCCGGATTCAGTGTAATCGGATTATTCGGATTATACGGCGGATAAACAAGGGCTGAATTATGTGCCTCCGGATGCCCATCTGGAACAACATTAACCGATGCTTCAGTAGTTGAACTGTATCCCCCGCCCGGGTGTATTGATTGTACTATTCCTTCCCACGGAACCTGGGTATAATACGCAGTAGTTCCAGGAACAGTGAGGTAAGGATAATTAGTTTCTTTTATCCACCTCCAATTACTTCTAACCTCGCCATGATGCGGGCAGTTAGTGCCCGGATCTGTAATGGCTATTTTAATGGAGTAAACTGGGAGTAAATTCCCACCATTGTTTTGCGCAAAGATGGCTGTTGCGCTCAGCGTCGTGATTGCCACCGCAAAGATGGCGGTTTTAAAAATTTTACACATGATTTTTAATTTTTTTAATAATGCCTACTCTATAAGCTTTTCGGCGTCCGCATTTCCAACTTCACATTCCACTTACCGCAGTCTCCCATACCGTCGTCGGCATGATACCCGTCGGGTCTTGTACTGTTGCCGCTTTAACGGATTTTACTCCTCCACGATAAAAACACAAAACTTTTCCGTATGTCAATGAACTCTGGTTATTTTTTGCAAAAAATTACGGGCAAAAGTACGTGATTATCAAATACAACTTAATTCGGAAACAAATAATTTCAATTCGGAAACAAATAAAATAACACTTCCAAATAAATCATACCAAAACAACGTTACAACACTAATAAAGAATATTCCAATTATCATCATGTCGGCTGACACCTATAAAACCATCAAAGCGCCC
>Ga0209628_10004308_pt1 | contig 10247 bp, 7 predicted proteins | sample TergutCu122P4_FD_187285 | JGI IMG/M metagenome (GOLD analysis project Ga0209628, IMG submission 187285) | Cubitermes ugandensis P4 segment gut microbial communities from Kakamega Forest, Kenya - Cu122 P4 (SPAdes) (version 2) | ecosystem: Host-associated > Arthropoda: Insects > Digestive system >... | reverse complement strand
GGACAAAAAGAACCGTCCCCTTTGTCCGGCTCACCCGCGCATCAGGTCGCGGGTGATGGGGATCAGGTCGTCGAACGTACGCGCCGTCTGCGCGATCATCATCCGGTGCGAGAAGTCCCAGTCCATGAGGCGGCCCACCGCCCGGGCGGCCACGAGCAGATTCACCACCAGCTGGCGGTCGTGCGGCGACGCCGGCAGATCACCGCCGGCGCGGGGTCCGACATCGGTCGGTTCGTACGGCATGGATCCAGGCTACGTCATTGACGCGGGCGCGTACAATGGATCAAGTTATGACCACAAACGAATTATCGGATAGCTCGACCGCGTACAACCTGGTCCCGCCGCAGATCGATCTCGCGGCAATGGAACATGCCATCTTGGCGCTCTGGGAACAACAAGACACGTTTGCCCGCAGCCTGGACCGCCCGACCGCGCCCGTCTGGACGTTCTACGAGGGCCCGCCGACCGCGAACGGCGCCCCCGGGACCCACCACATCGAGGCCCGCGTCTTCAAGGACGTCTTCCCGCGCTTCAAGACCATGCAAGGCTTCCGCGTCCCGCGCCGCGCCGGCTGGGACTGCCACGGCCTGCCCGTCGAGATCGCGGTCGAGCAGGAGCTCGGCCTGAACGGCAAGCCGGAGATCGAGAAGTACGGCATCGAGGCCTTCAATGACCGTTGCCGCACCTCCGTCGGGCGTTACGTCGGCCTGTTCCAGGACTTGACCACCCGCATGGGCTACTGGGTCAACCTCGACGAGGCCTACTGGACCATGTCGACCCCCTACGTGCAATCCGTCTGGTGGGCGCTGAAGCAGATCCACTCCAAGGGCTGGCTCGTCGAGGACTACCGCGTCGCGCCGTACTGTCCCCGGTGCGGTACTACCTTGTCGGACCACGAATTGGCCCAGGGTTACGAAGAGGATCCGGTCACGACTGTCTACGTACGCCTGCCGCTCACTTCCGGCCCGTGGGCCGGCCGCGCCGCGCTGCTGGTCTGGACGACGACCCCCTGGACGCTCATCTCGAACACCGCGGCGGCCGTCCACCCGGAGGTAACCTACGTTGCCGCGAGCAACGGAACCGAAATGCTGATTGTCGCCGAGGCGCTGAAGGACGCGGTCCTCGGCGACGCGTACGAAATCTCCGCCCGGTTCACCGGCGCCGAGATGGAGCGCTGGAGCTACTCCCGCCCGTTCGACGTCGTCACCATGCCGTCCGAGGCGAACTACGTCGTCCTGGGCGATTTCGTGACCACCTCCGACGGCACCGGCATCGTCCACGAAGCCCCGGCGTTCGGCGAGATCGACATGATCTCCTGCCGGGCGTACGGCCTGCCGTTCGTCAATCCCATCCGTCCCGACGGCCGGTTCGAGTCCGGCCTGGAACTGGTCGGCGACTTGGGATTTCAGGAGGCCGACCCGCCGATCATCGCGTCGTTGGACTCCCGCGGGCTGCTGTTCCGGGCGGTGGACATCACCCACCAATACCCCCACTGCTGGCGTTGCGCGACGGCGCTGATCTACTATGCGCAGCCGAGTTGGTACATCCGGACGACCGCCATCAAAGACGCCCTGATCAGGGAAAACGAGGCCACGAACTGGTATCCCGACCACATCAAGCACGGCCGCTACGGCGACTGGCTGGACAACAACGTGGATTGGGCGCTCTCGCGCAAGCGCTATTGGGGGACTCCCCTGCCCATCTGGCGTTGTGAGGACGACCACCAGACCTGCGTGGGGTCGCTCGCCGAACTCACCCAGCTGACCGGTGAGGATTGTTCGGGGCTCGACCCCCACCGGCCCTACGTGGATGCGGTCGTCTTCCCCTGCCCGCAGTGCGGGAAGCAGGCCCGGCGGGTGACCGAGGTCATCGACGCCTGGTTCGACTCCGGCTCCATGCCGTTCGCCCAGCTGGGCTACCCGTGGCAGGACGGTTCCACGGAGGCCTTCCCGACGGCCTTCCCGGCCGACTTCATCTGCGAGGCCATCGACCAGACCCGCGGCTGGTTCTACTCCCTGATGGCGGTCGCGACGCTGGTCTTCGACGCGAACTCCTACCGAAACGTACTCTGTCTAGGTCATATCCTCGCCGAGGACGGCCGCAAGATGAGCAAGCACCTCGGCAACATCATCGAGCCCATACCGCTGCTCGAGCAGCACGGCGCGGACGCCGTCCGCTGGTTCATGGCGGCCGGCGGTTCGCCGTGGAGCTCGCGCCGGGTGGGTCACACGACGATCCAGGAGACAGTACGAAAGGTGCTGCTGACCTACTGGAACTCCGTCAGCTTCCAGGCCCTGTACGCACGCGCGAACGGCTGGCACCCGGGTCACCCGCCGGCGACCGCCGACCGGCACATCCTGGACCGCTGGCTCGTTTCGCGTACTCAGACCCTGATCGGCGAGGTCACCGCCGCGATGGAGACGTTCGACACGCTGCGGACCGGCACGCTGATCCAGGAGTTCGTGGACCGGCTCAGCAATTGGTACGTGCGGCGGTCGCGCCGGCGGTTCTGGAACGGCGACAACTCGGCCCTGTCGACGCTGCACGAGACCCTGGAGGTGCTGACCCGGCTCATGGCGCCGATCGCCCCGTTCATCACCGAGCGCGTCTGGCAGGATCTGTTTGTCGCATCGGGCGGGCCGGACGTCCCGGATTCCGTACATCTGACCACCTGGCCGGTGGCCGATCCGTCGCTGATCGACGCTCCGCTGGAGGCCGGGGTCGACCTGGCCCAGCGGTTGGTCGAGTTGGGCCGGGCGGCCCGGTCGGAGGCCGGTCTGAAGGTCCGCCAACCGCTGGCGCGGGCCCTGATCTCGTCCAGCGCCCTGTCGCGGCTGCGTACGGAACTGATCGACGAGATCCGCGCGGAGCTCAACATCGACCGGGTCGAGTCGTTCGCGGATGCGGGCGACCTGGTGGACTACTCGGTCAAGGCCAACTTCCGGGCGCTGGGAAAGCGTTTCGGGAAGCGTACGGCCGAGATCGCCGCCGCGATCGCCGAAGCCAACGCGTCGTGGGTGGCGGCGGAGATGGCCAAGTTCGGCCGACTGGTCCTGCCCTGGGACGGCGGCACCGAGATCCACGCCGAGGAGGTCCTGATCACGGAACGCCCGCGCGAGGGCTGGTCGGTGGTCGGCGAGCAGGGCGAGACCTTCGCCCTGGACGTCGAACTGACCGACGACTTGATCCGCGCGGGCCAGGTGAGAGAGCTGATCCGGGGCATCCAGGACCTGAGGAAGACCTCGGGGCTGGACGTCTCCGACCGCATCCGGCTAACGTGGTCGGGCGACGGCGCGGCTGCGGAAGCGATAGCGGAGGCGGAACCCCAGATCGCGTCGGAGGTGCTGGCCGTGGAGGTCACCCGAGCAGCAACCCCGGGCGAGGGCTGGACGACAGACGCGGACCTGGGCATCGCGTACGCCCTGACCAAGGCCTGACAGGGTCGCCCCCAGAGTCCAGTATACACACTTCGGTGATAAAGTGTGTATAAGACTATCCGTTGCTGACAGGAGGTGACCGGCATGGCTGAGGGCGACCGTCTGGCTGTGCCAGCCGTGGGCTTCGAGGAGCACCAGTGGGTGGCCGAACCCGACGGCATGTCGTCGCGGGCGGCGCTGGCCGCGGGTTCGGGGGTCTACCGATCCGCCGTGCCAGCCAAGATAGCCGATCTGGCGCTGACGCTTCCGGCCGACTTGGCGGCTGATGTGGAGGAGGCGGCGGCCGCACTGGCGTCTTTCGACTCCTACGCTCGCGGGGCGCTCGGACCTCACAGCGGGGCGCTCGGACCCATGAGCTCGATCCTGTTGCGCACTGAATCCACATCGTCCTCGCAGATCGAGAACCTCACGGTCGGTGCCCGGCAACTGGCCATGGCCGAGATTGACCAGGCCTCGTCGGCCAATGCCGTGGTGGTCGTCGGCAACGTTCGGTTGATGGAGGCGGCGTTGCGCTTGGCGGATGTCCTGGACGAGGACGCCATCCGGCGCATGCAGGCCGAGCTGATTTCCCGTCAAGCTGGCTGGGAAAGGCACGCGGGTGTCTACCGGGATCAACTGGTCTGGATCGGCTCGCGTTCGCTGTCTCCTGTGGGGGCTTCGTACGTGGCGCCACAGGCCGCGCTCGTTGCTGATTCCATGGCGGACTTGATGGCCTTCGTTGATCGGCCCGACATCCCGGTCGTCGTTCAGGTGGCGATCGCGCACGCCCAGTTCGAGACCATCCATCCGTTCGCCGACGGAAACGGGCGTACGGGGCGTGCGCTGGTGCACGGGATGCTGAAGGGCAAGGGACTCGTGACGAGCACCACCGCTCCCGTTTCGGCCGGTCTCCTGCACGACACGCGGCGGTACTTCGAGGCCCTCAACGAGTACCGCCAGGGCGACGCCCGGCCCATCGTCGAGCGTTTCGCGGAAGCGAGCCGCTACGCTGCGTACACAGGATCGCGTCTTGTCGACGCCCTGGGTGAGCAACTGAGTCTGTCCCGGGAGAAGATGTCCGGCGTTCGCCCGCAGGCCCTGGCCTGGACGGTCTTGCCCCATCTGATCGCCCAGCCCGTTGTCAATGCACAGTTCCTGGTGAACGCGCTGGGCCTGAGTGCCACCGCCTCCCAGCGAGCCCTGCGAACCCTGACCGACGCGGGCGTACTGGAGGAACGCAGCGGCAAACAGCGCAATCGCGTCTGGCAGCACCGCGGCATCCTGAACGTACTGGACGACTACGCCGAACAAGTCCGCCGGGGGTAGGTCTCATGGCCACTTGTCCAACGAAACCCCCTGTCTTGTTGACTGTGGCGGCCCGACATTCAACTTCGGTTGGATCTGACCCTGTCGGCTACTGTACGCCGCCGCCCTCCGGTTCCAAAGTGTTGAAGACGGCCTGGGCCAGCCAGTACGCCCGTCGTGACCCGGCGGGATGCTGCTCGATCAGCCAGCCTCGGTGAGCGGCTTGGCCGATGAGATTGCGGGCCCCCTGGTCTGTGATTCCCAGGCGCTCCGCAACATAGCCGGCTGTCACCAGTGGATTGACGAAGAGGATGTCCACCAGCATGGGCAGCTTGGACCTGGTCTGCAAGGCCTCGGCGAGGTATCTGTCACGAAGGGCGATGAGAGCCATCGCCCGCTGGCTGACGTCGCGAGCCTGATCTCGTACCCCGACCAGGAAGAATTGAAACCACTCCTGGATCGCCCCCGTCTCCCTGACGTTCTGCAGCCGCCGGTAGTATTCGCTCCGATGTGACTCGAAGAAGCTGGAGATGTGCAGTGTCGGCTTGGAGAGGCGACCCTCTTCCAGGAGCATCAGGTTGATGAGTAGGCGCCCGATCCGACCGTTCCCGTCAAGGAATGGGTGAATGGTTTCGAATTGGTAGTGCATCAGGGCGCATCTGATCAGCGCGGGCTGCTCGTTTGGCGAATTCACGTACTCTTCCCAATCCGTCAAGGCAGCAGGCACCTCGTCGGGCAACGGTGGTACGAACTGGGCGGTTTCGGGCGTTGCGCCACTGGACCCAACCCAGACGGGTGACTTGCGCAGCTCACCGGGTAACTTGTCCGACCCTCGTACGCCCTGCAGAAGGATGGCGTGGGCCTCCTTGATGAGGCGTTGTGTGATGGGCAAATTCGCGATGGCCGAGAACGCGTGCCGGGAGGCGGCGAGATAGCGTTCGACCTCACGCACGTCGTCCGACGCTTTCCGGGTACGATCGGTCTGCGCCACGAGAAGATCGGTGAGGGATGCCTGGGTGCCTTCGATGCGAGACGTGGCCAGGGCCTCCTGCCTTATGTAGGGCACAACGAACAGGTCGGGTTCCTTGACCACTTCACACAGGCCTTGCAGCTGTCCGAGGGCGGCGTCGGCCTCGGACAGCAGGGAGATGGTCTCCGGCGTCAGATCCAACTGACGAGGAATCGGGGCTGGGCGGAAGTAGTAGAAGGAAGCCTTCCCGCCCGGTGTCTTCTGGACGGAACCGAAGGCGGTCGAGGTGAAAGTCCGTGGGTCCATTGGACCACTATACCAACGAAACCCCAGGTTTTGTTGGATCTCATGGTCACTTATCCAACTTGACCCCCTGTTTAATTGGATCTCATGGTCGCATTGCCAACTGAACCCCGGGTTTCATTGAATGTGGCGGCCAGACGTTCAACTTGAGTTGAACCCGGTCCACCGATCGGTCGCGGAGCGGCGATTGACGGTGGATCCGGGTTCAAGGTCGCTGCCTGGGGGTGTTGCACCCCTATCGCCATAGGTTGAGGACGATCACCGCGGCGGAGCCCAGGAGCAGGCCGAGGCCCGCGCCGGTCGCCAGGACTTTCTCGCGCCAGGTCGATTCCGACATCCGGATCGTACGGATCACGGCGTAGGCGTAGCCGATGGTCGCGAACGGGATGGCGGCGTCGATGATGAAGTGGGGCAGGTAGTGGGTCCAGACCAGGTCCGCAGCCGGGGCCAGCAGCCGGGCCGACATGATCGCCGCGTTCGCGCCGAACAGGACCAGGACCCCGCTGGCGGCGTTGCGCCAGCGTCGCAGCGCCATCGGCGCCGGGTGGCGGATCAGCTTGCGCAGGCCCGATGCGATCAGGGTCACCGCGCTGACAAGCGTCGATACGAAGACCAGCGCCAAGAGGCCGAGCTGGATCCAGTAGGCGGGCGTACTCATCCGGTTGAACTGGCCGGTGGTCGAGAGGAGGCTCACCTGGCCGCCGTCCCGGGAGCACCACAGGGTCAGGCCGGATGTCGCCACCGTTTCGTGGGCCGTGTTGGTCAGGACCACGACCCCGCGGCGCGTTTCGCGGTCGATCATCAGCATGGAGGAGTAGGCGGTGGTCGAGCCGTTGTGCCACCAATATAGGTTGCTGCCCCGGAAGGACGAGAAGAACCCGTGGGCGATGGCCGGCGTGCCGTCCGGCATGTTGAAAGTCGGGGTGAACAGTCGGTCGAGGGTCGCACGGCTGGAGAAGTACGGCCCGGGGTCGCCCGCCGGTGGCATCAGTCCCGCCGCGAAGCGGGCCAGGTCGGTTAGGGTTCCGATGGTGGCCCCGCAAGGGTACATCCCGTCGTAGGCCCGCTGGTTCCCGATCTCCTTCCGCGCGGTGTCGTAGCCGCTCTCGGAGTCGCGGCGTTGTTTGATGTCCGGCCGGTCGGCCTGCGTGGGTTCGACCGTGGTGTCGGTCATGCCGGCGGGGAGGTAGACGTGATCGCGGGCGTACTGCCAGTACGGGACCCCGCTCACCCTTTCCACGATGTAGCCGGCCAGCGTCGCGCCGTAGTTGGAGTAGGCCAGGGTCGTACCGGGTTCGAACAGGGCCTTCGGGTGGGCGCGCTCCAGGGCCGTACGCAGGTCGGGCAGGGTCGTGGGATCGGTTTCGAAGAGGTACCAGACGGAGTCCGCCCAACCGCCCGTGTGGTTCATCAGGTTGGTGAGGGTGACCGGCTTGGTGGGCTTGTCCCACTTGAAATCAGCAGGCAGGTAGGCCGCGATGTCGGCGTCCAGGCTGAGCTTTCCCTGTTCGACAAGCTGCATCACCGACACCCAGACGACCAGCTTGGAGATCGACCCCCACTCGAACACCGTCTCGTCATCGACCTTGAGGCCGGTGGCGATGTTCGAAAAGCCGTAGTAGAGGGGGGTTTGCATCTGGCCATCGGCGAGCTCGGCGAAGGCGACGCCGGCGACCTGGTCCGCGTGTTGGTCGAGAAACGCCCCGGGTGTGGTGAACCCCGGTTCCTCAACCGGCGTCGTGGTCACCCCGCAACCCGCCAGCAGACCGCCCGCCAGCAGCAGGCTGATGATGAGCGCCGGACGGACGCGTGCTGTTGCTCCCATTGAACCCTCCCTGTTTTCCAGAACTGAAACCAGGATAACAGCCGGGTCTGACACGCGGTGGGCTGTCAAGGTGATACGGGTGATGTATCGGGACTTGGCCTGGTGGCCCCCGGGGGTGACGCCGAGAGATTCCCGGCCACCCGGGCCAATGGGGACAGTCCCATTGGCGCGCTCCCGGCCACTCGGGGATCCTCTCACAAGGATGCCGGACGTCTGTGGGGGCCTGCCTCGGCGGGGCCCACCCCATCTTGCTCGGATGGGCCACGGTTCCTCCTTCGGTACAGACAGCGGGGCCCATCCTCCGTCGACGGGGTTCCCCCCCGCCGGGCGCGGCCCGGGGCACCGGGTGCCTGGCCAACTGTACCGCCTTGTCAACGTCGGTTAGAGCAATCTCATGGGGGTATCACGGAGGTCTCTTCTTGGGGCGATGGAATGGTATCAGTCAACCCGACACAGACCTAGGAGGTCAACATGAAGATCCGAACAATCCTCATCGGAGGAGCCGCCTTGGCCCTTGTGGCAGGGGGTCTGGTACCACTCGCCATCGCCACGGCGACGGCCGGCGGGCCCAACCCGTCCGCCACCTGCCCCGTCACCGGGCTCCCGCGTGACGGCTCGAACTGCAACGGTACGGGCGTACCCAAGCTCGACGGCTCGGGCAACCCGAACGGTCCGGGAACCGGTGTCCCGAAGCTCGACGGCACGGGTAATCCCAACTCCGGCAAGGGCCGGGGAGCCGGGCGGTAGGCCCCCGGCCGCCGTCCGTCTCGCTTGCCGCGGGACCCCTCTCCAACAACCCCGCCCAACCGCCTCCTGACGGTTGGGCGGGGTTGTACCGTCTCCGGCCACCGCACCGGCCACCAGGGGACTCGGTTCTTCTTGTCACGCTTGCGACACTCACGTGACAAGGCCCACGCGATCACCGGCCCCCCGGTTGTCGCGGTGTGACGACACATGATACGTAACCCTCTCCGATCGGGGCTCGATGAGGGGTCCGAGGCCGATCGGAGAGGGTTACGTCACGTTTGGGGCCCTCTGAGGCAGGAATCGGGTACGTAACCCTCTCCGATCGGTGTTCACCCCGGTCCGAACCAACGATTGGAGAGGGTTACGTCACCGCACCCGTCCCACAGCCCCCGGGGGGCCGGGCTGGATGGTCGGCCCGCCAGCACCGATCCGCCGCGGCGGCGGGTCGGGTCAGACTTGGGCCGGGATGATCCGCCGGCCCTCGAAGGCGCGGCCCAAGGTGATCTCGTCGGCGTACTCCAAATCCCCGCCCACCGGCAGGCCTGACGCCAAGCGCGAGACCTGGATCCCGAGGGGGCCGAGGAGGCGGCTGATGTAGGTCGCGGTCACCTCGCCCTCGGTGTTGGGGTTGGTCGCCAGGATGATCTCGGTGACGCTCGCGTCGTCGAGGCGCTGGAGGAGTTCGCGGATGTGCAGGTCGGCCGGGCCGCGGTTGTCGATGGGCGAGATCGACCCGCCGAGCACGTGGTAGAGCCCCCGGAACTCGCGCGTCCGCTCGATCGCGATGATGTCCTTGGACTCCTCAACCACGCAGATTTTTGTCTGGTCGCGGCGCGGGTCGCGGCAGATCCGGCAGACCTCGTCCTCGGTGGCGTTGAAACAAGTACGACAGAACTTCACCGTCCGCTTCGCCCGCAGGATCGTCTCGGCGAGGGTGGTGACATCCGCCTCGTCGGCGTCGAGCAGGTAGAACGCGATCCGCTGCGCCCCCTTCGGCCCGATCCCGGGCAGGCGGCTGAGTTCGGCGATCAGATCCTGGATCGGCCCGTCGTACACGCCACCTCCTGACTCTCCACAAGGCGTACCACCGAAGACTACCGCGCCGTCGCCCATCCCGGCCCCGGGACACTCCCGCCCGGGTGGAGATGGCGAGCGGCAGCGGGCGACCGCATGACTGGAATAGTGATCATATGACTGATATTATGGTCATATGTGGCTGAGTCAACCGTTCGGAGGCGTGGTGCCGGGAGCGCGCGGAGCGGCCTTGGCTGTCTTGCTCCGGACGGGGCAGCCGCTCACTGGTCGGCGGGTGCACCAGTTGACCGTGGGCGATTACAGCTTGGGAGCTGTCCAGCAGGCCCTCAAGTCCTGGGAAGACTTGGGGGTGGTCACGAGTGTCCGGGCGGGTAGGGCCAACCTCTACCAGGTCAACGACAGCCACGGGGCGGTTCCCGCGTTGCGGTCATTGGTTAGCCCGTGGAGGGTCCTCACTGACGCGGTTGATGGCGTCATTGATGAGCGTGTGCACAGCGTTCTGGTATTTGGATCGGCCGCAACGGGACGGGACGGGGTTGGCAGCGATATCGATCTCGCGGTCATTGCCGAGCCGGACTGGGATGGCCAGTACTCCTTGTCAGACAACGTGAGTAGTGTCATGGGCAACGCCTGTGACGTACTGGTC
>Ga0209628_10004305_pt1 | contig 10250 bp, 3 predicted proteins | sample TergutCu122P4_FD_187285 | JGI IMG/M metagenome (GOLD analysis project Ga0209628, IMG submission 187285) | Cubitermes ugandensis P4 segment gut microbial communities from Kakamega Forest, Kenya - Cu122 P4 (SPAdes) (version 2) | ecosystem: Host-associated > Arthropoda: Insects > Digestive system >... | reverse complement strand
CCCAAACTTTACCGTCAGGGCGCATATCCGTAGTTTTGTAATCTGTCCATAATTGATTGTATGTTCTTTCCACATACCCTTTTGAAACAATTTGCGAGAGCGCAACCTTTAATTCTGTTTGTTTTTTTCCTTCCGCAGCCAAGTAGTAATCTTGGGGAATCTGTCCAAATGTTACAAATAGTAACAAAAATGACAATAATAAAAGTGAGATTTTTTTCATAACTTATGAATTTGATTGAACTATTATGATGCAAAAATAGTTTTTTTCTGTTGAAAATATTAATGTTTAAAGTGTCGTTTCCCTGTGAACACCATACTGATACCTAAATCGTTGCAGGCATTTATGGAGTCTTCGTCGCGCACGGAGCCTCCGGGTTGAATGATGGCAGTTACCCCATATTGATGTGCCATTTTTACCACATCGTCAAAGGGGAAAAAAGCATCGCTGGCAAGGGCAATACCGGTAGAAAAACCTGCGGATTTGGCTTGTTCGAGCGCAATGTGCGCCGCCCCTACCCTGTTCATTTGTCCCGCGCCCACGCCCACCGTGCGCATCTCTTTGGCTACCGTTATCGCATTCGATTTCACGTGCTTACATACTTTCATCGCGAAAAGCAAATCATTCATTTCTAATTCAGTAGGAGTCTTTTCAGTAACTACTTTTATTTCGTAATCCTCAATGGAAGCGAGGTCGGTTTCTTGAACTAACAAACCACCGTTTACACTTAATAACAGATTTTTATCCTCATTTTTACGCGAAATATCAAAAGTCATTAATCTTATATTCTTTTTTGCGGATAGAATTTCAAGTGCTTTATCTGTAAATTTTGGGGCTAAAATAATTTCCAAAAAAACGTTCTTCATCGCTTCTGCGGTGGCTTCGTCAATGGTTTGATTAGTAGCCACAATACCTCCGAAAATAGAAACGGAGTCAGCATCATAGCATCGTTGCCACGCTTCCTGCACGTTTTTCCCGATTCCCACACCGCAAGGGTTTTTGTGCTTCACTGCCACCATTACCGGCTCGTTCATAAACTCTTTCACAATATTTAACGCCGCATCGCCATCTTGAATGTTGTTGTACGATAACTCTTTGCCGTGAAGTTGTTGGGCAAAAGCCATAGAAAATCCTTGTGGTTTTCCGGCATAGAAACAGGCTTTTTGGTGCGGATTTTCGCCGTAGCGCAACGCTTGTTTTTTGGTAAAATTAACGGTTAGATTTTCCGGCTCGCTCTCCCCTACCCTTTCGGTCAAATAACCGGCAATCATAGCATCGTAGGCAGCGGTGTGGCGAAACACTTTTGCCGCCAACTGTTGTCGCGTTTCAAAGGTTGTATCGCCGTGAATTTTAATCTCTTCAATTACTTTTTGGTAATCATTGGCATCGCAAATTACGGTAACAAACAGATGATTTTTTGCGGCACTGCGCAACATACTGGGACCACCGATGTCAATGTTTTCAATAGCATCTACTAAGGTTACATCTTCTTTAGCAATAGTTTCCTTAAACGGATAGAGATTAACGACCACCAAGTCAATCATCTCAATGTTATTGTCTTTAGCCTGCTTAGTGTGGTTTTCGTTATTTCTCAGACATAACAAACCGCCGTGCACTTTGGGATGGAGGGTTTTCACACGCCCATCCATTACTTCGGGAAAACCGGTTACTTCATCTATCATCTTGACAGGGATTCCGTTTTCGTGCAGAAGTTTGTAAGTACCTCCCGTAGAAATAATTTCATAATCGAAAGTAATGAGTTGTTTTACAAAGTCTAACAATCCTGTTTTGTCGCTAACGCTAATTAATGCCCTTTTCATAATAGTGATTTAAAGATTTAAAGTTCAAAATCTTTTAATTTTTAATTCTTAATTTTTAATTGAAATAAATCCGTTTTTAATCATAAGTGCATCCACCTTGGGTTCTCTGCCACGGAAAGCCACAAAGAGTTCCATCGGTTTTTTGGAACCTCCTTTTGAAAGGATATTTTTCACAAAAGAATCGGCAACAGTTTTATTAAAAACGCCTTTTTCTTTGAAGAGCGAAAAAGCGTCTGCTTCAAGCACTTCCGCCCATTTGTAACTATAATATCCGGATGCATACCCTCCTGAAAAAATGTGACTGAAAGAAGTACTGAAGCAAGTTCCAGGGGCTTCGGGAAGCAGATCTACCTTGCGAATTGCCTCCAATTCCAGTTTGGCAACATTTTCCACCTTTTCCGGATCCATCGTATGCCACATCATATCGGTATATCCAAACATCAATTGGCGACAGAAAGAGTAGCCTGCTAAAAAGTTCTCCGTATCTTTCAGTTTTTTTACCAAATCTTTGGGTATCAATTTCTTAGTTTTGTAGTGATAGGCAAATGTTTTCAGGAAGTCGGGCTCAGTAAACCAGTTTTCCATAATTTGCGAGGGAAGTTCCACAAAATCGCGGGCAACACTTGTTCCTGAAAGAGATTCGTACGTAACATCGGAGAGTAATCCGTGCAATGCGTGTCCAAATTCGTGTAAAAATGTAGTTACCTCGTAAGGTGTTAATAGAGAGGGATTTTTCTCTGTTGAGGGGGTAAAATTCATATTCAGCGTAACTATCGGGCGAATATCAACTCCGTTTATTTTATGCTGTTCTCTGTATGAGTTCATCCACGCCCCTGCACGTTTCGATTCGCGCGGGTGGAAATCCAAATATAAAACACCCATAAACTTGTTACCTCTAAATACTTCATACGCTGTAACATCAGGATGATATACCTGAATAAGATCGCTTTTCTTATAGGTTAAATCGAACAATGTTTCCGTTAATTGAAAAACCCCCTTAATCACATTTTCCAATTTGAAATAGGGTTTTACCAATTCGTCGTTCAAACTATACTTTTTGTCTTTTAGTTTTTCGGAATAATAGGAAAAATCCCAACGTTGAACAGGCTCATTAAAGCCCAAAGTTTTTGCAAATTCTTGAACTTCTGCAACCTCCTTTTTTCCGGCGGGAACAGAAACTTCTGCCAAATCATTCAACAATTTAAACACATTGTCCGGATTTTCTGCCATCCTCTCTTCTAAAGTATAATATGTATAATCTTTGTATCCAAGTAGTTTCGCAATCTCTTGTCTCGTTGTCAATATCTCTTTTATCAATTCCGTATTGTTATATCTTCCTTTATATGCTCTGGAATTGTAAGCCATAAATATCTCTTTTCTCAGTTCACGGTTATCGGCAAATTTCATAATTGCCTGATAACTGGGTTGGCTCAAGTCGAAGAGATACCCATCCATATTTTTGTTTTTGGCTTTGCTTTTAGCAATATCAAGTTCGCTTTTCGGGAGTCCTTTCAGCAATGATTCATCTTGAATAAGTTTAGAAAAAGCATTGGTATGATTGAGCACATTATCGCCAAATTCGAGGGAAAGTTTTGAGAGTTTCATCGAAAGTTCCCGATAAATTTCTTTTTGTTCATCATTCAAGTTCGCTCCGCTGCGAACAAAAGCCTTGTATAGTTTTTCCAGTACCATCAAATCTTCAGCATTTTTAATCTGGTTTCTATTTTCATAAATCTTTAGTACTTTTTCAAATAAATTCTTGTTGAGGTAGATTTTGTTAGAGTATTCGGTCATCATCGGGCTAATCTCTTTGGCAAGGGCTTGCAGGTCGGGAGATGTGTGAGAGGAAAGCAGGTTATAGAACACCCCTGCCACCTGAGATAACAACTGCCCGGCGGTTTCTAACGGAACAATTACTGTTTTAAAGGAGGTTACTGTTTCCTGATAGGCAATAGTTTCCACCTCATCTTCAGCCACTTGAATGGCATATTTAATTGCAGGCAAAAAATGTTCTGTTTTAATTTCATCAAAGGGGGGTGTTTGATGCGGAGTATTCCACTCTTTAATTAGGGGATTGCCTTTAAGGTCTTCCGGAATATTCATAGTGTTAAAACGGTTTTGTGCATTGAGAGATAGTATAAAACTCAATGCGAGAATAAATGATGCGGTTTTTTTCATAAATTTTTTGTTAATTTCGGTGGCAAAAGTATAAAATAATTGCAAATTTTTAGCACACAGATGACACAGATTAAAAATGATTAACACAGATTATAGAATCCCAATGTATCTGTGAAAATCTGTCGCATCTGTGTCATCTGTGTGCTAAAATTATTGTTTAACAAACCGCTGAACTGAATTAGTATCGTCTCCGAACAATCGTATCAAATAAACTCCCGAAGGCAACCCCGAAACAGAAATTTCAGTTTCTAACTCACAAACTTCAAGCGATTTAATTACTACTCCAAGAATGTTGTAAATCTCTATTTGCGCTTTTTCGGATGAAGAACGCACAACCCTTAAAACCTCAGTAGCCGGATTGGGATAAATGTTGAAAGCAATAGAAGGTAAATCAGAAACTCCTAATGATTTGAAATTCGCTGTTAATGTAACATTTTCTGTTACTATAAAAGAATAGATTGGACCTGTTGAAACTATTTCGCTATCTTTTGTCCAACTTAAGAATTGATGATTTGAATTAGTAATGGCAATAACCGTAGCCGTTGTTTCCGGCAAGTAGTATCCGCCACCTGTAAGTACACCTCCATTTTCGAGGTTAGAGACCAAGGTTACCAAATAACTATCAGCATCCGTATTCACTATGGCCACATCATCAATAAACCAGCTATCGCCATCATTGCCTTCAATACTGGCATATTTGAATCCGATATACACCTCTTTTCCGGCATATCCTGCAGCAGTCAGCGGAACAATAATTTGTTGCCAACTTACCCCTACTTCACTCCCTTTCAACTCTTTAATTTCCGTAAACGTAGCAGTAGTGGGGTCTCCACTTGTAGTAGATATCCAAACTCCATTATAGCGGTGGTACTGAGCGTCTTGATTTTTTGACCAAAACTCCAGTACATAATTACCCGCGTTTGGTATTTTCACTTGCGGCATTACCAACCACCCCTCTTTTGCTGCAATAACGTTTTCAGTATGTTTTGCTGCATATTTTCCGGTAAATGCATTTGCAGTTCTTTCCCACTCCGGCGGGTTGCCATCCACATTATAAACTCTCCAGCAGGAGGGTGGAAACACGGGACCTTCAAAACCTTCAAAGAATGGCATTGGAAATCCTGCAGCATCACATGTGAGTGTAGAGAACGGCGGTCCGGTAATAGTAGCGCTGCTGTGCGAATCATCGCAAATTGCCGTGAGATTCCAAGTATATGGCGTGGATTCCGGCAAATTCCAAACCGTAATGCTGTTGTTTGGCGTGAAACAGGTACTACTCTGTGTTCCATCGTTGAGCACCAATTTATACAACGCGGCATTTCCTTGCCACGAGAAAGTTGCCCAGGTGTAGTTCGGGTCAACGGAAAGATTAGTTGGGTTGGGGCAGTTGCTTACGGTCATTACCATACGAATGGCAGCCGCACCGAATTGCCAGGTTTTAATCAGGTTTCCGCTGTTGCTTCTTCCGTAGGATTGTTTAGCAGAATTACCGTCAAACGCAATGCAGGGTTGATATTCGTAGCCGGAGCCAAGGATGTTTGCACACAAAAAATAGTTCCCCGGCGTTAATGCAGTCGCAGGAACGTTAAAAGAGAAAAATCCGGGACCGGTTCGCGTAACAGGTTGTGTAAAAATGGGCGTGGTGGCAGTAGTCAGTTCGCCGGTCATATTGTACAGAGATATGGAAAAATCGAGTGGGTCATTTGCACCAAATCCGATAGTTACCTGAGAAAGCGTAACCGGTTGTGAAATTTGAAAGATATTTCCAAAAGCGGTCATCTCCGAATGGATTATCGAAGGGGCAAATTCAACTTCGGTAACTTCATCTATTGCCAAAATATTTTGGGTTCCTTTGTAATTAAAAGTCTTAACGTTGTTTTCGGGATTTGCGTCGGGTTGGTCTTGAGTAAAAGTATAAATCATAGTATTATTACCGGCAGGAACATAAACCGGAGAAGTCAGTGTCAGTTCGGCGGTTGCGCCCGGGGCAAGGGAGGCAAGGGGTGCAGATGTACCCACCGGCGTACCGTTTATGGCAGCAGTGAGTTTAACGTTGGTTTGTGTGGCTGCACCAATATTTGCAACTTTACCCGGAAGCAGCGTTTGCGACACAGGAACTTGTGAATACTGATAGTTTGTAATATTTTCCAGGTCGTTTCCGGCCACTTCCACTACCGAAACATTATCAATCATAATATAGTTTCCATTCGGTGGCGAGCAGGCGTGCCATCCGATATAGTAATTTCCGGTAGTTGCAGGTGTAAATTCTGCTGTAATCGTATTATTGTAATAATCTTGATTGGCAGTTTCAAAAAGGAGTGTGGATAACCCTGCGGCAGTAGGCGATGTGCCTATTTTTAGTTGCAGTTTCTCATACATACTTCCCCCTCCGACATCAAACAGTAAAAAACTGATTTGATACAGTTTCCCTTGCGTGAGTGAAATTTCCGGAGTAATTAGCCAGGCATCGTGTGCAACGGTAGAATGATATAAAATTCGGGCATATCTTCCCAAACCGTGAGAATTGGCTATCGCATCAGTAAGAAAATGTGATTCTCGCGACCAGGCATTTCCGCCGGATGTTGAAATATTTGTCCAACCGGTTTCAAAGCCGTTTCCGTCCGGCGTTTCAAATTGGTGTTCAAAAATAACATTTTGTGCATTTGCCGTTAATCCGGCAATGAGCAGAATTAGGAGCAATAGATTGTTTTTCATTTTGATGCAGTATTTAATAAAACGATTGTTTTTCACAGGCAAAAATAAAAAAAATTACCTTACCACTTGACAAAAAACCATTCTTTTTTCAGCACAGAGACACAGTATACACAAAGAGACAGAAAGGATTTCTCTGTGCTTCTCTGTGCACTCCGCACCTTTGTGCTGAAGAAAACCTCATTTTCCCAAACTTAACAACCTCAGTGGAGGAAAATTATAAAGAAATGAGGGATTTTGCAAATAAATATTAATAAACACGTGATTGGGTACGAAACATTTATATATTTTTGCAACGCTTATTTTATGCAAAAGTGTTAACAAAAAATCAAAATTAATTATTATAAAACAAAGAACATTATGAAACACGATTACAAACTCCACGCTACACGTAGCATCTTTAAATCTTTAAATTTTAAATTTTTAAATTATTTTCTGCTACTAAGGGCGCCTTTATTGAATAAGGGTTTAAGGTATTTATTAATTTTCTTTTCTGCGCTTCTGCCTTTAACAGGGCACGCCCAAAGTTTAATTGATATTAACGATGCGGGCAGCAGAAATTTACAGGAACAAACAAGCAACGACCCTGCCGTGCGGGAAATTTTTAAAGAGGTTGACCGATACCGACAGTTTGATTACAATACGCAGTTATTGCATCTGCGTGCTAACAACATTGGCGATACACTGTTGCTTAATTTTTTCGATGATAAACAGTATAAGGCAGTCATTGAGCGCGTATTCGTTAATTCGGGCGGTAGAAACAATATCACTTCCAAAATTGTGGAGAGCGAGTTTGGCTATTGCTATATGGTGGTGTCGGAAAACGGGATTACCATCTCGGCAGACCTGTTCCAAAACGATGAATATTTCTTCGCTTCAATGAAAAACGGTCAGGCTTACATCGGGCAAATGAGAAAATCGGAGATGCATAAGAATGCCATTGAGGGCGGCGACCCCCTAAAAGACAAGAGTATCAATCTTAATCCGCAGGGAAAGCAATTTGAAGGTGGCACAAGAGGCGTAAACGACCCCATAACCATCGATGTACTTGTTGTTTATACGCAGGCGGCAGAGACATGGGCAGCAGGTGATTGGCAGGTTACGGATATTAATAATTTGATAGACATTGTATTCCAGCTTTCCAATACCGCTATGACTAATTCCGGCACGTTGGTTACTTTTAATGAAGTTTACAGGTATAAAACCGATTACGTTGAAGCGAACAACGATATAGATTTAGACCGAATTACCTTTCCTTCTGATGGCTATATGGATGAAGTGCACGATTTGCGAGACGTTTTTTATGCCGATATGGTGTTGTTTATTCCGGCTGTAAGCTTTACGGGCGGGTTGGCGTGGTTATTGAATAACCCCGCGGGCTTTACCAATGGTAATTTAGCCTTTGCCCTAAGCAGAGTACAGCAATCAAGTTGGACACAAACCGCGGTGCACGAAATTGGACACAATATGGGCGCCCACCACCACATAGACCAAAATCTCCAGGCAGGACCCGGATTATTTTCCTATTCGGCGGGCTGGAGAGGAACAACTACAGGCGGTACTAAAATTTGCTCTATTATGACTTATGAGGAGGGTAAATATTTCCCAGATAACGTAACGCATTCCCGCGTGCCCTACTTCTCTACCCCTGATAAAAGCTATGGTGGTGTTACTGTGGGCTCTGCTACTGAAGACAACGCCAGAACGCTCAAGGAAACCAAAACCGTTACCTCCGAGTACAGAATCCCCCCCACAACAGCAACTATTTCGGTAAGTCCCAACGAGTTAAGTTATTCCAACTTACCCACTAATTCTTCAAAGTTGATTGCCGTTTCGGGATTGAATTTAGCGGGCGGAACGCTTTCATACGCTTTGAGCGGTACAAACCCAACTGCTTTCTCTGTTACCGGTGCCCCTTTTAGCAATACAAAGGGCGGAATTCTTAAAGTTACTTTTACCGGCACACCCGGACAAAACTACTCTGCCACGCTGACTATCAGCGGCGGCGGGGCAACAAGCAAGACCGTAAACCTTATCTATGCCGCCTGCTCCGGCGAAACGCTTGTGCAGGAAAGTTTCGACGCAGTAACTTTTCCACCCGACTGTTGGGATGAATCTTATACATCAACAACTTTTAAATGGAGCAGGGTAACGGGAGGAGATTCAGACACGCACCCAACTTTAGTTCCAAAATCAGGAGCAGGGATGACACAGTTTTTTTCATTTCAGATTTCAACATCAGACAAAAAGGCTTTATTGATATCTCCTAAAATTAATACTAATAACAACAATAGTGTGCTCTCTTTTTGGATGTATAGAGATAATTATGGACCTACTTACGGCAATGAAAGAGTTAATGTGTATGTGAGCGATACAAAATCTATTTCAGGTTTGACACCGGTGGGTACTTTCTATAGATATTATGCGGCTACTTCCCCTTGGGGAACACCGAATGCATGGAATTTTATTTCCGTTCCTCTGTCCACATCCTCCAAGAGTGCCGTTTACGTTATTTTTGAAGGAGTAAGTGATATTCTTGATGAAAGTTACGGTGTCAATATGTATCTCGACGAAATTAAAATAGAAGTTCTTACTCCGGAGATAACTGTCAACAAAACCTCAATAGATTTCGGCGAAATAGATGCGGGTACAACCTCAGCGGCGCAAACCATTACGGTTTCGGGCACCAATTTAACCGGAAATATTACGTGGAATCTTGGCGGAGTTGACCCCGAAGTGTTTAGTGTTACGCCGCCGTCGCTACCCGGCACCGGCGGCACGTTTAGCGTTACTTTTGCGCCCACGGTGGCAGGCGATTACAGTGCCTCGCTCACTATCAGCAGCGCGGGTGCGGCAAACAAAACCGTGGCACTGAGCGGAACAGGGAAAGTAGTAATCCCCACCTACACCATCACCCCCTCTGTTGTGGGGGCAAACGGCACCATCTCTCCCAACACCCCACAAACCGTGAATGCCGGCCAAAACGTTACCTTCGACTTCCTCCCCGCCACCGGCTACGAAGTGGACCAACTGTTTGTGGATGGCAGCGAAGTTTATTTAGGTCCGAGTGTAACCTCTTATACCTTTAGCAATGTGGGTGCCAACCATACCATCGCCGTATCTTTCCGCTTAGCAGGTTTCTGCGGTGGACCCGGTGCCGGAAACGGCACCCAGGCACGTCCGTTCCTTATCTGCGATGCCGCTACCTTAGCCGGTCTCGCCGCTTACGTGAACGCCGGAAACGGAAACGCTACCGCAGGAAAATACTACAAACTGACGGCAGATATTGATTTAGTCGGTTATCCGAACTGGGAGCCGATAGGGAATAATATCACAAATAACAACACTACTCGTTTTCAGGGACATTTCGATGGTAACAGTAAAGCAGTTCAGCATCTCACTATTAACCGCCCCGATGAAGATTACATCGGTTTGTTCGGATACCTTGAAGCAGCAACTATTAACAACCTCGGTATTGAAGATTATAACATTACAGGAAAAAGGCATACAGGCGGATTGGCGGGAATGATAAATTTTACTGA
>Ga0209628_10004304_pt1 | contig 10250 bp, 7 predicted proteins | sample TergutCu122P4_FD_187285 | JGI IMG/M metagenome (GOLD analysis project Ga0209628, IMG submission 187285) | Cubitermes ugandensis P4 segment gut microbial communities from Kakamega Forest, Kenya - Cu122 P4 (SPAdes) (version 2) | ecosystem: Host-associated > Arthropoda: Insects > Digestive system >... | reverse complement strand
GGGAATAAGTAAACTGGTGTCACGGTACGACAAGTGCCTCAATGTCCAAGGTGACTATGTGGAGAAGTAGATGAAGGTGTGTGATAAAACCTGCATATTCTTTTTCTTTCCTATTATCAATAAATATTTTTTAATGGAAAAACGTTCTTTACTTTCTAGATGCCCCTCATATGTACATACGGCACACCCAGGCACCACTGACTGTTCATTTATGTACAAGATACCACTGACAGCTCATAAGACACACACCAAGACACCACTGACTCTTCATTTATGCACAAAATGTCGCTGATTGGTCATCACTTGCACATGAAGATGCTACTGAATATTTATCTCCAACTCACTACTTCTGCTATTCAATGTCACTACTGCTTACAGCTATTGCTCAGTGGTTTGGTACAATGAGGGAGAATAATACATTTTCCAAACTGAAAATTCCATTAGTATCTGGGTCATAGGTTATATGAACTGGGGTAATCTGACAAGTACATTTATTTTCAGTGTAAGATAAAGTAAAATAATTAGCCACTAAGTTTTATTAGGTGGGGAATACACTGTTTGAAATTGCCAGTAAAATAAAATCTGGCTTATGCTACATGTTTTAAATTTTACTTGTATTTTATATTTTATATTTGTGATAGAAAGAACAATGTAGCAAGCATGATTTCATGCCTCTGTTGCAATGTAAATGAGATCTGCGCTATTTTGGGACTATATGTAGTGTAGAATGATAGTTCTGTACCGACGTTTTGGGACAACTTATCGGTCCCATCTTGGAGGGTCAAGCAGTCAAAGAATAATAGGGATTGATAGGTTGTCCTGAAACATTGGAGTGGAACTACCATTCTGTGTTACATAGAATCCCAAAAGAATGCAAATCTCAATAATGTAGGAATTCTTGATAAATAGTAATACAAAATTTGGTGATAGTTGCAAAATATTAAAATGGACAACAGTATAATTCTCTTGCCTAAATTTTTGGGGGGTTTAAGGCCAGCTGAGGCACTATTAGCTTCCCAAGAAGAAACCTGCAGCATAGAGTTAGTTTGGTGTATAATTGCAGTATATTGTAATTGTACAATCAGAAGCTGCTACTTGCTATTATATGTGGTTCTACATAATATGTGAAGTTGTGGAATACTCATTATCAGTGCATAATAAATTGTATACATACATCATGGGCACTGACTTATTGTTATTTATTTTTCTATGACCTTCACCCTGAGCCAGAATAGAGTATTATTGTCAGTATTGTGATTGGGCTGTGGACTGGACGATCAAGATTTTGATTCTAGGCAGGGGAAAAACGTTTTTCTCTTCTCCAAAATGTCATCATCTGGTCTGGGTCTTACTCAGCCTCCTAGTCAGTGTGCAATAGGGGTTTATTTCCTAACAGTCAAGTGTCCATTGATTGAAGCTGATCACTCACCATAATCTTGTGCTGATGTTTAATTGAATGGATCTGTACCTCATTCTATATGCCTTCATGATGTGAACTGGGACAAGTTTTCCTTTCACCTTTACCCATAAATTAAATTCAGTAAAAAAGTTAATTCAATGATGTGACAACACCAAACATGCCATGCTGTTGTCAGAATATTTAGAACATTCCAGCACATAGCAATGCCATATTTACAGTCAGGGTCAAGAAACATAAGAGACTATAATAGAGGAAACTGAAGCATTACTAACTTGACATTATTTTGTGCAGGGAGACAGCAATGCTGTACAAACAAGGTGTGTCAACCAACAACAACAAGCAGAGTGTAGCTACAGTTGTGTCACATGAGCTGGCTCACCAGTGGTTTGGTAACTTGGTCACACCCAGCTGGTGGACTGATCTCTGGCTTAATGAAGGATTTGCAAGCTACGTTGAATACTTGGGTGTTAATGCCGTAAGTGTTCTTGGGTGTCAAAGCAGCAAGTATGCTTGGGTGTCAATGCAGGAAGTTTTTTTGGGTGTGAATGCAGTTAGTGATGTTGGGTGTCAATACAGCAAATGTTCTTGGGTGCCAAAGCAGCAAGTGTTCTTGGGTGAAAATGCAGCAAGTGTTCTTGGGTGTCAGAGCAGCAAGAGTTCTTGGGTGTCAATGCAGTAGGTGCTCTTGGGTGTCACAACAGCAAATGTTCTTGGGTGTCAATGCAGCAAGTTCTCTTGGGTGTCAGTGCAGTTTAAGTACTCTTGGGTGTGAAAACAGCAAATTTTCTTGGATGTGAATGGTGCAAGTGTTCTTGTGTGTCAATGCAGCGAGTGTTTTCACCACATTTTCTCCACAGAAAATCATTCAACCCCAGCACACCCAAATGTGTTGAAACACTCCTGTGGGTTTTGAGTTTGAATTGCTGGTGACTATGGGATATTTATACACCATGTCACATCCCAAAATTCAGAAACATTAAAACATTCATATCTGTCACCCCAATTCACATTTTGAGTTTATTAAAAATTTTATGTACTGGACTGACAAACTGGGTGGGAATGATTATGCTTGCTTCTCCTACTTTCTGCAATAATTATTCCCGGTTATTTATTAGAGTAACTGTGCATGACCTATCAAGCATAATGTTTTTTTTTTTTAATAGGTGGAGCCATCATGGAAAATACTGGAGCAATTTGTCATCTTTGACCTTCAGAATGTGTTTGCTTTGGATGCTCTTGAGTCTTCACATCCAATCTCAATCGAAGTTGGCCATCCTGATGAGATTAATGAAATATTTGACAGGATCTCTTATGGAAAAGGTAACATGTCATCTCTGTAATATGAAAAATGTCAGATCATCCAAGTCTAAACATAGGTACTCTGCAAGAACATGTATTTAGAAAATATAAGAGAACCACTGAAACTTCTTTTGAATGATAATACATAATCATTATCTGAGCTTAATGCACATATTACCTCATAATCACCCTATTAAAATTTATTACCAGAACATTAGAAGTTTAAGAATTAACGAATGAAATTTTGTGTCACTTGCATCATGACCCACCTCATATCTTGTGTTGAACTAAGTACCACCTACATCATGATGAGCTCGTCTCATTACATATTGACATTTACACACTAGTGGCTTTCTATTGTAGGGAAATATATCACAAAGGTAGTGTCTGCATATTTATTCATAGTAGCATAACATTGACTGCTTTAAATACTGACAGCTATTGCTTAGACCAAGACACTGCAGTGTGTACTATTCATCTTAACTCTGTCTGTGATAAACTGTGTATATTAGCTATTTACAGATCTCCTCTGTGTAATTTAAACACTTTCCTAACTAATTTTGATTTGATTTTGCACAAATTTTTAATCTCAAATTTAATATTTTTGTATGTGGAGACATTAATATTAATTACCTTGTGAAGATAATGAATGAATAAAAAAATTTAACTTGACAGTATTGTATTCTTTTAGTCTCAGTAGCATCACCAATTTTCCTACTAGAACAGGACCAAATTCTTTTTCCACTATTGACATTGTTTTTATAGATAATTCATATTTAAACAAATTTTATATTAGCCCCTTAATAAACAGCCTTTCTGATCATGATGCACAAATATTAACAATTCAGTTTGTTGAAAAACATAACAACATAACCAATGTACATATTTTAAAAGAAATATACATCAGTATACTGTAGCTGTCTTTCAACTCAAACTCAGCTATGAGAACAAGGATTCTGTTCTTGAAGGAAATGATGCCAATATAATTTTTAATTCCTTTTTAAATATATATTATGGCATTATTACTCCAGTTTCCCTCTGATTAAACCTAATAAAATGTCAAATTACAACACTTGGATTACATCTGGTATATGAACTTAAAAAAAACATAAAAAAGAACTCTGTATTGAGTTTAGAAACGATAAAATTCCTAATTTCAGGTTTCCACCATGCATCATTATTATCAGTCACTTTTATTAACCAACTAATGCACTCAATTATAACAATTGTAGACGTTAAAATCTATATTATACAAAAGTCTAAAAGACACACATTAAAATACACCAACATGTTTCAGATCACATAGGATCCATCATCAGGGGTGATGAACTGTACTTGATTGAAATTACATATAATGGTTCAATTGTGCTTATTATGTGCGTGGTCGGAGTTTGGCGGCATATTTTGGGCCTGTGGTGTGTGTGTACACTGTGCTGGTCTGGGAACTACTGTAGTACTACAGCAGTTGGAGTATTTTAATGTGTGTCTTTTAGACTTTTGTATAATATAGATTTTGACATCTACAATTGTTATAATTGAGTGCATTAGTTGGTTAATAAAAGTGACTAATAAAATTCCTACTTTAAGAAAATATTATAAAGATTATTGTCAAATCCTATCAAAGGTTATAAAAGAAGCAAAAAGAATGGAATATAACAAACCTGTTTTAAATACAAATGTGATAAAAACCACTTGGAAATTAATAAATAAAGAATTAAACATGGATAATAAAAATAGTGGAATACAGTCCATAAATATTGATGGTAGGAGCCCTGCAAATCAACAAATTATCACTGATGCCTTTAATAAGCATTTTACAGCTATCCCCAGTATGATTAATAGAAAGTGTACAGCAAATTACTGTTTTACTAAAACCTCTGCCAATAATCAGAATACACTTTCCTGTTCTTTGAAATATGCATTCCAAAATTCATTCCCTAGTATGAAATGTAATTGTATTACCACTAAAGAAATTGAAAATATAATCATGTCTTTTAAATCATCAAATTATTTTGTTTAGGATGAAGTTCCTACTGAGATATTAAATTTATGGTTCCATTTATTTGTAGCTCCCCACTAAATTATGTATGTAACAGGACTCTTTTTATTGGAGTTTTCCCGGACAGGTTAAAGTATGCAATTGTAAGACCTCTATCTAAGAAAAGTAACAAAAATGATATATCCAACTGTAGGCCAATTTCAATTTTAACCTCCTTTTAAAAAATTTTTGAAAAAGTAATGCAAACTGGAATGTTGAATCATCTGACTGATCATAATATTTTAAGTAACAAACAATATGGCTTTAGAACTAAACTAAAAAATGATAATGCTACATATCAGTTAACAAATGAAGTCCTAAATGCTTTGAATAATAAATTATTAATAGGTGGTATTCTCTGCAACTTTAAAAAGACATTTGCTTGTGTTAATTACAAAATTCTGTTTTCTAAACTAGATTTCTATGGCATAACTGGTAACCATCACAAACTTTCCAAATCCTATCTAGCCAACAGATATCAAAGAACATTACTTATAATGAGATAAAAATATTACAACATGGTGTCCCCCAGAGTTCGGTTTTGGGACCTTTGCTTTCCTCATTTTTGTCACTGACTTAACTAAGTTTGTAAGTGATAAATCAGTTCCTATTCTATGTGCAGATGACACTAGCATCTTATTGTCCCATTCAGATCCTACTGATTTAATAACAATGTCAACACTGTTTTTAACATTTTTAGTGATTGGTGTAAGCCAAACTTACTTTCTTAAATTTTACCAATCCCCAATTTACTAATTTCACAACTAAAAATAATAACCAAATTGAAATAACTATTATTTATAACAATAATAAATCTATTCCTACTATTATATAGTAAAAAATTTCTTGGTTTAACTGTAGATTGTTTACTAACATGGTTAAACCATATTGATTTGCTGACAAAGAATTAAGCGCCTCATGTTACTTAATTCAAAATATTAAACCATATTTGTCTATTTCTACTCTGCAGATCACTTAATCATTCCATTTTTCACTCAGTTATGTCTTATGGCATAATATTCTGGGGAAACTCATCACATAGTTCTGCAATTTTTAAAATGCAGAAAAGGATAATGGGGCGTGAGTGTAGGGAGTTTTGCAGAGAATTATCCAAAGAATTAAAAATATTACCACTCTCATCACAGTATATATTCTCTTTATTATTGTTCATTGCTAATAATAGGGATTATTTTGTTTCAAATAGTGTATATCATAACAATAATACCAGACAAAAAGATGATTTACACTTGCCTCAGGCAACTCTAGCCATGTATCAGAAGGGAGTTTGTTGTTCAGGCATAAAAATCTTTAACAGTCTTCCCAAGGCAATTAAGGATATCTTCAGCAAGCATAGTAAGTTTAAAACTGCTCCAAAGCACTTTCTTCATACACACTCTTTTTATAGTTTAGATGAATTTTTTAACAAATTGTAATATTTCACTTTTATTGTGTTTATATTATCCTGTCTTCTTATATTGTACAATTATATTAAATTTCTCTGTAATTATTCATTATCCATTGTTCTTTTACTTCATTATTTTTTTTTTAATTTTATATCATAGTTTTTATATATTTATTTAGCCTATATGTTTGTATATTATACTTTAATTTATTTTGAAGTTGTTTTTGTAATTTTTTAATAATTGTAGTTACTTATTTTAATTGGAAACTCTGTTCTAAATTTGTACTATTTTATATTAATTATTCTTGACTGTCTACCTTAGGACTGGCTGTTCTGTTACATGAAGCAGACTTAATTATTTTTTTCACTGTTCTTATATCCATTGGATGAACTCCTGTATATGGACTTTTTGGAATACTCTTAAAGTTGAAGTTGCAGTTGAAGTTAAACAAATTTTAAAATTAATTTCCCTGATTAATTTTTTACACACCTTTATATCATGGGAAACAGTGGGAAAATCTAAGATAGCATATACACATGTAAGTAGCTGTAGGTTATTTAAGATATAAAGTACATGATGTGTTTTTTAAACATACCCTGTCTAAGGCTGATTACTTCTAGGTGCTACAATCATTCGTATGATGGATCACTTTCTCACAACTGAAGTGTTTACAAAAGGAGTCACCAAGTATCTTAACAGCAGGTAAATTAAAAGAACTTTAATTCCACAAAATGTTTTTCTTTGCAGCATTATATTGCATCTCTTTCTCTTTTCTGTAAGAAGTAATTACCCCTTTTCATAACAGCATGATCACAAAGCCAAACAGAAGGACAAAGATTCCTGGGATTTTATAGTAGGCAAGTCATACTCTTCGAATAAATGGCATTTAGGTGGACAATGTGTTTGATTGCATCTTTCATAATATTATGGTTAGGTGAGGTTAGCTCAGTCATTATAGTCACTTTGCTATGTACTAGATGTACAAGAAAATGTGGTGCAATTGCTAGCAAGGGCAAGAAATTTGTCTCTCCTTCAAACAGTTTAGAGCAGCTCTGGGCTCCACAAAGCCCACTACTCATTGGACAATGGACAGTCTGTCCCTGGGTGTAAGCAGCTGACCATTCACTACCATCTAGTGCCGAGGCTAAGAATGAGTGAAATTAAACCTCCACTCCCCCTGTACACCATTATGGCAAGCACAGGGACCATTGTGCCATTAATTTTACCTTCATAAGAAAACACAACATCAAAGTTTAATAAATGTTTCAGTGTTTGTGACCATATTTAGGTAAAAAGCAACTATTAACTTTATCATGTCTGTCTGTCTGTCTGTCTGTCCATATACATGAAACAACTTGGCTCCCACTGGACAGATTTTCTTGAAAGATTGTATTTCAGTATTTTTTGAAAATCTGTCAAGAAATTTCAAGTTTCACTGAAATCTGACAAGAATAATGGGTACTTTACATTAAGACCTGTGTATATTGATGATAATATTTCACTCAGTTCTTCTCAGAATGAGAAGTATTTCAGATAAAAGCTGCAGAGAAAATCAAAACACGTATTTTACATTCAAAAACATTTTTCCAAAAATTATACCATTTATAAGATAATATGGAAAAATATGATAGACCCAGATAGGCCACAGATAAAACTATAATACAGTGCATGCACTTTTCATGCTGGATACCTAAAACTGCAGGGACACACTCAGAAAATATATTGCTTATTGCTCTTCCACAGCAACAATGGTTACATGAACATGCCTCAATGTCACATTTTATGTACAGAGTCTGTCTTGTTGTTCATTACATTGGAATTATTTGGTTATTATACTATATCTAAGGGGTGTTTAATGTAAATAACAACCTCAAGATTAAAGTAGAGCAATTCTAGCACAGTGGGTGGGAATTTAAATACAAAATAGTCTGAAAAACCTAAGCAATTAATTAACCCACTGCGTACTGCTGACATGATTATCATTACCATTTGTGTAAGTTTTTGTAAATTTTAATGTAGGCATGTTTTGAAGCTCAGTTGTTACTGTATATATTGTCAGGTTTAACAATAAGAACCTCAACATTTTTGTACACAATACATTTATGTGTTCTATATGAGGTTTAAAATAAACATCAATCGGTTCACTATACAACATCAACTGTTTATTCTTTCTAACGCAAAGATATTGAATGTTTGTACATAAAATGGATTAATTTTGTTCTTCCCAGGTTTAAAAATCAGTCTGACATTGTGAAATATTATTTTTGTTGTTGCTATAAGCACTATACAGGTTTTACTATTGTAAACTATTGTAATATTTTTCTGGAAATTTAAGAATATAAATATGAAGCCCCAAACAGGATAATCCATTTGACACTACACCAGAATATAATTCAGATACATTAGCCAATTTTCTGTCTGCTGTATTGAAAATAATTAACAAATGGATAATTTAGATATGTATTCAAGGACCTACTAGTTCTTCTCTACATCCAGCACTTAAGGTGGTCACATAGTGTGGTCATTTTCTTATATTGGTATTTCTGAAATATAACAAACTGTGTATCTTTTCCAGAAAATACCAGAGCGCCACGCAAAATGACTTGTGGGAGGCACTGACATCACAAGCTCATGCTGATAATGTTTTAGATGAAAGTATGACGGTGAAAGAAATTATGGATACGTGGACACTTCAGACAGGTTTTCCTGTGGTTATGGTGACAAGGGATTACACTACAGGCGATGTGCACCTTAAGCAGGTAACCTCAAATTCTGAATCATTTATGTCATGGACTTCATCCTACATCTTAGCAGCAGGAAATTTACTGAAACTAAAGTAAGATATTTTTATTATTTTAACACCAGACAGTGGGCAAATTCCTTGAATTAAATGATTCCCAGTGTCATATACCATAATTAGAATCTTAGAGAAATGTAATCTTATAATTCTCCTTTCTAAATGTAGTTTAATTTTGTTTTTTAATTACATGAAGACTAAGTTTATTACAAAATGTTTGAAATTCAATGGATCTTACAGTTATAATAAATATTTTATGTTTCTTTAATCTTAAATTTCAACGTACCATGATCACATCTGGTGAAGGTGTAGAGTTTGATTTTCTAGTGCATTTCATTTACACGTATGTTAAGAGATGATACGACCATATAAAATATTTTGTTTTAAACATTTTGGGATCATAATTTGGCCACAGATTCTGTCTTGTAAGTGTTTATCAAATTTTAAGACATGAAATGGAAATCATGCATAGTTAATAGAAAAGCAAATACAAAATTTTGTGTAAAATATACAATAAATACTAACCCATTGCCTACTACTTTTGAAAGCATCATCTACCATTTGATATCATGTAAGCTTAAATATATCATTACTGTAGGAACGTTTCCTTCTGCGCCGCAAACCTGAGAATGGTACTTTAACAGCAGCACAGATAAGCACAACCACACCTGCACCAGGAACTGAAGGGTCAAATTTATGGTGGGTCCCTATTACGTACACATCTCTTGAAAATCCAGACTTCAACAACACACGACCATCATTCTGGTTGAAAGCAACTCCAGCACTCACCTTGCCTCATTTGTCTTCATCTGCAGACCACTGGGTCATCTTCAACATCCAGGAAACAGGTTGCTTATTTGTAATTACTTTCCAGCTCAGATGATACAAAGCTATATAGTTCAGACAACATTATTACATAGTATAACAAACGGTCAATATGTCAAGCAACAACACTGAATTATAGACTATTTCACATGCTAGTGCTGTGACAGTGAAATCCATACATATCATGGAACCTAAACTAATTTATTTTCTGTAACTTTCTAAGAAGTCCCTCTGAAACGTTACCAAAAGTGTAGCAAGTTCGTTCTCACCTGTAAAAAAGTTTCCTTGTCCACACAGTGAAGGCTTATGAAGAAAGTGAATGTACGGATACACTCACTTTTGACCTGGGGATTCAATGGAAGCAAGTGGTTGTCTTTATGCTCTGGCTGTGGTATCCATTGAATAGGAGGCTGGGTGGGCCCCAGACTCGGTCTGAGCTCTCCTCCATCTCTTTTATTCTTATTTTGA
>Ga0209628_10004303_pt1 | contig 10252 bp, 6 predicted proteins | sample TergutCu122P4_FD_187285 | JGI IMG/M metagenome (GOLD analysis project Ga0209628, IMG submission 187285) | Cubitermes ugandensis P4 segment gut microbial communities from Kakamega Forest, Kenya - Cu122 P4 (SPAdes) (version 2) | ecosystem: Host-associated > Arthropoda: Insects > Digestive system >... | reverse complement strand
TCAGCGCAGGGTTGTTCGACACATCCAGCGCGGAAAGGTCGTTGTTATAGCAATACAGACACATCAGCGCAGGGTTGTTCGACACATCCAGCGCGGAAAGGTTGTTGTTATAGCAATACAGTTCTGTCAGCGCAGTGTTGCTCGACACATCCAGCGCGGAAAGGCTGTTGTTGTTGCAATACAGATATTCCAGCGCAGTGTTGCTCGACACATCCAGCGCGGAAAGGTTGTTGTCATAGCAATATAGATATTCCAGCGCGGTCAGGCCAGTCACATCCAATGTGCCGGTCAAACTTTTACTGCCCACATCTAAACCGATTATGCGCTGGTTCGTCGCAGCGCCGTCCCATGTCACTCCCGGCCAGTTCGTCGACATCCAGGCGGAGTCGACGGTGAGGCCGTCGTCCGGTGCCGCCGGCCATGTGAGGCCGTTGGCAGTTCTCATCGCGTTGATCGCGCCAATGTCGCCGGCGTTGTAATCGCCTGCGGCGCCGACGGCCGTATCGTCATTGCCGTTCGCATCCGGTAACGATGCGAACACCGCGAACGCGAGCACAGCCGCGATCGCTACGGAGAGGGCAATCGCCCCCCCCCCCTTTCCGGTAGTTGTCTCCTCTCATATTTTCACCTGATCAGGGTCTACGAAAAATATCACGTCCGCGACGTCATTTCGTATGCGTACGGCATCGCGGCGTGTGCTTATAGATATATTGTCACGATAAAGAGGGACACCCGCTTAAAAGGAAAGGGAAAAGAAGGCGGCTCACTCTTTGGTTGCGGCCGCCTTCTTCTTTTTCTTCGGTTTGCCGATGATCTTCTTGTTATCTTTTATCGCGGCCGAGATCTTCTCCGCCTCGTCCCTGCCGTCGGTGATGTTCGATTCCTTGAATCTCAGGACTATCCATCCCTTCTTTGCGAGGGCGTCGTCCGTTTGCTTCGGCTTGCCGTCGGCGTCGATGAACGCCGCAACTTTCCATTTCACGAAGGCGAGGTCTATCTTGCTGCGCCCGTAATCCTTTCTGTACCTCAGGCGCTTGGCCCAGACCGCTTTGCGCACCCTCAGTTCCGGGGTGTCCGCGACCTCGAGATACGAAAGGTCCTCCTCCTTCTCCTCTTTGACGGCGTCCTTCTTCTTTCCGATGGCGGCGATCACTTTTTCAGCCTCTTTGGAACCGTCGGTGATGTTCGCGCCTTTGAACCTCAGCACGGTCCACCCGTCCTTTTCAAGACGTTCGTCGTCCGGTCCCGGAGCGACGGTATCGTCAACGAACACGGCGACCTTCGGTCCCGGATACGCGATCGGGATGTTCTCCTTTCCGAAGTTCCTTCTGTAACGGTTCGTGTTCCACAGGGTCATCCGCAACCTGTACTCCGGGGTGTTCTCCTCGTCCGCCGGGTCGGGTATCTCCGCGCCGGTGAGGTTCGCGCCCTCCGGTATCACTCCTTTGGAAAGCAGTTCGAGATTTCTGTCGACGGCGTCCATGACCTTCTTCGCCTCTTTCCTGGCGTCGGTGATATCCTCCGTCCCGAACCGCATTATCGTCCATCCTCTCTTCACGAGCTGATCGTCGCTTTTGCGTTTGTATACGTCGGCGGAGACGAACGCTCCCACTTTCGCTTTCTTGAACGCGACGGTAATCTTTTCCCTGCCGTACTTCCGTCTGTATCTGTAGTCGTTCTTCCACAGGTTCCGTCTGAGCTTCAGCTCCGCCGGGTCGTCGTCCGACTCCTCGGCGAAAAGGTCCGCGTCCGGCTTTATCTTTCCCTTGACGTCGTCGTCGTTCATCATCGAGTTCAGGTTCTTCTCGATGGCGTCGATGACTTTCTCGGATTCTTTCTTTGCGTCCGTGATGTTCGACTCTTTGAACCAGAGGACCGTCCATCCTTCCATCTTCAGCCTGTTGTCGGTCTCCCTGTCCTTTGCGTCGGGGCCGACGAAGACGGAGACGCGGGCCCTCAGGAACGCGATCGTCGCCTTCTCTTTTCCGAAGGCCTTCCTGTACCGGTAGCCTCCTCTCCACAGTATTCTCCGGAGCTTCAGTTCGGCGGGGTCGTCCGCCTTCTCCTCTCCGAACACATCGTCATCTTTCTCCTCGATCGGCTCAGGACCCGGTACCGCCTTCATCGCCTCATATTTTTTTGAGTCTTCTTTGGGTGCTTCCTTTACCGGTGCGGGCGCCGGTCTCGGTTCCTCTTTCTTCGGTTCTTCCTTCGGCGCCACGGGCACAGGTTTCGGTTCCTCTTTCTTCGGGACCACGGCGACCGGCGCGGCGGGCACCACGGGTGCCGGCGAAGGCGCGGGAGCGGGTGTTGCCGCAGGCGCAACTGGCGCCGGTGCAACGGGCTTGGCGGCCGCGGGTGCCGCGGGTGCTGTTGCAGGCGCTGCGGGAGCGGGAACCGGAGCGGGGGCCGCAGGTGCGGGTGCCGGCGGTTCCGTGACCTTCAGCAATATCTCCGAGATGTCCATCACTTTTACTTTGGAGTTTATCTTCTTCGCTCCCTGTGTCAAATTCAGGACGCAGAACGGGCACGCCGTCGCGATTATCTCGGCGCCCACGGCCTCCGCGTCGCGTATCCTTTCCGCGGCGACGTTCACCGCGAAGTCGTTGAACGCGCTCTTGTATCCGCCGCCGGCACCGCAGCAGCGGGAGTTCGTCCGATTCTTTTCCATCTCCACGAATTGTATCCCTTTGATCTTCTTCAGGATGCTGCGCGGCTCGTCGAACACCCCCGAGTGCCTGCCGAGGTGGCACGGGTCGTGATACGTCACCTTTGCGTTCATCGGGTGGTTTATCGTAAGTTTTCTTTTCGTCAGGAGGTTGTCGACGTACTGCGTGAAATGGTAGACGTTCTGTCCGGTCTTCGAATAATAGTTGCCGAAGTCGGAGGACACGGTCTTGAAACATCCGGAGCACGTCATCACCATATCTTTCGCGCCCATCGCGTCCGCTTTGTTCACCACCGCGTCGGCCGCCCTCTTGGTCTCCGTGAGCACCCCCGTTCTGAGTGCGGGCGACGTGCAGCAGTATTCTTCGGGCCCGAGGCAGTTCTGCTTCACGCCGGCACGGTCGAGAACTTCGACACCGGCCTTCGGGATATGCTGCATCCTGTACGACCCGGTGCATCCCGCGAACATGATCACATCCGGGATCTTCGCCCTCGGGACGTTCGCCGGCCACCACGCGTCCCTCTTCGCCGGGGACTCGCCGTACGGGTTGCGGCCTTCCGCGATGCGCTCCGAAAGTTTCTTGTGGGCCGGCAGAGGTCCGACGCCGTAATCGACGAGCCATGCCCTCACGCGTTCCCAGAACGACACAAGTTCAAGACCCGCGTGGCATACCGTCTCGCAGTTCCCGCATCCGGTGCATTTGTATATCGCGTCCACAAAATCCTCGCTCACCGTAACGTTACGGTTGAGGAGCTTGTCCATGGCGTTCTTTTTGTCGAGCTGCGTCAGATAGTATATCTTCCCTCTCGGCGTCACAGATTCCCACGGGGTCTGCGCGTGCGCTTCGCACACTTCGATACAATATCCGCACTGTAGGCACGCAAGCATCTCTTTTTGGATGCGCGGCATCTTCATGATCTCGATGCTCGGCATCTTTATCAACGGTTTCTTTACCATTACGACGACCTCTGTTCACGGTTGGTGGCACATATGATAACAATACGGCCACCACATCGGAACACCTAAAGAGGACGAGACTATATTTAGGTTTTCAAAGAACACGCGCCGTTGATATACCCGCGCATGCATATACCGGACGAGATGTCACGTATGGCGTACCTTGACAACGCGGGCACCACGGCCGTCGCAAAGGAAGTGATCGACGAGATGCTTCCGTACTTTACTGCGGAGTACGGCAACCCGAGCAGCATCCATACGATGGGCGACGCCGCGGCGAAAGCGATATCCGCTTCGAGAAAGAGGATGTCGGCGGCGTTCGGATGCAGACCTTCGGAGATAATATTCACCTCCGGCGGAACGGAGGCGGACAACCTTGCGCTGTTCGGGGCCGTTGCGAATTCCGGGAGGAAGAGGATAATAACGTCCGCGGTCGAGCACTCGGCGGTATTGGAACCATGCGCCCGCCTGAAAGGGATGGGATACAAAGTTACGATGATACCGGTCGATAAGGAAGGGTTCGTGGATGTGAACGAAGTTGCGAAGGCCGCCGACAAAGATACGGCGATCGTTTCCGTGATGGCGGCGAACAACGTCATCGGGACGATACAGCCGATCGCGGAGATCGCGGAGATCGCGCACAGGCACGGCGCATTGTTCCACACGGACGCGGTGCAGGCGTTCACGAAAACGGACATCGACGTTGCGCGGGACGGCATCGACATGATGTCGGTGTCCGGGCACAAGATACACGGTCCGAAAGGCATAGGCGCGCTGTATGTGAGGAACGGCGTCAGGATATCGCCGGTGATGCTCGGCGGCGGCCAGGAGGGGGGTCTTCGTTCGTCCACGGAGAACGTCCCCGGGATCGTCGGCTTGGGAAAGGCGGCGGAACTGGCGATGCCGACGATGGGGGACGATGTGAAAAGGATGGCGAAGATGAGGGACGCCGTCATCGAAGAGACGCTGAAGATCAAGGGTTCGTATCTCAACGGGCCCGCCGAAAAAAGACTGTGCGGCAATGCGCACTTTGGGTTCGACGGCGTCAAAGGGAACGACCTTGTGCTGGCGCTGAGCAAAATGAACGTTTACGTTTCCGCCGCGTCCGCATGCTCCGCCGGGAGCACGGAGCCGTCGCATGTGATGACCGCCATCGGGAGATCGCAGTCCGAGGCGCTGTCGTCGCTCAGGGTCTCGTTATCAAGATACACGACGGAGGACGACGTCGGCCTTCTTCTGGATTCGCTGCCGAAAGCGGTGAACGCGGTCAGGAAATGAACGTGCGCGCGTCCAACGATAATTTGACGCGGGATGTAAAAATAGTGGGGGCGGGGACCCCCGCCCCCGGAGGGTTTCATTCATCTTAAGCGGCGCTCTCTTTCGGGTACAGCCACGAAAGGACGAGCGCGGCGGCTATCGCCCCGAGTATCGCCGCGACGATGTACACGGCGGCGACGACCGGCGATATTCCGCAGTCCGCGTTAGTGAATATCCTTGCGATGTCCACGGCGGGGTTTGCGAAGAATGTGCTCGCGGTGCACATGATCATACCTCCGACGGTCGCGCCGACCGCCAGCGACGTCTTCTTGGAGCCGCTGCGGACGCAGCAGAAGACGACGGTCACGAGCATGAACACGCATACGAACTCGGAGATCGCAAGGTACATCAAAGTGTCCGGCGAACCGTCCCTGATAACGAGGTCGAATCCGACCGCGGGATCGTAGAACGTCACGAGCAGGAGCAACGCGCCCGCCAGGCCTCCGAGGATCTGCGCAACGATATAGAACATGCCGTTCTTCGCCGAGATGTCCTTGGACAACAACATCGCGATCGTCACGGCCGGATTGAAATGCCCGCCGGATATCTTTCCGAGGGCCTCGATCATCGCGAACAGCACCAAAGCGGCGGCGATGCCCTGTACGAGGACGTTGAACACCCCACCGCTCCCAAATGTAAAATTCACAAGCGCTACAGAGCCGATGACGGCTATGATAAGTCCCATCGTTCCGAGGAACTCTGCGACCATTTTTCTTGGAAGATCTTCCCTATCATCCATGCCAGCGTGATAATATTTCTCATATTTATAGGGAGTCAATATATAATATATATCCGAATATAGGAAACAAGCCGTCCGGCCGCCCGCGGGCACATCGGTTTATATCCGTGGACGGGACTGACGAAGCAACGGAAAGGGGTTGTAAGCGTGAGAGTCAAACAGTTCGTATCGAAGGTCCCGGTGCCGATATGCGGCCTTTCGCTCGGCCTCGCGTCCCTCGACCGTTTCCTTTGGTACAATCACGGCGACGTCTATACGTTCAATATATTCGCGCTGTTCTCGTTCATGATCGCGATACTTTTCACTCTGAGGATATTCACGGATGCGAAAGGGATCCTCAGGGACATCGAAGGCCCGGCGGTCTTCGCCGTCCTTCCGACGTACACGATGACGCTGATCCTTCTGGCGGCGTACGTGAAGGACCACGCCGGCGGCGTCGCCGGGGACATTTCGTTCATCGTGTGGATGGGCGCCGTGATCGCGAGCTATGCGTTGTTGTTCGTTTTCATCAAAAGGTTTGTCTTTAAGTTCGGCATCGAAAAGGTGTTCCCGGGATGGTTCGTCATATTCATCGGATACGTCGTCGCAAGCGTGACGTCCGCGTCCTTCGGAACGGAAACGCTGGGGCAGGTGCTGTTCTGGTCCGGTATCGCGGGATACGCGGCGATGCTGCCGCTGCTTCTTTACCGCACGCTCATTGTCAGGAACATACCCGCGCCGCTTGTCCCGCAGATCGCGATATTCGCCGCCCCGGCGAACCTCTGCGCGGTCGGATGTCTCACGGTGTACGCCGTTCCGCCGGAGATCGTGATATACATACTGACGGTCATGGGCGTCATAAGCTACGTTGCCGTTCTGTGTTATCTGCCGATAATGCTCCGCCGGAAATTCCATCCGAGTTTCGCGGCGCTCACTTTCCCGATGGTCATAAGCGCCGTGTCGTTCTATCGGCTCGGCATATACTACGGGATATCCGCGAACGGCGTTTTCGCGGTGCTTCAGGGAATGACGACGGTCATCGCGGCAACGCTCGTGATATGTGTGCTCATCGCGTATATCGTATTTCTGTACGGCGCGGCGAAGGCCGCGCGGGCGCGCCCATCGTGAGAACGCCGGCGGCCGGACCGAGAAAACAACTATATCAAAGAAGTTCAATGGGGACGCGGTCAGAAAGAGGTTCAGTTTGATATGCACGATGTGACAGCCGGCGGTGTTTGAGTTGTTGTACGCTGACGCATATCTCATCCTTCTGTTCGTCCCCGCTCTGATCGGGACGCTCATAGGGCTCGTGCCCGGAAAGATCGCAAAGGCCGTCTCCGCGATGATGTACGCGGTATCGTGCTCCGTCGGCATGGTGTCATTCGCCGTTCACCATTACTGCGGAGATATCGGGTACGCATCGGAACTTCCGTCCGTGTTCGGAAGGTATTCGATACTCGTCGACGGGCTGTCGTCGATAATGATAACTGTATCGTCGATCGTGATCCTTATGATCGCGCTCCACCTGCTGTCCGCCCGCACCGGGCCGGAATGCAGGGGATACCGCTCGCTGATCGGCGTGTTCTTCGTTTCATGCGTGCTCACGATGTGCGCCGACAACGTGATGCTCATCCTGCTGTCATGGGAGGCCGTGACGCTCGTGTCGTTCGCGATGTCGTACAGCGGCGCCGGAGAGGGCCCGAGACGCAAGTTCTTCATCATAACGCATCTGGGCGGGCTGATGGTCATCGCCGCGTTCATCATGATGTACGCGTTCGCCCCGACGGAAGTGCTCTCGTCGTGGAGCGGCCTCGCCGTTCCGATGGGGCCGCTGATGTCCGCGGCCGCCGGGCTGCTGCTGATAGTCGGGTTCGGGACGAAGCTCGGGCTGATACCGTTCCACATATGGATGCCGGACCTGTACGCCGGGGCGCCCGCGCATACCACGTCGCTGATATCGACGGCGGCGTCGAACGTCGCCGTCCTTGTGCTGTTCAAAGGATTGTTCATATACATCGGCGTAACGGAGACGGGATACGTGGTCGCGATGTTCGTCATGCTCATCGCGTCGGCGTCCATGATATGGGCGGCGCTCGCGTCGCTGGTGCAGACGGAACCGAAACGGATAATGGCATACTCCAGCATGGAGAACATGTCGTTGGTCGTGCTGGCGCTGTCCCTCGGGATGCTGTTCGCCGCCGAGGGGCTGCCGGCGATGGCGACGATAGCCATGGTCGCCGGCCTGTTCCATACGATAACGCATGCCGTTTCGAAGTCCCTGATCCTGCTGACGGTCGGGACGATAGAGGACTCCACCGGGGAGACGAGGATGAGCAGGATGGGGGGGCTTGCGAAGACGCTTCCGCTGTTCTCGATGATCTCGCTGATCGCCGTGCTGTCCATAGCGGCGATACCGCCGTTCAACGGATTTGCGAGCGAATGGATGGTGATACAGTCGTTCCTCGGCGGAGAGACCACCGGATTGCGCGGAATGGCCATGGTGCTGCCTCTGGGCGTCGCCGTGCTGGGTATCAGCGGGATGCTGATCGCCGTGTCGTACGCACGCATGTACGGTTTCATATTCCTCGGAAGGCCGCGCTCGGAGCCGTTCGTCAATCCCCGGAAGGTCCCCGCGGCGACGCTTGCGCCGCTGGCGTTCCTCGCGCTGGTCTGCATACTGACGGGCGTGTTCGCGGGACAGGTGATGCACATCCTCGCCGACAGCGTCAGCGCCGCCGCGACGGCGGTGCCTCCGGAAGCATACTCGCCGACGCTCGACACGCTTACGCTGCCGGTGCTCGCGGCGATACTCGGCGTTCTGATACTTTCGATATACGCACTGAACAAATGCTTCGGGAAGAGGACGGCGAAGGGGCCGACATGGGGGTGCGGCGGGGAGCTCGAGGAGCATATGCAATACTCTTCGTTAGGATTCACGCAACCCCTCGTCAGGGTGTTCCATTCGCTGTACGGCGACATAACGGAGGTGACGGATGACGCGGAGAACAAGATATTCACCGTGCGCTTCAGGGAACCGTTCGTCACATACGTCTACCGGCCGGCGGTGTCGCTTGTGATGAAAGTTGCGGGATTCATCGGCAGGATGCAGAACGGCAGCATACAGACGTACCTCGGATACATTCTCGCGGCGCTTGTGATACTTCTTCTGGGGGCGTGGGCGCTGTGATCGATATGACGGCGGCTTTGCTGCAGGCGATCGTCATGATCGCCGTCTCGCCGCTGATCACGGGGGTGATCCGCAAGGTCAAGGCGAGGATGCAGCGCCGCACGGGAAGCGGCATCCTCCAGCCGTACCGCGATCTGATAAAACTGTTCAGGAAGGACGAGACGGTGTCGGACAGCGCCTCGTGGCTGTTCCGTCTCGTGCCGTACGTATGCATGGCCTCGATGTTATTGCTGGCGCTGATGGTCCCGTTCTTCTTCACCGGCACCGCGGCGCCGTACGGCGACCTGATAGCGCTTGTGTACATATTCACATTGTATCGGTTCATGATGGTCCTCGGCGGCCTCGAAGGCGGCTCCGTGTTCGGCGGGATGGGAAGCAGCAGAGAAACGATGATGTCCGTTCTGATAGAACCGGCGCTGCTGCTGTCCATCATGGCGATCGCCGGGCTGGCGGGCAGCGGGATGGCCATAAGCGTCATCCCCGAGGCTCTGCTCGCGATGGGCGTCGCGGCGGTGACGCCCGTGCTGATACTGGCGGCGGCATCGTTCTTTATCACGTTGCTCGCCGAGAACGCGCGGGTCCCGTTCGACAACCCGGCGACGCATCTCGAACTGACGATGGTGCACGAGGGAATGTTGCTCGAATACTCCGGTCGGGGGCTCGGATTGATGGAATTCTCGTCAATGCTCCGTCTTACGATCTTCATGTCCCTGCTCGGGTCGCTGTTCTTCCCGTGGGGCATCGCCGCCGATGCCGATCCGTTGTCCCTGATGATAGGTTTCGCCGCGATAATGGCGAAGCTCCTGTTCCTGGCGTTCGCGATCGCCGCGGTCGAGTCGGCGGTCTCCAAGTTCAGGCTGTTCCGTTTGCCCAACCTTCTGACCGTATCGTTCGTGCTGTCGCTGCTGGCGATGATCTCGTTGTATATACTGTGAGGCGAAAGGAATGGATGACATATTGGCCGGGAATCTGATAGACATCTGCGCCGTCGCAATGCTGCTGCTGTCGCTGCTGGCGATGGCAGTCATCAGGACGGGACAGCTGGTCAACGCATTCGCGATACAGTCGGCGGTGCTCGCGGCGCTGGCGGTCGTCGTCGGCGTCAGCACCGGGAGGATGGGGATATTCCTGCTCGCCGGGATAACGTTCGCCGTCAAGGTGCTCATAATACCGTGGTTCCTCAGGTACACGTCGGACCGCATAAACATTGGGCCGGAGGTGGACTCGGCGATAGGGATGCCGGCGTCTTTGCTGATATCGTCGGCATTGATCGTCGTCTCGTATCTCGTGACGGCGCCGTTGTCCGCGTCGATCAGCACGATAACGGTCAACTGTCTGGCGATATCGCTCTCGGTGGTACTGATAGGGTTGTTCATGATGGTCACCAGGAAGAAGGCGATGACCG
>Ga0209628_10004302_pt1 | contig 10253 bp, 3 predicted proteins | sample TergutCu122P4_FD_187285 | JGI IMG/M metagenome (GOLD analysis project Ga0209628, IMG submission 187285) | Cubitermes ugandensis P4 segment gut microbial communities from Kakamega Forest, Kenya - Cu122 P4 (SPAdes) (version 2) | ecosystem: Host-associated > Arthropoda: Insects > Digestive system >... | reverse complement strand
CACCACATACACTTACTACATGTATTGCTGCCATAACACCGGGATTGATCGTCAGGATTTTAAAATCAGTGGTTTTAAATTATTCAGTAATTTTAATGAGGTACAGACCTACTCCCTGATGATGATCTGTTAAGATCGAAACATGTCAGAGTACTTTTAAGTATTTTTATGTATTTTAACATTGAAATCAATATTCTAGGCTAATATACTGTTGAATGTGAGGTGCATGTGTTGGTGTTCATCAATTATTGAATTGAAAAATGCACGGTGAAACAGAGAAAGTGTTACTTAAGTTCAACTGATTTAGAAGAGATCAAATGGTGGTATTCTTTAAACACAGCACTGAAACTCAGGTTCCATCAGGGTGGCATATTTCTTGGCCAGATGACAGACTATACTCAGGGCTCGGTTATAGACATAGTGCTGAAATGAAATAAGTTATGCTACTTCTACTTTGTCTTAAAGCTGAAAAGGGAATTCACTGTCAGGGAAAATAAGTTCTTGGAATTAAAGCAGAATGAATGAAATGTGATCAGATATGACTCAGTTTTCTCAACAGGTTCATAATGTACTGAATGAGCAGCTCACTCTCATCCGAGGGCCAGGTTGGCTGCATGATGGTTTGGATGCTCTGTTGAAGCTGCTTCAGACATGGCTTCACACTCTTCACCTGTCCTGCCATTAGGTAGTGGCACACCTACAACAAACACATTTATGCAGCGTGCTGTAATTTATATAAACAATTTAATACAGCCCACTGAAGCTTCAATGGGAAACTGCTGTAGTTACCACCATCATACTTGGTCACACTGTAAGACAGTATGGACATCTTTAACCTTCATATGAATGGTTGGTATTAAATTTCTGTGCATGGTGTATGAAAAATGTGTTATTTGAACAGAAAAAGACAAAATTATGAAATAAACGGCACTCTGTGGAAAATGAAACAGAGATTACATTGCATTCCTTAAAAATGCGTAAATTTCCTCCTTGCCTAAACACATAAAATGAATTTCTTGGGTGGTTTTTCAAGTGTGTTCATATATAAGAATGTAGGTCATTTAAGTTTAAGAATTAAGTAGCACACAATCCCAAACAAGGTTTGAGTAGGACAGTGTAAGCAAAATTCCCAAGACAAAAACCAAAATGAATTCAGATTGGAAAAACAGAGAAGGAAGGAAGAACATATGATGATATTGCGATGAAAGATTTTTTGCAAGACAGAGACAGACTGAAGGGCTTGGTTGTTAGATAACCCAGAAAAACAACTAATAAGGAAGAACAACACTAGATAACACTGTACTTTCCTCACTATTATCCACCCATATGCATTACAGCCCTTGAATAGCACTCTGAGTACAGAATTTCATTGAATATGCACACTGTAAACTGGAAGATGTTCTGGAAAGACAACTGGTGTTACACTGTGATACTGAACTTCACGGAATAGTAATATAAAACAAGCCATGCCACTAATTGGAAGACATTTTAGACTAATGTGAACACTGCAATACCGACCAAAACATACCTTTCAGTGCTTGTTCTTTCCGCAATCTTCGGCTTATGTTCACAACTGCTACCAACTTTATGGCTAACCAACAGAATGAAGATACATAAAAACAGAATAATGACAGACCAGCCAATGACAGCCAGCTTTATTAGGGGTCTCGTACTTTAAACTGCGTACAAAAAAAAAGTAATTGCTCCAATCTTACATGTTTCACCAATTTATGTATTTTTTTCAAGAAGGTTATATACTTAGCTGTATTATACATAAATAAACAGCTACAGAAATTACATTCTACTACCTTGAATATGGTCATTAAATGTCATGTAGGGGTACAGTCTGTCACAGCCCACAGTAGAACTAAAGACTACCAAATAATCTTGTTAGCATGACTTTTACTACCATTCTCTCTCACACACACAATTACAATTACAATTACAATTACAATGTCATCATAAATGATGATGACAAATTAAGACTTTGGGTTTTGAAAACAAATGCACTCTGCTAGTAATTGCAGTTTGGATAAAAAAAATGGGGGAAAAAAGTACGTGTATCTCATAAGACTCAGTCAAAATGGGATTCACACTTTGTGCTACCAATCACTAAAAGCGGTTTCAGCTTGCACAAAATAACCTGTAAAAAAACGTATGAAGTTCATTCGGAAATGTTTTCACGGATGGAAGTTGCAGTGAACACTTACAGAAATTCATAAAATTTCCTGCTTTCTGTACCTTATTCAGTGCATCAGAACAGTGCAAATAAATTACTGCATTTACTCAAATATAGGACAGGATTTCTTCTTAACTCTTCTGAAAAATTCTAGGCCACGCTAAAATTGCACATATTCAAAGTTAAACACGATCTGTATGAGCATTTTTCTGAAAACTGAAACTAGTAAGGGGTGAACTGTCTTACACTGGAGAACGTACAGTAATTCCATCTGCAGTTCTAATGGCACTCCCTCAAGGTTAAAGTCAAGTAGGTTCTGGAACAATCTTTAACCCCTGCTATACACACCAAGGTCACCAAACTGTCTGGTCACTGTAACTTCAAAACACAAATTACATTCAGAGCAAAACCTGTTGGGAACAGTGATTTATTTCAAAGTTTTCAAACGTCTGTGACAACAAAAAATAATGAAAAGGGTCACAATCTGAGTTTGAAAAAGCATTTTCTATGTGCACAAATGTCACAAGTTTTGTTTTCACCATGCAGCCTACTGTTGAAATCACTTATGTAATTTGTTAAACCTGCACGTACAGCTAATATGTAGAGCTATTCAATATTGGCTACTACAGCAAGAGATCTCTTTTTTTTTATGTGCAAATATGCCAATTTCTTTCTCATTTGTGGGGATTTTGGGGGGGGGATCTTGATAGCAGTGCCACAGATAAGCCACGTAACTGCAGTATAAATCAGATCACATGATGATTCAGTCTGGATATAAGTCAACAAGGAAGTGTACGTAGAATATAACAGTGAGGCATGCTTGGATATTTTCGTCCTGATGAGAGCTCTATATTCATAGTGGCCTAATTTTTCTTGGTTTCAAGCATTAAAAATGTTTTTATCTTTTCCTGTGTATTCTCTGTTTAAGATAAACACTTCTGAGACCAATGTTCATTTGTTCATGGCCTTATTCAATCTACAAACTGGTTAAACTGATTGTAATGACAGGTAAGTCATTACATAGTTTACCAGTTTTTGTATGTGTAGCCACATCAGACAGAAGCAGAAGTATTAAATATTATAAGCATGTGTCTGTATTCTTGCCTTAGTTATCTGGCATGCCAGTCACATCTTGTCTATGCTTTATTATACAGTCATTTGTGGCCTGTGTGGATATACCACATTACCTCATGGATGGCACAATATTTGGAAAAAAGGTTATTGAAAACAATATCTGTGTTTTGATTTTCTCCACAAATTTTGTCTGAAACATTTCTCATTCTGAGAAGAATTCAGTGAGATACTGTCACAAATATACAAATGTCTTCATGTGAAGTACTCATTATTCTTGTCAGATTTTAACCAAACTTGAATTTTGTTGATAGATTTTGAAAAGTCTTCAAATATAGAAGTTCACAAAAATCCATCCAGTGGGAGCCAAGTTGTCCCATGTGGACAGACAGACATGAGGCAGGTAACAGTCACTTTTCACAATTTTGTGAACATGCCCAAAAACATGAGAAAATGGCAATGGTTACATTGACCTGAGTAAATAAAATTCACTGTAAAGATCTACTGGATCATAACACATGACAAACCTAGGGCTTGGCTGCTGGATTCTGTATTTGATGAGTATTATGGATGTAATCTGTTATACACCAGCAAGTTTTAAATTTGGTGTATGAACTCCCTGAAGATGGCATAAATGTGCCAAAACATGTAGTAGTAGTGAAAGACCTTACTTTTAAATGTGCTTGTGACTTGGGCATTAAGTTGGTTTTATAAATGATTATTTACCAAAATGCACAGAATGAATAATTTCACAACAAACTGGGTTTTGTTCAGGGTACAATAAATCAGAGAATGGCTTCAGCTGTATTCAGGCAAGACGGTTAAAGGTAAACTTCAGGTTGGGACAATGCTCCTTGGGCTGGGCCAGGTATGATTTCAGCAGGTACACACATCTAAAACTGAGACCTGCCGAAAAATCAAGTTAATTTTAGATGCCATGGATCTCCACTTAGTTACCACATTTATGCATGTAAAAGTCATAATTTTTATTGCAGTATTCATAAAAATTGTAGAGAAACTGGGATGTTTGATGTGCAGTAGTTGAACACAAACATGAGAAAATAATAACAGGATATCACAGCAGCCTTCATTTTCAAATAAGGAATCTATTTATAAAAGAAACATTTTCATGACAGTGTTCAAAGAATTTTCGCAAATAATAAGTGTTCACACAACCAAATGCCTGCACTTATAATCAAAAGTCTCATTAAATAACCAGTAAAGATCAACTTAAATTTATGAATCACAATCCAGGCACATTTGCTTGGGCATTTGCAAACAGCATTCCAAGGAGAATATTTGGAACCAAAAAGGACGCAAATGAGACTAGAGAACACTGCATAACAAGGAGCATTATGAGTTGCACTCTTCATCAAATATCTTGGTATGGTCAAGTAAAGAACAATGAAATGAGCATAAAATAGCACGGAAGATAGTATTTTTCAGTCATTGCTATCAGAACCTCAAACCTCACACTGCAGAGATGAGGAAATGGAGTCCAAAACATAAATGGGAAGAAAACGTTAAAGCATATCTTCAACAAATAGGTAGTGATGATAAGGAATGTTTCATCTGGATCAAGATAGAGTACAGTGGTAAGCTCTTAAACTTCGTGTTCAATAATAGGTAGGGAGGTGCTTGAATATTTGAGCAACAATTAGCGTCTCACAAAAGAGTTTTGTCCATGGCATTATGTGCACCTAGAGCCAACATGAGATGTGAAAGGGATAATTGCCAAGTATGAATGGTGCCACAAGAGCGTGAATCTCAGAATGCCAGCTGATAATAGCACACATGTGCTGTGTGTGTTCTATACCACCTCACTTGGATAGTGATACAACACACACACAGCAAATGAACACTTCTTACCCACGGAGATTTAGCACAAATAATTTTATCTGTATTTTATATTTTCACATATATTGTGAATCACATATTTCAAACTTAATATTTTATAACTATACATTGGCTTGGTTGTCTTTGTAATATGCTGCAAAAAAACACCTCCCCTAAAGATGCCCAGGAAAGGTGACCAAAACATGTAGGCAGTTTACAATGATTATGATGCAATAAATTCATATATTTTCATATGAACTTGTTGGTTCTATTCTCATAGTGTAGCATCAGTGCATGGTCATGAAATATTTAAAATGTAGAAAATTAAGTATAAAATCTTCTTACATAAAATTGGGTTGTGACCTATATAGAAGGGCAACCTATACACACACAAATATGGCACATTGGCAAACAATAATGAAAAATGCACATTAAGTGTGCTTACAAAAAATATTAAGTGACATCAAAATGGCCAATGTGGCAAGATGAAATGTTTTGGTTTTTACATATAATGATAGGAACTAAACAAATAATTTGCACTTGCAATTTCGACCAAGTTAACCATTCATTTACAGTATTTCCCCCATGAATAAGTCAAATGAAAAAGTAGCATCAATCACCTGTAACACAAGAAAAAACACCTTGAGGTACTCCTTCTGGAACTGACTGCCCTGCCAACCATCAACAAGGTGGCCAGCCTGGTTAAGCAGGGGATGAACCTCCTGGAACTTCTTGTCTATCAGCAACAGCTACAACATAACACATCTTTTAAGTACACTCAAGGTATGACACACATCTGAAGTCATAACTACCATAATGGGAGCCGGGATAGCATAGTCAGTATACTGACAATGGCATAAGCTGGACAATCTGGCATTCAAATCTTGGGGAGCAAAAGATTTATTTCTTCAACAAAGCATCCAGACTGGATTTGGGGTCCACCCTGCCTCCTATTCAGTGGGTAATAGAGACTCTTTCTCCCAGGGGTAAAGTTGTCAGGGCATGAGGCTGACCACTAACCTCCATCTAGTGCTGAGTTTTAAGAATGTGCAGAGCTCTACATCTATTCACACTATATTCCCTCATGGCATGAATAGGGACAACAACTTTCCCTTACCTTTATGTACTACAATCAGCATACAACAGACATTTCAACTGATAACTACCAAAGTAACAGCACTCACCATGCCCCTGCTTAGCAGAAATAGAACCCTCGTGTAAGCTGCATTGGAAATATGGGCATAGTCCACCCCAACACCCAATAGGCTGCTTGCAAGCTCATAGTCATGCTCACTTGCATGGATTTGCTGCAATGTAAATGTCAGTCTGCAGTGCTGATTTACTTAGCTCAAAAAAGACAAATAACAAGGTTACTACAAATTACAAACTGGTAAGGCCACACAAGGAAGTGGTTTTAAGGTACAATCCTTGCAGTTGCCTAAAATAACTAAGGAAAATCACAATATCATCAGGCTAAGCAATCTCCATGCCTCATTTCAAACCTGGGGCCTTCCAAATACACACATTAGATGATGACACACATAAACTTGAAAATCTTAACAATTTTCCAGAGTTCATATAGGACCTACCCATTTTCCTTTTGTTAATGGAGTTTGAATCTGGAAAGAGGGGATCAAGACCTGTTTGAAGATTCTGGCCAACAACTGCCAGGGAAGCTAAAAATCTGTGAACAGAGATACTAACCTAGCCAAGATTTTAAATCAGTATTTGCTAAATATATCTAGCTGAAGTGTTATCACTACAGCAGTGACGCCTGCTGATTATAAAACAAGGGTGTGCTGCCTGTTATATTAGCTTAATTATCGTTAGAAATTATTAAAAATGTGCTCAAGGAACTCCATTTTACCAGTGTCAACAAACTTGGAACAGTTACTCCTCAACCAAATTATTATATACAGAACTCAATAACATAAACGTATAAATAAATAAACAAATATTTGTATTTCATGCAAGTTTTTATGATTATTTGAATTTCTGAATAGAAAATTCCATGAAATTTACTACTAATGTGCATTTGAAATTAATAACAGTGGCTAAATTCAGATGATTTTGAAGAAGTAGGCCATGGTTTTTCAACACATTGAGACATTCCTCAAAATATTCTTTGTTTAAAGATGTGAACGACTCATCATTGCCCCATAACAGAAGTTACTGATTAACAAAATAACACACAGCATCAATAAACTGACATTATATTAGTCTGATCTGCTTCACTTGTTCATGTGCCTTAAGAAATATTTTCTACATTGAGTGCTGAGGAGCAGGTCAACCCTCTGTTGTTTTCCAAATAGTTTTAACTGTATATAATAGAGCACATAAGTTTGTGATTTTGAGTGCTTTTGTTGCACACTTGACAAATTATTGAAATTCAAGAAGCCATGTTTACTCAATACTTCACACTCATTAAAAAAAGTAAACAGGACCAAGAATAAACGTTGTTTTTCCACATCCTGCCATCCACTCAACCTCTTCATACTTAAGAGATGCTGAAGTCTCTTGTTTACCATTGTGTCTTAGTTTTATAATGAGTTACTAAATTGGGTAATGGTGGAGTAGGACGACCTTTTATTCACTATTCTTAATTTACTGTGTAACAGGTGCACAGAAAATGGGTTATCTAATAGTTGTTTAATAACTATATTTTCAGCCAATTTAATCAGACTTGAAAACACTCTAGAATGATCAAAGGAGGCAGTGTACTATCTAAATAGGAGTATGACGCAAAATACAGTAAGAAATAATGCAATGATAGCAACTAGATAAAGTTTCCATAATGCGACACCCTCTAACCTTCTCCAGTAATCTTGAACATTGGCCAAGCAGTGCTGGCTAGAAACAGCACCGCTTGCAGCATCTATGACTGCTGTATCCCCTCACCCTGCATGACTCCGTCAGAATCTAGAGTAACACGTGGTGTGTTGAGAAAATCCAGCACAGTTAACTGCTCAAGTGTAGGTGCATCAAAGATGAGCAGAAGCATTACAGAATGACACATAGATAACGGCCCACCAACTCAATTAAGTCATGTGTTTATAAACACATACAGGGGAGGAATTTTATATTGGGCATGTGCCACACACCTAACACACATGTAGAAGTCACCCCTGCACTACAGAAACCTGCTTCTTACCATCTTTATGTAATTGGTAATAATAACCAACATTTCAGCACTATGCCATAGTGACCACATGTGCCTATCTTTTAATATGGGTTTGCATTACAGTTGCTATGTGTTACATAAAATATTCTACTTTGTTGCTTATCAAACCTGCTATGTATGTTCACTAACATTTGGCAAACTGTGCCACCTTACATTTCAAAACTTAAACATTTGATTCAGGTGACAGTTTGGTTTTCATTATATACAGTTCGTGTTTAATGTGATACTTTATGCATGGGCAAGTGGACAACATACTGGACTTTTAATGTGAATACCTATACCACTTCTCACAAGATCACTGGTGCACTTGGCAGTGTATTCTGAAGGTGTTCTGGAAATCGTAATATACTGTAAAAATACAGCAACACTTCTATTTTGAACTCACTGCTAGTTGGAAGATTAGTCTGCAATGCCAATATACGCTGTGTTGAGATAGCTCGATGGCCTTCCTCAAGATTGGTTTTGACAAGCTAGACTGCGCTTGCTGCTCATACAACTCTGCTAGGACACTGGCCGCTTCGAATTTTACGTCGTCAAATGCGTTTATCACTTGAGAAAGCAGCCACTGTCAAACAATGATGCAAGAAGCATGTTAAAAAGTCTTGGTTTGTACACGTCAGGAAAGCTCAAATCGAGATGCTGGAATATGCCATCACTATACAAACCGAAATACCACTGCATTTATATAATTCAGTTCACTACGTCAACAAAAATGATAATGTGTCAAACGCCATACCGCTTGTTCCAAATGAGTTCTCGCCAAATCTATGTTCTTCGTATGGGTCAGCAAAATGTTTCCCAGTTGTAGATGTGTCCGAGCTTCAACTCTAGGCGGGGGTTTGAAATTAAAAACTGCTTGTAAGCACTGTATGCACAATTTTATGTTAGGTGGACTGGACGTCCTGAAATTTTCCGCTAAACCTAACAAGGACAGATACCAAGCGTCCTGCGAAGACGCCATTTTGACATTTCTCGTTCAAAGACATTCATTTGTGCCGCACCGTGGATTACACAAGTGAAGGCACGGATTAGAAGATGAGAGCAACAATATGATATAGGAAGACTCTGATCCATGGTAGGGAGTATCTGGTTACGTTATAAACTGTCAGTGACGGCAGAAACAAGATGAACTGGGAGAAATTCTAACATCTTTCAACTTTACCTTTGCACTTTTACGGAAGGTAAACCTGTCCATGTGCATGCCATTAAAGCATATGCGGGAATGGAGGCATAGCTCCACGCATGCATTACCTCTGCTATTGGTGGAGGTGAGTGGTCAGCTACATACCCCGGCACAATTACCCCCGGAATACTATTTGCTTGCTACGTAAATTAATCGGCAAATTCGAACAGACACTCCTTTGGATTGTTATTTCAGATATACAAGTAATCTGAAGAGGCAGGTTTGAGTTTCCAGAACGCTACGCACATCCTAAGCAACTGGTTGAAAATCCTATGCCGATGTCCTTCACAACAGTTCGGAGCCAAGTGTCTCTAACCTCCTGGAACAAACACCTTCGACGCTTCATGCAAAACAACACCAGTTCTGAATCCGAAATTATGAATCTTGCTGGCTGATGCAAAACGCCAGAAATGAAAGTTTTCGCTGAACAAGAGAAGTGGTTTTCTTTATGTTTGTTACTTTTAATATGTATCCATGTCTAAAATCGCTTTGTTCTCTAAATTTGTAACCGAAAAGTAGTTCCTCGTTCCAGTGGCGTACCCAGGAATTTTTTTCAGGGGGGGTTCAACAAATTCAGTTGAGGACAGAGGAAAGAGAGGACGGGGATCTGGGGGCGGTAGCCCCTTAGTCAGGGGTTCTGGAGGCAGCTGTAATTTGGTACAAGAAATTTCACTTCATATAGTAAAATTTTCTTAATTTTTGGTACCTCAGACTATTTATGTTGACAACCAATTTATTTGTCATTGTTAATGTAAAACAATTGTGAGCCGGCGGTAGTTTTAGAATTTTACTGCCTTTTTTCT
>Ga0209628_10004301_pt1 | contig 10253 bp, 2 predicted proteins | sample TergutCu122P4_FD_187285 | JGI IMG/M metagenome (GOLD analysis project Ga0209628, IMG submission 187285) | Cubitermes ugandensis P4 segment gut microbial communities from Kakamega Forest, Kenya - Cu122 P4 (SPAdes) (version 2) | ecosystem: Host-associated > Arthropoda: Insects > Digestive system >... | reverse complement strand
ATCATTGACATTTCTTCTAGCATGATACAGACTTTTTACCCAAAGGTAACAAAATGGCTTGGACATACCGCAGTGACCTTTTAACATTATAAATCTCAGACGTGAAGTTCACATGCCATATACAAATTTATTAATCATATGTCGATCTGGTGTACAGTTCATGTTCAGTATCACTTTTATTTTTCCATTTCAGGGAGGATACCAAAGGACGGAATCTCCATTCATACCTTCAACACCATTTCACCAAATGTATGGAAATTACAACCAGATCAGTACTTCTCACCAGCAACAATATTACTGCACTGCACCAAATTTCACTCATTCTCAGTTGTGTTTTCCAGGTCCTTGTCCTTTACTACCATCAGCACCACCACCACTACCACTATCGATTCCACCACTACCACCACCGCTGCCGCCACAACCACCACCACCGCCGCCGCCGCCGCCACCATCACCACCACCATCATCATCATCATCACAGCCGTATTCAAACATCAGTTACCGTGCAAATCTAGATCAGCAAGTTGTACCTCCACCTTTACCCACCAAAGATAATCCGCCTGTACCGCCTACTAATGAACTTGAATATTTAGGAGACAAAGATTTACCAGATGGAAGATCTGACCGAAATCTTTCTGTAATAAAGAAAGTAAAATGTGTAGGGAAGAGCAGGCCGTCAGCACCCACGCACAAACTTCGGTCGAATCTCAGATATCCTCTCCATGATATTATAAAGAATAAACTTTCCCGTGATGTCTTAAAAATTATAGATAGAACTCTACGACAATCACCAACTAAGATCCGCAGTCCGTCTCCAGTATCTTCAGTATCTTCAGGAACATCACTTTCTTGCAGTCCAATTGTACAGAGTCCAACTAAGGAAAGCAGAATGTTAGATAACCGAGGTGAAGAAGTGTCAGTTTCAGAGACATCGAGCAAAACTGAGACATACAAAGCACGTGAGAGTGTTGCTAGAAACCCGGAAGTAGGCTCAGAAGTAAGAGCTGTGAGAGATGTAATATTGGAGCAAGGCTTGCCGATTTTATCAAGAAATCAAAAACAAATGGAAAATAAAAATTTAAACCCTGTTCAAAATAAATCGGAATCAAGTAAATTGAAAATGAATTTGAAACCAGACTTTAGGCAATGTGGAGTAAAGAGTTTGAAACATTCTGGTCGTTCCCAAGCACCTACAACTGCTACAGACGGTCATAAACCTTTGAGACGCACATTGAAACCTCTGACACTGTCACCATTAGTGTACAGATCTGCACATAAGAGTACGAGCTCTCTGCTTGGTGAGTCTGATGCAGATTGTACAATGTTCAGCAGTGTGAATTTAGAAGCAACTAGTTCAGAGGACACAACTAATGGCATAATGTCAAAAGAAACTAACATAATTAAAACAAAAGGTATCCCTTTCCTTCCATCCAAAACACTTACAGAACATAAACCAATACAACAGAAAATTCCACCTAGAAGCAATCTCTGTGGCATTAATGATTCTCAGAGTAATGAGGGAGATACAGAGTTGTTGTCAACAGGCCAAACAGAAAGTTCCAAACATGGATCTTTTGCGTCATTTGAGCTGGATGGTGTGAAAAATTTGCACCAGACTTTAGTTGATGATACTGAAATGGATCAAGAGGTGGTTGAGGCGGAAAAGGTAGATAAATCAAAATTGGAATCCACGGATTCAATTGATATGAAGCTGAAAACAGTACCCAAAAATAGTGCAACTAATGAAGATGATAATGTGATATCAAAAGTATTAGAAGTTGAGCCTATCAGTTCCATACACAATACTGTATTGTCAGCCCTATCAACAGAGAATTCAAAAAATGAGTGGCCAGATGATAATACACGCAAGTCTGTTCCCGTTGAGACGTCCGTAATGTTGCAAGATGTGGAGGCCAAGTTATCTGTCTCCAGGATCACTGGAATTTCAGACATAGTGAATTATGCTGACTCTTCAGTATGTAGCACTTCAGTGGAAAGGATGGACTGCAGTGTGACTGTGAAGCCTATTGATGATGCAGTTCAAGAACAACAGTTACAAATTATCAATGGAAATGAGAGCAATGGAGAACAGAGAGAACCTCCAGCTAATAAGGAAGATGCAGAAGGACACTCTTCAGAGATTTTGCATGAAAATATGAGAAACATATCTTTACCAGTAAGTGGGAGTAAAACTCCAGCAGCATTGTTGACTGAACGTTCCACTGTAGTGCCACAAGATGGATGTAAAGTAGTCACAGATCATGGGAAGGAAGTCAAAGAAGTAGAGGCTGTTGTTAGTGGTAAAGGCAGTACTGAAAAATGTGCAGTGTTGACTGTGACAAGAAATAAGAATATGGCACCAGTTAGTGAAGCAGAATTTGAATGTGGAATACGGGATACAGAATCTGATCCCGAGGAAAAGCTTGTACAGACAGTATTAATGATTGAAACAGGAGGCAAAGAAATAGTGATAGCGGTGTCTGAAAATGAATGTAAAGGAGCATCTGAATTGAAGGATGCACAATCTGATCCTGAGGAAGAATGTGAACAGACATCATTAATGTTTGAAAAAGGGGGCAAGGAGATGGTGACAACAGTGTCTGAAAATGAATGCAAAGGAGCATTTGAATTAGGTGGTGAAGATGGAAATAGTTCATCGTCCACCATGAATGAATCTGCAACTAAAGACTGTAGTGTATGGACAGTTGCCGATGCGGTAACTGAAAACAGTGGTAATGAAAAGATATTGCTCAGTGTTGCACACATATCAGAAACTGTGGATACAGAAATGACCACAAATGTTCATGTAACAGCTGCATCTGAATTGGAAAGCAAAGACAAGCTCTCTTCATATGAAGTATTCACATCTGTGCCTGGACGAGATGGTGTTAAGTGCGCAGGCAGTGAAGAAATGATTAACCGTATTTCTGAAACACATTGTAATAATACACCTGTACCTAAGCATGAATACGAAGAAGGATCTACAGGGTTGCTGGAGGCAGTCACATGTGTGCGTACGGAAGATGATGTTAGAACAAAGACTGCAGTGTCGTGTATTCCTGAGGAAAGCAATAAGCAAATGACTGCACCTCAATCAGACAATAAAGAAGAACCTGTTTCACTGCCAAAAGCAGCAATGTATGTGCCTCCTGAACAATTTGTAAAACAAGAAGCAATTTCGGAGACTGAAGTCCTGGGTGAAGGCCCAGCACCAGTTGTGCCTGGTGTGGCAAGTGATGAAGCATCCTCATTGTGCCTTGAACCAGAGTATCAGGTGTTAAACGGCCAAGGATGTAAAGCAGAAGGCAGTCAGCATATTGAAAGAAATGTGTGTAATGAAACAGCACTACCTGTAACAAGTGAAGTAAAGTTTCCATTGAGTGTAGCAGACAAGTTTACATTACACTGTACAAACAATTTTGAGGTTTCTACAGTTCAAGGGGGATTATTGATTGAGTCACCTGTAGATGCGCCAGAAGATATACCACAGGTTGAGATTAAATTACAGCCTGACTTGAATAAGATGGAGTTATCAGTGTCACCTTCATCAGAAGTAGACACATTGAGTCGCTTACAGTCAACGTCTCCGTCTGAGAATAAGGAGAATTTGCCAGTTACAAGCACAAATACATCAGTCCTTGAACATGCAAAATTATCAGGGTCAAGTTCTGGTTATACGCAATTTCAGCCATTAAATAACAGCCCAGTAACGCAAAACGTATTGGAAGAATCTCCGACGTTGCCTTGTGGTGAAGTTAGTAGAACTGAAACAAATAAATTCAACATTAGTGGTGAATCTGGAAGACCTGAAGCTAATGTAGAGACACTGGAATCGTCAATTTCCGTCCATTCACCTCGGCCTTCAGGTTCGCAGAACGATCTGCAGGGAACGTCAATTGATCGTGATACATCAACTGTGATACAAGCCAAAAATATTGAAACGTGTAGTAAAAAATCGTGTCTTGTTGAAAGTACTTCCAAATTCGTAAAACTGAGTACTGCCAAAGGCATCAAATCAATAAAAAATGCTAATAGCACACATAGCACTTTAAAAGATAAAAGCAGAATTGTTGCACATTTTACGAAGCACACAAAAAAATCGGTAATATCTAAAAGCGGTAATCTGAAGAAACAAGCTGAAATGTCTTGTGTAGATGACAGAGGTGCCAAATTAGGCTGCGCTAAAATGCGGGAAAAATCTTCCCCAACTTCTGTCAGAAATCGCAATATTTTGGGTCATTCTGAAACGGCTGTGAGTCGATCGTCATCGAAGCACAAAAATTGTGATAGTCTGGTTCATTCAGATGCAGTTGTAAGTGAATCATCATCAAGGCATGAAAGTTTTGAGAGGTTAGTTGGTTCAGGCACAACTGTAGGTCAAGCGTCATTGAAATGTGTAAAAGAATATAGTCTGTCATCATCAGATACTCGATTCCTTGCATCTGAAGTGACCAAAGTTACATCAGAGAAGACTGTGTGTGACAGTATAAAGTCTGATAAGTGCTTCAAGAAATTAACCACAGCAGATAAGCCATTGCAGCGTGAAAGACCTAAACAGACTGTGCGCAAGAAGCATAAGTGCCATAGATTGAATGATAACCTTCTGACGTGTTTGAAGGCGTCTGCTCTGCTCAATGGTAAGTGGCCAGTTTTGTTCAATGCAACATTACAAATGTAAATACGTATAAGTAAAGGTCTCCCGCGACAGGCCGAGTTGGCCCAAGGGGTTCCGGGTAGATTAAGGCCCTGGATTTTCTTGACATTTCGGCACTACGAGGTTGGTAGGTCATCAGCCAAATGCACTGGCTGCCTTTACCCCAGGAGAAATCCCTGGTACTCACTTTAAGAGGCTGAGTCGACCTCAGGGCACATGGTTCTGTTGGGGGAACCACGGAAAAAAATCCCCGGTGACACCACCGGCAATCGATCCCGGGACCATCCGACTAGTAGCGCAGTGTGTAAATACATGTAGCCCTTGTTTTATGTCCTAGTTTTGTTCCTGAAAAAGTGGGCATAAATTAAAAAATAATATTCCTGTAAGAAATTATGGAAAAGGTAGGGGTTAGGCACAATTATACCAGTGACAGCTTGTTAATATCCATTAAAAGTACACACATTTATTTTATAGTTACTGTTTTACTGATGTTGATGTAAACAAATTTTGAGCTAATGTAAAGTGAGGAGGAATTTTAAACAGCTTGTGTGCACTTGCCGTGGATGGTACATATTCCGTATCATCGCAGTCATGGATAACTGAATTCACTCTCACACCCTTCACAACTCAGCCACTTCATTACCATCATTAAGATTCTTGCTACGGTTAGGTTAGGTTAGGTTAGGGTTTCAGTCCTGCCAAATTAATATAAGTTGGTATAATGATGGTTAGGTTCAGTGTTGTTATTGTTCGATGTGTCAGTTCTTATGTTCCAGCCCACTTCATAGTTAATAGGCTTGTTGCAGATGGTAGATTTTCCATATCTTCACTGCCACAGATGTTCTGTCATGGATAAATTCTCTCTCAGAGGCTGTACTAAATATTCACTTTATTACCCACACATTACTACAGTTAAGGTTGTTGCTGCAGTTATGCCTTGTAGTGTCAGTTCGCACTGCTTTGATTGGGTGTGCCATTGTGATGCTTGTAGGTAGAACAAAGGGGAGACTTAAATAAATGTTAATAAGCAACGTGGCCTAAAAACATGAGTATGATGTAGTTTACAGTAAGCAAGCAGCATCCTGGTTTTGTGGTGTGCAATGAAATTTGTACTCTACTGCAGGCATGTCAAACTGAGGGTCCTCCGAGGGCCATATGGGTCACATTTGTGTTGTCATGAGGGCCACACATGACAACTAACTGAAGTCATTTAATAAGAATTATTGCAGAATATTTTTATTTTTATTCTGAATAAAGAAAAGCATGATGTTTTTCTGTGAACGACGCACGTTTATCCAGTTTAAATTATAAAAACTGCAATTTTGGCCGTTAAATGACCAAATTACAGTATCCTTTGTGCGGGCCGCAGGTGCGCTTGCGAAGGGCTGCATGTTTGACGTGCCTGCTCTACTGGCAGCAGCATCCAAGTGTGCAGCCAGCCGAAGGACATTAAACCAAAAATGAGAGAGCGCAAATTTAAGAAGTGGTGTGAATTGGCAAGGACTTTAAAAAAAGAGACATAAAACAAGGGTTCTGTGTAGTGCGTATTTTATGTACCAGGGGTTCCAAAAGTGTGGTCCCTAAAGATCATGTAGGTGTTCAGCAAAAGAGCCGGTATTATGAAACGTTTAAGAGACAATACAAAATTGTATGGAAGTGGCAAGATATTTGTGTGATAAAATGAGTACAGTACCAAGTTCTTTGTTGCTCTGTGAGAATACAACCAACCACTGCATAGATAGATAGGTAGGTAGATTTGCATTGGGTTCAAGTCCTTACGGTCCCGATGCACCTAGGTTTTATGGGCAGGCCCTTTGTGCCCCATAATCTGATAACAGCTCAGTAGAGCCCTGTCCCTTTACCAAAGTTCCAAATGGCCCCCAGACTTAAAATCTTAATATCCTCTGGGATCAAGAAAGAAACCTGAATATACTATCCATTTTTTCCCCAAAAGTCCCAGCAAGTGAATCCCCTCCAGGTTCCCCAATGGGGACCCTAGGGAGAGAGATACCCACTTGCAGGGCATTTTTACATCTCTTTTAATATATCTCGTATTGTCTTTCTCTCAGAGTCCCCAGTAAGGGAGCCCCCTGCATGTTCCATAGCAGGGTCCCCACAGACAGGGATACTCCGTCACCAGAGCCACTAGCGAAGCGAGGGGATTCTATTTATTCATTCATTCATTCATGTATGTCTGCCGGAGTCCCCAAAAAGGAGCCCTGCTACATACATACAGGAAAACCATAAGGTCACTGTCCACAATCACTGCATATGTAGATATATGAACTGATTACATTATAAACATTGTGAAACTCGTACATATCTCAGTCACCTTTTGTCGCCATCTTCAGTGACGTATTTTAAGAAGGATATTACAAAGACATCACAACCAGTACATAAGTTTTAAATGTATAATTCAAAATATATGTTAAAATATAAAATACGGGTAAAATTTGCTAAATATACATGAGTAAGAAGTGTTCATGTACTGCGTTTGTCGTATCACAATCCTGAAATACAAGGAATATGCGCGTGTAGGAGGTTTTTATTATATTGATAAATAAAATTTTATATCGTATCATGTATGTAAAAGTGGTTGTTTTACGTACCAAATAAGATGGTGATTTTGTGTCTGCAGGCCACACTGAACTGAATTCGGGCGTTATTCGGGGGAGAATGAATGTAGGTTTTATCGGTAAAGTATCAAGTTTTTGTTGGCACGTGTTAACATCGATAGTAATTTCTTGCGCTTTTGAATGTGGTAATGAACCTTCAGGTTCCACAAAATGCGAGGGATTTCTTGACTAGCTGAAAACCGGTTAGCTTCTCAAGAAGGACTGTGCTTCATGGAGAAAGGAAGTAAGTAAGTGTGTAATTTCTTATGAAGTTTTAACGGATGTAGCTGTGTCGTTTGTGTAATACATTTTGTGGGGGGTTAGTCAATCAGTTGTTTTAGTTTCTTATATGCTACATGTCGATAAGTTGTTGACATCAAGGTGGCTGATGGCACTGTCTGTATAGATGGTAAGGTCGCAGAGCTAAGATTATGGAGATCGTTCAAAGTTGTAATGGAAGCCAAGTTGTAAGACATATTGTATAATATAAAATTTTATCTATCAATGTATTAATAAGCCGGTCCCAGTGGCCGTGCGGTCTAAGGCGTAGGTCTTCGGCCGCTCGCCTGCTGAGATCGTGGGTTCAAATCCCACCCAGGGCATGGATGTTTGTGTTGTGTGTTGTCAGGTAGAGGTCTCTGCGACGGACTGATCATTCGTTCAGAGGAGTCCTACCGACTGTGGCGCGTCGTCGTATGTGATCAAGAAACCTCGTAAGCGAGGAGGCTAAAACCCACTAGAGGGCTGTAAAATACAACCCCCATTGGGGGTTGTAGCGCCAGGAGAAAAAAAAGAGTATTAATAACAACCTACACGCACACAAATACCTTGTATTTCAGGATGGCGTTACGGCACACACAGCACATGAACACTTCTTACTCATGTAAATTTAGCACAAATAATATTATCTTTATTGTATATTTTAACATATATTTTGAATCACTTTTGTGAAACTTAATATTGTATATTTGTGTATAGGTTTTGATGTTTGATGTAGGTAAATAATAGAACCAACTAGATGTCACAACAATCTGACGTTTATTTCTTGATTAATTAACTCTCAACATGTTTCGGGCATTATTATGCCCATCATCAGGAGAACAAGACTGTATTTAACACCACATTTGGTGGTGCCTGGTTTTGCTGGCTGTGGTCGTGTGGAGCTGGGACGTAGGCAGCGTCCCGGCTCCACACGACCACAACCAGCAAAACCAGGCACTACCAAATGTAGTGTTAAATACAGTCTTGTTCTCCTGACGATTGGGCATAATAATGCCCGAAACATGTTGAGAGTTAATCAAGAAATAAACGTCAGATTGTTGTGACATCTAGTTGGTTCTTTTATATACCTACTTAAATGATGCATGGTCATACGAACATAAAGCTTGGTTTCGATGTCTTTGTAATATCCTTCTGAAAACACCTCCCTCAAGATGGCCACAAAAGATGACTGAAATATGTATGAAGTTTACAACATTTGTAGTGCAGTAAATTCACATATCTACACGTGCACTTGTTGGTTTTATTCTCTTAGTGCAACATAAGTGCATGGTCATAAAATATTTTAGATTATTTGTTGCTGTTTGTTGATTTTTTGACACATCGATTTTTAACCGTATTTTAATATACAAAATACTCAAATATGTCAGTCTATAACACAACAGTTTATTTCGTATACTTTAAAATAGTATATGGTCAGGGCGACATGTTTCGACCTTCACTGGGTCATCCTCAGGCCCTCAAAGAAAACAGATCCAAGACTATATAGATTTTTTTACAAAAATGCATTGTGGGATTCCAAATGCCCACAGAATGTTATAAAGATACTGTATAAATTGTAGAATACATGTGTTTCTGAATATTTGTGCAACAGCTGTAACAGTAAAATATTAAAATGATAATTGTAATGTATAAAAGTTTTATAAAAAGATTTTGGTTTTGGTTTTGGTTTTATTTTCCGAATCTAAGAAGTTCACAATTTGGAAAATAAAACCAAGACCAAAATCTTTTTATAAGACTTTTATACGATACATTGTTTTATCGTTTTAATATTTTACTGTTACAGCTGTTGCACAAATATTCACAAACACATGTATTCTATGTGTACAATTTATACAGTACCTTTATAAACATTCTGTGAGCATTTGGGATCCCACAATGTGTTTTTGTAAAAACTATATAGTCTTGGATCTGTTTTCTTTGAGGGCCTGAGGATGACCGAGTGAAGGTCGAAACATGTCGCCCTGACCATATACTACTTCAAAGTATATGAAATAAATTGTTGTCTTATAGACTGACACATTTGTGTATTCTGTGTATGTCGAAACACTTCGGGATGGCAAAACACTAAATGTATTTTATTGTTTACTGCATTAAAATTTATGTTAAAATTTGAACATTATTGGGATTTTTTTTTTTAATATCTAATTGCCAAAGTTTAAACACAGCATACGTTTGTCGCTTGAGCAGCGTGTGTATGATATCATATTGCTGTTTTGTAATGCCGTGCTGAAATTTTGTTCCTGTAAAATATGCTTAGAACAAAATCCCAGGGGATAGGACATTCTTCAGTGTAACATAGATAATGTACTTTTGAGTGCATATCCCATTCATGACCTACAGCCATAAGGGGGGACTCCATTTTGCCATTGGTACTGTGTTTAATGCTAGAATTTGCTATCATTTTCCAGAATAAATATATCAGATGATGCATGAGAAATTTGTAAAGGTAAATCAGTCCCATAACAGGCCCTGTGTGGCCCAGAGAGTTGCAGGAGGTTTAGGCTGCCAGATTTCATGACATTCAGCACATGAAGGTGGTGACGTCAGCGTCACGCACCGGCCACCTTTACCCCCAGGAATGTTCCTGGTACTCATTTTCACTAGGGGCTGAGTCGACCCCGGGGCCACGGTACGGTCGGAAGGAAATATGTCCCTGAAAAATCCAGTGACACCACCAGGAATCAATCCCGGGACCGTTCGAC
>Ga0209628_10004300_pt1 | contig 10254 bp, 6 predicted proteins | sample TergutCu122P4_FD_187285 | JGI IMG/M metagenome (GOLD analysis project Ga0209628, IMG submission 187285) | Cubitermes ugandensis P4 segment gut microbial communities from Kakamega Forest, Kenya - Cu122 P4 (SPAdes) (version 2) | ecosystem: Host-associated > Arthropoda: Insects > Digestive system >... | reverse complement strand
CTGCTCTCCAGACCTGTCACCTTGCGATTTCTTTTTGTGGGGGTACCTCAAAGGAAAAGTGTACGTCGACAATCCACGGGATATTCCTCAGTTGCAGAATGCAAATGAGAGGGAATTGCGCGCCATACCCCGCCGAATGTGTGAGCAGGTGATGACCAACTTCTCTCGGAGTCTGAACGAGTGCGTCAAAAAAAAGGGCCGTCATTTAAACGACGTTAATTTTCATGTCTGACCATTCTTTTTAAATATTCCTATGGTATTCTTAAATTGTAACATCTCCTGTATTTATTAAAAAAATAAAAAATATTTTTTCATGAAAATTGACTATGAACTACTTCTTTTAAAATCGTCAGGTTTCACTGGCGGACCCTGTATGAATATCAACTTGTGATTTAATACGTACAGCTGTGAATACGTGTGAGAGATATGATGTTTGGTGACGAAAATTTACAGGTAACTTTCTGGGCAACCAACCTACCTAATAATGCAGTGTGCTGCTGTTACCACCCAGTTCGCACTATAGATGGAGCCACCGCATGTGTGTGATTCCGAAAACTGCAGCGACACCTGAAATTCAAATTCCCATTATCACTGAACAGAAATGCACCTTATGACTGCATTTATTTAATTTTTTCACCAAATCGGTTAATTACAATTATAAAGAGTGTTCTACAAACACCATAAAATGGCGCCTATGAATGGGATGATCTTAATGTAAATATTATGTCAACATGTATCTGATAATCAGTCTTTATGGAGCAGCTGCTGGTGGATGGTGACTAGAACGAAAAGCGATCACTGAAACGTATATTTTAAATTTTGTATTTAAATAAACCATTACCCTTTATATTCTATCAGTTATATATGATAATTTTTGTTTGACATAATATCCCGTATTTTTGTTACTAATTCCAACTAATTTTAGAACAAAACCTGTTGCTTAGAAAGTGAACAGTGTAAATAATAATTTAATTCAGAAATTTACATATCGAATAATTTCTCTGGATAAATAATAATAACATGATTTCCAGGAAGAAAAAAACGAAGGTAGTTCGGGTTGGTGACTGGGGAGGCCGGTATTGTGTTCATTACGACCAATTCAGCAATATATATATAAAACAGTGACACGTGTAATCCATTACTTGTGGAGAGGATATATGTGTTAATTTCATTAAATATTTTTAGATTATTCGTTCACTCCCTTGTATTTCAGCTGTATTCAAATGATAATTTTACATAACACTTTTACTAGCACCGACCTCATTTATCCACATGTTTAGCCTTCCCAGTAAAGAAACATGCATGAATATATTTTGTTTCTCCTTCTGCAGGAAATTGATGTTATTCATTTGTTTGCTGGTAAACAAATCGAAGTAATAAGCCTAGGTGCAATGAAACTGCGATGCAGTTGATGAAGCAACAAATAACACTACAGAATCACCAGCTTTCTTCTGTTCAGTCAACAATACCTCCGCTGCTGCACACAGCCAGAACTCTCTTTTCTGATTTTTTAATAAGTTTTGACGCCTAAGATATGTCATTACACACAGGCGGTCTCTTTTGTTCAAATACTTCAAAGTATTTTCAAACCGAACAGCAATATGATGGCCATACCTGCCAGGGGTGATTGTTAATTGTTGTTGGGGTCCCACCAAAAATGCGTCCATCTAGCCTCGGCTTTGCAGTTTCGAAAGGAAAGCCTGAAGTATTAGCAAACATTTTCATTACGAACTCCACATTTTACATATCGTCTGTACACATATAAAGACTTTAAAAGGTTTTTTTACTTTTTTTGTGTATTTTCAGTTTCCCTGCAGCGTTTAAAACCACCCTAAATTTCTTCGGAAATGGCATAAAATTTATTGATCTAAGAAAAACAAAAATATTATGCTGATATTATTTCTGAGGTCTACTGATACATCGTTTATTTAAGTTAACTTTACAAGGTCACAATTAAATACACTCTTTAACTATTTCTTATACAGTTACATTTATTTCCAGAAGATCGCTTTTGTTGTGACGATACGAACTGTGTTCTTGTGGCTCAGCATGGTGATCAGTGAATTGCTGTTGTGAGCAGGATATTGGAATATTGCTTTGTCAAAAACGAAAGGGAATTGAGCACCTGTGAAATTCTTACAAAAGTCTGCGTCATGCATTTAATTTCCTCTTACCCCGATATACTGTAGCTAATTCTCATATTTATTTGATCTTTAAATTCGAGTGGGAGGAAGTGAAATTAATTGGTCTGGCTCAGGATGAAGACAATTTGTGAACCTTTATAAACCCTGTAATGAATATTTTGGTTCCACAAAATGGGGGGATTTTTTTGGCTAAATGAGAAAGTAAGATTTCTCAGCACTCTGCTATATATTACTCAGTTCATAAATACATATATCGATCCTGTATGTCCCGACCGTCTAACATTAAGTTACTGTAGCTGTAACACTTACCTGCTGCACAGGCGAGCAGAGCTGAAAGCAGCACCTGAAAGTACATGATTGATGCGAAACTGTACGTTTGGCAATAATGAGCCACTGGCAGTGTCTAACTCTATATCTGGAGTCATATCTTATTGTGCTTAAAACGAGCGAAAATAATTAACCTTTGTTTGATGTTACAGATTGTTTTGTACTGCGAATATTATCTGTGAGTTTTTTTACACAATTCACCTTCAATTAGTTATCGTGTAGCGACTGTGTAAACGAAGGCGAGTCATTTTATTGTGCCTATTATAGAATCGATTGCAACTGCTTTCTTGTTATTCATGCAGTCTATAAAGATTAAAATCACTTCCTTGCAATCAAAGTTGTCAGAATTTTCCCATGCCATTTTTTTACTGATTCTGCAGTGACAAGTTAATTTAAACTGCGAATTTGAAATTTTTCCATTTGAAAGTATTAATGAGGTATAAATTCAGAGTCAAATTTAACAAATATGCAAATCCTAAATTTCCATTTGTTTCAGACAGTTTGGTGTACAGCACATTCTAATTAGTCCCTATTACGTCTTCTGTGTTCTCATTCTCTTTGGAATACAGTGTTTCGTTTTTTAGGCAAATTACTTCATTTATTAACTACTTCGTTAGTAAGTATATTTTTAACATTTTGAACATCGTCTTTAAGAAGTGTGTATAAAAACAATTATTCGTTTAATTGGTTATAAATTTATGAGCCGGCAGAATGAATTCCTTCTACGTTACGTTTATTACTATAAGAAAATTAGTTTTACAACATACGAGTTTTTCAGGACGGCGTCCCTCATAAAATTCTACCGCATTGTACTTTTTCCTACCAGGTCTTTTTCTTACACTGTGTAAAAACAGGAATACGTGAGAACGTGGACGGGTAGTGTTTATCTTGCAACCACTGGAGTTCGAACCCCGGAACGTCCAGTCTGTAGCCAGTCGCCGTACCACCTGAGATTTCGCGGCCGCCGCTTAGACAAATACACGTATCTTATTTGCTTTTGTGAAGTCTGTTACAGGGACAACAGCAGCAAAGTACATTTTCTCTTTTTACATAGCGTAAAGACACATGGGTGAGTAGTGATATTGCTCCACACATTCATAATGTCGGCACTAGATAGTGGTGAATGGTCAGTTTCATGTACTTGCCACTGTACCCTGGGGAAAGACGACAATGTGCCCAAAGAGTACGGGGCTAGATGGTCCAATGGGGCGGTCAGGAAGTTTTGGACAAGAGGAAAATATATTTTAGTGACCAGAATCGAACCCCAGACTTTTCTTCACGTAGAATAAATAAGGTATTTTGTTTATAATTATTGTGTTACTTATTTTAGTTTAACTGGCTTAGAACTGGCAATATTGTAGTTAAATGATGAGCGGTACAAAATTTGTGAAACAAAAAATTTGTATGAAACGTATAGAACAGAGGATAGAAGATTAATTTCAAACGATAAGATAAACAGTACATATTGTTAATGTCAGTGTCAAGGGGACAAATGGCGTGACTGCTGATTGTTAATGTGTTGAATCATGTTTAAATTTTCACACTTTATCACAAGAAAGTTAGATAGTAATTTATTGCGTTTTAAGCAAAGGAATTGTAAAACAGAGAGCATAATATTGGTTGGGAAGATACCGAAGATCCACTGAGTGAACTTCAGAAAATCCAATATAGTTTGTTGTTCCTATGCGAAAAGTTTTGATTTGCTCCTTTACTAACTTAGCGATTTACGTCTACCCAATTACAACAGTCACTCAATTCAACATACAGCAGTCAACCAACCGGACAGGAACGAATTAGCTGCCACGAAATTTCCTCTGAGGTCTGCGAATGAGTTGCAGACTGATGACTGTACAACAGCAGGACGTATAACTGAGTGTATTGTGTGGATGTGTAGCTCAGTAATTATACAACAGCAGTATCCGTATCTGAGACACTTGTCTGCTAGTTTATCTGAGTAAACCTAAAACATGATTTATATATTGTCTACTAGCTTATCCAGCAATCATATAACAGCAGTACACGTGCCTTAAATTATTGTCTACTAGTGTATCACAGTAATCATAAAATAGCAGTATATATCAGCGTATTGTTTGATAGTGAAAGACAAAGGAAGATGTCACTCACACTATAACGAAACCTGAAAGTCCAGAGGGGGATTAGAGTTACAGCTGTACTCTTCTTTAACCTAGGCTTTAGGTTGTGGGGGGGAGGTTGTCAGGGTCACGTACCGGCCGCTTTTCCCCGGAATAGAGACCCGTTTCCCATTGTCCAAGAGTCTGGTTCGACACCAGGGCCAGTGTCAACGAACTCTGAAAACGTCGCCCACACCAGGGTTCGATCCACGGACGGACCAGCCTATAGACAGTCGCTATACTAACTGAACTATTTCGACTACCCTTTCCCAGCACATATTATCTAGTAGTTTACCTCAGTAATGATAAAAGTATAGTGAATGTATCGGGGATTTATTTATACCAAGAGAGACATTCGGTGCTGAAGTTATCAGACATCGTCAGATATTAGCGTAACTTGTATTCTTGCAGTTTAGCACAACAAGTATTTTTTGGAAGGTACTTGTTTTGTGGAATTTTTTATTTTTAGCTACAGTTAGCCGTCTATATAGAACCCTTCTACTAGTGACTTAGGGAAAATAAAATGGAGGCACTCAAGTTTGTCCTTCACTGCTTAATTCCTCCCTGCTTATATTTTTTACTATTTACGCCATTCCATATTTACTTGTTTTGTTTCACTTGCTTACCTTTTATGTACGGTAACTTATCATGCATGTATGTTACAGCCATTGATTACATGAAATCTTCCTCTTATCCACGTATCCGCAAGTCACATTAGATACAGCTGTACTTTGTACAGACCTCTTTAAATTCAAGCTCTCTCTCGTAACCTCAAATATCGCAATGTAGAAGCTCAATTTCTAAATTTATATTAAAAATTATCCATCATATTTGTATGTAGAATTTCAGTTTCTCTAAAAAGGCGCAAGTAAAACAATTATATTTATCACAAACCAATTGCAAATATGTCGTTTAAAATGTATGTTATTGCTTCTCCGACATGTTTGTTCTAATAAAATTAGCCATCTTCAGGGATATCTTAGAAACGTAGTATCAAAGCAGCTCGCTTGCTTCTACCATCTATCACCGACAGTACTAAAAACTGACCTAAGGGGCTCACCGTTACTGTGAGTATGGGAAGTGGCACACCCTGGGTCCCCTATGTGTGTAGCTGAGTCACCTTGTTTCTGTGTTCATGAATACGGAGAATTGGTCATCTAGGTTAGGTGGTGGGCGAGGGGCTGACAGCTTTCCCCGTAGAATATCACATGTCTCGAAACCAGAACAGAAGGTGTCCAAGGTCCGACGTTGGGCTATGGTGGTGCAGAACAGGAAGATGTGCTAGTGACGGAACTGATCTTATCAATGTTAATGAATTTCTCTTTCTTGTTTATTGCGTTTTGTGATATTAAAGCCATTCTGCCTGGATCGACCATCACCCCGAAAGAATTAAGATATTTTTAGGATTGTATGTTTATTTAAGTTGAAGTCTTCAAAATACAGGTCGGAATATGTACCAATGTCTCAGTTTAAGTTCACATAAGTTTTCTGTATTTCACAAAAATGTTCATTCTTATATGAAGTGGCGATACGAATGTTTATGCACAGAAAAATATCTTACTGTGTGGGTTGGACGGATGTTTAATAGGGTACAATTTTATGACACTTTTGTTAGGTGCAGAAAATGTAATAAATTGACATCGGAAGAATGTTTTTGATTTCTTGACTGTCATAACGAGAAAATATCTTCTCATTTTGAGGCGAATATTCCTAATATCTGAGAAGTTTTCATTTCGGGATAAGGCATTGTTTCCTTCGGAACACGCTGACTGTGTCTCACAATATTAGAGGTTTTCCTAGTGACCGTGGAGCATAGTCTGTTTTTGAGGTCCACTCTAGAGTTGTGTCCCTTTCTCATTCTACCTACCTCGAAACATGAATACATCAGAATTTCTCATACTTTCCTACTCAATTCTGTGAATTTCAATACACTGCTTTCTGCCTATTCTGTTGTAAAAAAATCACACTAACATTGCAAATGCGAAGGTGGTTATTTAGCATAATTCAGAGCATGATGTGATTAGAGCGACATATATATGTATATAAACTGCACGTGTATATACATACATATACAATACATATATATATGTATATATATGTGTGTATATATACACACACACATATTTATATATATATATGTGTGTGTGTATATATACATATATATATTATATGTATGTATATACACGTACAGTTTATATACATACATATATATATGTGTGTTTGTGTATATATATATACACATGGAACCTGGGGTAGCGTAGTGGTTAAGGCGCTGCGCCGCTATTACGACGGTCCCGGGATCGATTCCCGTTGGTGTCAATGGGGATTTTTTCCGTGGCTCCCGCCGACAAAACCATGTGTCCTGAGGTCGATTCAGCTTCTGAAAATGAGTACCAGGGATTTCTCCTGGAGTAAAGGCGGCCGGCGCGTATGGCTGACGAACCTCCACCCTCGTAGTGCCGAACGTCGAGATGATCCGGGGCCTTAAACTACCCGGAGCCCCTTGGTCAACCTCGGTCTCTTGCGGGACACCTTTACTTTACTTCCTACATATACACACACACACACACATATATATATGTATGTTTGTGTGTGCGTGTGCGTGTGTGTGTGTGTTATGGGCGTAGGTATTAAAACACGGAGATATGTAATTAAATTAAATGAAGAATTAATCGGCGAAAATGTTTCAATTTTAATTAAATTTGAGCTGTCTGAATGCAGAGGGGTGACAAATCCATTCCATATTCAGACCTATAAGAAGTTTATCTCAAGGAGATATTTTTCAACATAAATTATATCACAAAATGAAGGTGGGTGTGTAAAGGGCTGACTGGAATACAGCAAACTGTAGTGTTATGGAAGGGAGGTGACAGCAGTGATGAACAGGTTAAGGTTTGTGATATGGAGTTTTGTATTAAACATGCAATGGTGTTACCGTTTTGGAGTGTGTATTTTATTACGTGTCATAAAGAACGCGTTGTAGATATACCGCCAAATTTTGTGCAATTTGTTTTTTGCCATACACTGTAAAGACATTAACATTAACACAAACATCGGATTTCGCAAGATCTAGCGATTGTGTTTTTAAATAGTCACAGTTTTGTGCACATAATTGGCTTTCATTTGCTTTCTTGTACTGTACATTTCAGACCTCAAGGCATTGACAAAAGTTTCAATGAACTGAGAAGTTTTCAACCGCTTTGTCTGACATTTTCAGACACCAGGGTTGATCTTTATCCAGATGCGCACAGAAGGACTTTGTGTGCACTGAGTGAACATGACGGGCGCAACCCCTTTTTAAGAAACCGTTTCAACAAATTGGCTAAAAATTTCCCTAAATTCACTCTACAAGAGACAAGAATTCAGTACACTGCGTAAAACAATTTTTTTTACCACATCGAACACCTTCAGTTTCAGAGGACAGTGAGAGTCTTAAAATAGCATTAAACAGTGTAAAGCAATTTGATATTGTACAGTGCCATAGTGTGATTACAGCATAATGCAGTGTACAAAAATTTGATACTATACTGTGCCACACTCTGACTACAACATAAAGCAGTGTACAGAAAATTTGATATTATACTGTGCTACAGTCTGACTACAGCATAAAGCAGTGTACAGCAATCTTATACTGTACTGTGCCACAGTCTGATTACAGCATAAAGCAGTGTACAGCAATTTTATACTATATTGTTTCACGGTCTGACTACAGCATAATGCAGTGTGCAGAAACTTGATACAATAATGTGTCACAGTCTGTCTACAGCATAAGGCAGTGTACAACAATTTGGTACTATACTGTGCCACAGTCTGACTACAGCATAAAGCAGTGTACAGCAATTTGATACTATACGGTGCCACCGTGTGACTACAGGATAAAACAATGAACAGCAATTTGTTAATATATTGTGCCACAGTCTGAGTACAGCATAAAACAGTGTGCATAAATATGATACTACCTTGTGCCACAGTCTGAATACAACATAAAGCAGTGTACAAAAATTTGATAATATATTGTGCCACAGTCTGACTACAGCATAAATCAGTGCACAGCAATTTGATACTGTACTGTGCCACAGTCTGATTACAGCATAAAGCAGTGTACATCAAATTGATACTATGCTGTGCCACAGTGTGATTACAGCATAAAGCAGTGTACACCAACTTGATACTATACTGTGCCACAGTCGGAATACAGCGTAAAGCAATGTACAACAATTTGATACGATACTGTGCCACATTCTGACTACAGCATAAAGCAGAGTACAGCAATTTGATATTATACTGTTCCACAGTCTGACTACAGCATAAAGCAGTGTACAAAAATTTGATATTATACTGTGCCACAGTAAGCATGTGTCTTCAAAGTAGCTGACATTAAAACAAATATATCAATTGTCAGTTAATACCAAACCCTTAAATTATGTAAGTTCTACAGCATTTTAAGCTAAAATTTAGGTATTGAAATAATTGACGCCTTTATCAGCTGTTTGCTGTGGTCATACTGTTTGTGGCTATACAGCTGAATTCTGCTTGTTTGTATGTATCGAAATGTAAGGTTTTGCACATTCTGTATTTACTGGTTACGTACATTACCTGAAACAGAGCTGACCTTTTCACTGCTAGTGTTACAGTGTCTTATCACCTTATCAAATGGCTAAGGCACGGAACATTTTATATTACCATATATTTTAAGTGTACTTTTACCCATAGATTGGTTTTCAGTACTTGTTCTAACTGAAGGGTCACCGTTTTTCAGATTTTCCTCTAAGGTCTCCTTTTGTTAGCGGAGGAATTGCCATCCGCCTTATGACGACGTGTTGGTGCAGGATTTGCTATTCTACTTAATACTCAGATCTTCCTTTGTGTTCTACAACCGAGATATTCAAATAACTTTAATTTCCCCAAATTTGGTATTATTTTATTTAACTAAAATCTGTACAGAAAATGCAAATTTCATTAAAATCGGAGTAGATTAAAGTGTACTTTACATCAAGACTAATAATACTTTTTTGTCATATTTCTCTCATTTCTTTGTAGAAAGAGAAATGTTTCAGACAAGTGCTGTACAGAATATCAATACCCATATTTAGTGTTCAGCAACTGCTTGCGAATTTCGTGCTGTTTATGAGATAATGTGAAAAAAATATTGTATGTTGGGGTAGGCCACAGACGACAATATGGCACATCGTTATTGCGTATTGGGTAAGTAAGGCTACATATACACACGCGTAATTTATCCAATACTCATTGCTTTTGCACTGTAACAATGGTTGCACTACCGCACCACAATTTTACATTACGCTTGCATTGTCTTTCTTGTTATTCTATTAATTATAAACTCTAATTTCCCTTTGTAATGATACTCCGTAAATTTTAGAACAAAATCTTAAGTTTTCTTTTGCAAGTTATACGTGAACATTGGAATTCATAATTTGCTTCAGAATTTCACATATTTTTTGTAGTTGCTCCATAGAAATATTAATGCTATGTATAACGGGAGAAAAAGTCGAAGTAAGTTCGGTCTGGTGATTGGGGAGGCAGGTATTGGGGTTCCTCACGACCAAACCAACTGTATATATATAGCACTGCCACGGATAATCTATTACTTGTCGACAGGGAAAAAAACTATTATGCATAAATAATTTGAC
>Ga0209628_10004299_pt1 | contig 10254 bp, 8 predicted proteins | sample TergutCu122P4_FD_187285 | JGI IMG/M metagenome (GOLD analysis project Ga0209628, IMG submission 187285) | Cubitermes ugandensis P4 segment gut microbial communities from Kakamega Forest, Kenya - Cu122 P4 (SPAdes) (version 2) | ecosystem: Host-associated > Arthropoda: Insects > Digestive system >... | reverse complement strand
GACTGATATTCCTAAACTTACATACTTTCTTTTCATGTCTTTTGTGACCCTTAACATGAGCGGGTGCTCGTCATTACTTAATTTTTTCGACTTGTAGCAAATCACTTTAATTGTACTCATCTGGTTTACATCTCGGTTTACATAAACTATTTAAACCAAAGTGTAACTAACATAAAATAAACAAGTTATAGGTTTACATCAAATTACCCTTTTCAAGCCTTTTTACTCCTTTTTTTAGTATATTTGAGGCTATTTTTAGAATTATTCGGTCTATTATTTCTGTTATTTTTGCTCTCTATTGATAAGAAATATACAAGTCTTATAAAATTCTCCTCACAGAATTTATTTAATAAAACATTTATATCTAATCACTTACAAAAATCCATTCCTAATTAATTGGATTATTTGAAAAAAATCCTTACCTTTGCGCCGCTAAAAACAAGGCGAGATAGCTCAGCTGGTTAGAGCGCATGATTCATAATCATGAGGTCGGGGGATCATACCCCCCTCTCGCTACTTGGGACAGAGGGGTTTGTGAGCAAGCGCAAGTCTCTCTGTTTTTTATTTGCATGTAATTTGCATGTAGGTTTGAATTAATCGCCTTCGATTTCCATTTCTTTTATTATTCTCATCGTTTCCACACTGACAGTGCAAACTCGCTTCAATAAATCAATGACTTGTTCTTTATAGTCGGCAAAGCGATAGGTATTGAATTTTTCGGCAATGGTTGGGTCTTTGGGTTTTTTTTCCTGGTATTGGTCGAGAATCCATTCCAAAGCGCTACGGTTGCCAAGTTTATAATTCCATGCAACTGAGGGAATTTCGTGCAATTCTGTTTGTTCATCCAGAACTATTATTCCAGCTTCTTTATTGGCTTTCAATTTGCACCTCACCCCGTCCTTCGGACGCCCCTCTCCATTTGGAGAGGGGACGGGGGAGAGGATTAATTGATAGGGTTCTATCGTTTCATAGTTGATATGCAAATTCATCAGCTTATTACCCCAATCTACCCATTTTCTAAAATCATCATAAAAAGGAATTCGCGGAAATTCGCGTTTAAGATTCAGTTCATATTTTTTTCGGTAAACAGGATAGTGTAAAACTGCATATACATAATGGAAAATGTCTTGTTTAGCAATGGTACCGTCATTGTATTGATTTACAAATTGCTCCAATCCCCAATCGGTAATATTGTCGATGCGGTTACCGTTTTTATCGTAACGGTAGAGGGGGAGGCATTGAGTTTGACCACTTGAAACGATCAATGATGCAAATTCAAAAATGTGATTATTCGCAAGACAATTAAAAATGAGAGAATTGTTATTAATTCCAATAACCATATTTTCACAATCTAAATTTTTCCCATAAATACTTAAATGATTAGATGTAAGCCTGTCTGATAATTTAAATTCAGAATAATACCTTTTTTTACAAAATGGACGATATAAAAAACTAATTATCTTTTCATTACTATATGTTAATTTATCTTTTCTTTTCAAATTAGATTTCAAAGACTCACTCCACTTAATTGTATAATCCAAATCTGAATTGTTAATTTTTCCTGATTCTACTTGTGCATTATAGTGTTCTATAAAATATTTGATTTTAGCAATAAGATTTTCATCAGACAAGTCAGAAATCCACTCATCTCTTGCTGTTACAACACCAGGTGAGATTAATTCAAACAGTTCAGTTATTGGCACTAAACTCTCAAAATCATTATCCGCCAAATTAATCCAATTGTTATTTTTGTCCGGGCGAATAATTTCAAATGAAATATTTTTTAGCGGATTTTCTGCAAGCCATTGTAATTTTTGTTCCTTGCGCAAAAAATCATTCAAAACAACATATTGAATCTTACACAAATTATTTTCTCGGTTATGTTTCTTTATCAGGAACATGATAGCTACTCCGGTTTGTATGCCAAATACATTGTGAGTTGTTCCTGCTATTTTAGGATTTGCCCGCACATCACTTAATGTATCTATGATATAAGCCGAATCAAATTCCTGTTGAATTGTTTTTCTGAAACCATCGAAAGTGCGGCTGTCAATAAAGCTGCGATTGGTAATAAACGCAATTATTCCGTTTTCATCCAAACGATCGAATGCCCAGCGGTAGAACCGTGCATACATATCATACACTTTGGTTTTCTGTGCCGTGCTGTATTTGATAAATGTTTCTTTGATTCGTTTGTCTATTTCGGGATATTCACGGTTTTTGTTATTGTCGTTTTCATTCGCTTGATTGGCATTATATGGCGGATTACCAATGATGACCGCTATCTTTTTCTCGTTCTGCTTTTGAATACGTTTGCTGTTTTCTTCCGAAAAGAAATCAATTGAACCTTGTTTGCCTTTGTAACTGAATCCCATATTATCGAGCGTATCCACAAAACAAAGATTTTCAAATTCGGTATAGCGACCCATTTTTTGTGCATAAGTGAATTCAATATTAAGATTGCTGATGTAGTACGGAAGGATGGCAACCTCATTGGCATGGATTTCATTCCGGTATTTGTATTCCAATTTTTCTTTTCTGATATGGTCGATCAGGTCGCATATAAAAGTACCTGTTCCCGTAGCGGGGTCGAGGATTTCCACATTGGGGTCTTCAAGATATTTATCAAAATGTTTATGCAGCAAATAATCAGCGCTTTCAATCATAAAACGAACAATCTCATTGGGCGTATAAACCACGCCGAGACGGTCGGCTGCTTTTGGATTGTAACTTTTATAAAAAGTTTCATAGACTACTTTCAGGAACTTTTGCTTTTCGTGGTGGTCAGCAATTCCTGCCGCGGCTGCATTGATTGCATCGTAATAACGTTTGATGCCATGCAGGGTCTCACGACGCAAATTACCTGAGAAGAAAGATGTGATAACCGTTTCGAGTTCGCGAGCAATATTGTTTTCTCTATGGAACTGCGTTTCATCGAAAATCGTATTGAAAATATCTTCCGTAAGAATGTGCTGAATCATCATTTCGCGAATATCTTCACGGGTAATAATCGGATTAATACTCTCCCTGCAAAGCGAAAGAAAATCAAGCGATTTTTTGATAAAAGCGATGTTGGAAGTTTCAGCTTCAATAATAATCTTCCGAATCGTATCCGTTACTTTCGGAATATCTTGTTTAAACAATTCAATTGCTTTTCGTAAATTCTGTACTTCGGGACGTTCAAAAAGAAAAAATTCCGACAAAAGGAGATGCAAGGCATTTTCGTCACTCATATAACAACGAAGGACTTCTTTACCATTTTGTATCAATACGGCTACCCGACTATCTTCGAAGAGGATATTGTCTTTCGGATAGCCTTTCGCAAATTTCTTTTTGATTTCTTCGTCTAAGTCATCAGCCTCATCCTTACTTTCCCAATAACCCCAATCCTGCCGTAAACTGTCTTTAAGCGTACCGTCGGGAGTTACTGTTTTCCCGCCCGGCGTTTTGATGCTTACTTCCGGAACCATCATCAATCCGCGTTGACGGGCGTAGTCGTTCAGCAAGTTGTAGAAAGCGTTACGGATGGCAGTTTCTTTCTTAGTGCCGCCGTAGTCTTTCAACTTTTCGACTTCGGTGTGGTAGAGGTGGATGGAGTGGGACATGGGGGATTAAACATTAAGAAGTTTTTTCATATTATCTCGTTTGGAAATATCTAACTTCCCTGCTAAGTCTGCCTCTCCAATATGTTGTTTTCCTGTACTATCAAATATCTCATAATGAGTTTTATGAAAATTATCTAAATACCAATAATTACCTGTTTCTTTTTCTTGAAAAATACGCTGTCCTTGTTCTTTCAAATTTGTTCTTGTAAAACGATTTCTATCAAGCAATGAAAATGTCGTAACATGTTTTGTAGATAACCATAATTCTAAATCGCATTTGTCAGTAACAAAAGGGATCCGAGCAAATTTTGGCAAATCAAGAATGTGTTTTGCATCCTTACAAACCAATAAAACATTTCTGTCAGCTTTTATGTTTTCTGAAATATTAAGCAGAAGAAACTCTTCATTTGGATATGAAAAAATTTTCTCAGCAGTTTCAGCAACTATTTCAGGAGCATAATCAACTTGTAACAAATTATTATAATTCCACAATACATAAACACAACATTTATCTTTTATTGGCTGATCTTGAATTGCAACGCTTTTTAAAGAAATGAAATTTCGTATTTGATTTTCTGCATTATGCAAATATGATTCACTTTCAAAAGAACTACAAGCATCTACAAATGTTTTGATATTTTCCGAATCATAAAATAATTTTAATGAATTAGCTTTGCGAAGGGTAGATATAGACTCCAAAACATCTTTTACAAATTGTTTATACGATTTTTCATCTTGAATAATATCAAGGATATCATCTCCGGTTTGCGGGAATAGCAGATAGATATTTAACATTTTAATTAGAAACCTAATATTATTTTCATATCATTTTGTATCTGGTCAAAGAATCCATCAGGTTGTTTGTCTATTTTTCCCCCTTCGAGTATTTTAATTTCTTCAACAAAGGTATTAATATGCCCTTCTGGTATATTGAAACTGTATATTCTCACATTGTTTCTGTCTATTCCTTTTTTCCCTGATTCAAACTTTTTACATTGAACTAAAATGCCATTAATAATATGGTCGCTATGGGTTTCAATGACGATCTGGATTCCTGCTTGCGCCGCCAGAGCTATTAATTCAGCTAATTGCGCTTGTCCATTTGGGTGTAAATGTGCTTCCGGATTTTCAATAAAAAGGATAGTATCTTTTTGGGCAGATAAAATAGCAACAATAACAGGCAGGACATAAGTTAATCCAAAACCGACATTAATGGCATTGAGTTTATCTGATCTTCCCTCATGTGTGTTAAATTGATATTTCAATTCATAACCCAAAAGTCCTTTATCTTCAACAAATAAATTAACTCCCTTGTTAATTTTTCTTTCCCAAGCAATAACTTGTGTAAATAAATCCGTAGCAAAACCTGTATTACAAATTTCAGGAATTACATCCTGATTTCTTTTTTTATCTAAAAAATGAACAACGTACTCACATTTACCCTCTATTTCTGATATTTGATCATCAACATCTACAATAAAATCGTCTTTAGAATAAAACATTTGAGGTCCTAACCTGGCAGCGCTTATAAATTGGCAATATGAACGAAAGAACAATGATTCTGCTATCGTTTTATCAATCACATGTTCGGATTTTTCTATTAAACTTTTTGTTAAATCTTTAATTTGATAATTCAATATTATATTTCCATAGTCAGCTGATATTTTGAATGAAATTTCATCTTTTTCGCTAAATTGATATAGTGCATCTTGCGCCGTTCCAATAATAACAGGCTTTGTTTTCAAGTTTAAATATTCAAACGGTTCATTTGCATTAGCTAGATTAGATTCTCTTATTAGCAATAAGGCCTGAATAACAGAAGATTTACCACTTCCGTTTGCTCCACACAAAACAGTCAAATTGGAAAAATCCAACTTTGTATGTTTGTGAGATTTAAAGTTTTTTATTTCAAATTGTCGTATCATTTTATAAAACGATTGATTAATTCCTTGAACATCTCATGACGCTTTTTAACACTATCTTTGCTTGCAGTGCTTGTTGTAATTGCATTCCAAAATTGCTCATCTTTTTGTAGTTCAACAAAATCATTTAAAAAATTATCTTTTTTACTCATTAATTTTTCCTTATCAGAAGAATTCAATAATGAAAAATAAACACTTATGATTTCAAATAATGGTTTATTAATTCTTTTAACTTTAACTTTTACTGTTTTTCTGAAGGCATCAATTCCAAAGATATCATAAGATAATTGCATTGCTTGTTTAAAAGATTGACTTATTTTATCCAATTTTATTGTTTCGGTTGGTATAGATTTCATGCCTTGAATTTGGAATAAGTCCATATCAGGTTCATATTTTTCATATCCAAGAATATAAAAACTAATGAACCGAGTAGCAAAATCCAAATCTTCTTGCCGTTTTGAAGGGACAGAATTATTTGTTGCGAGTGCGAATTTTTGTCCAATCGTTGTTTGATTAGAAATGAGAGTTTTAAGAAAATCAATTTTAAAACCTTGAAAAAGAGCAGTTCTTATTTCTTGGGCTTCCAATTCTATTCCACCTTGATTTATCCTGCTAAAAATGCTGTATTTAACTTCCTCTGGTGTCCCTTTTTGTATTAAATTGATGGTAACTTGACATACTTCTATTCTTCTTTGAATATCTCGGGGAAGCTTGTCCCAAGTTAGTCCATTGAATTCGGTTTTAAATTCCAAATCGTCTAAAACCAAAGCGTTTTTATTTCCACTTAAAGTTTTATCTTTTGATCCTCCCAAAACAAAATGTTCTAATGTACTAATACGTTGTAATCCATCTATCACTTGCCACTTTTTATTTTCTGTTTCATCAAAATAAAAAAGAGGTATTGGTAAATTTAACATTAACGATTCAATAAACCTGCTCTTTTGCTTTGTTTTCCACAAGTTAGGTAATCGTTGATAAGAAGGTATTAATAATTCATCATACCTCAACATATCTATTAGCTGACCAATGGTTCTTGTAACTATGTTTATATTTATATCATTGGGATTAAAGGGATTTTCAACCTTAATGTCTTCATTTCCCTCTTCTTTTTCAATATAATTCTTCTTCGCAATATTTATTTTATCTTCTTCCATCTTGCAAAAGATTTTTACAAAGATACAAAATGTTGATAGATTATTTATAATTATTTTGTTTAATGTTTTTATTTCCTATTTCTCAATGATTCCGCTACATTTTGTAATTGTTCGGTATCTTTCTATACCTGACTGATAATTAATCCTGTCATCAAAATTAAAATTATCTCGCCAAAATCTCGCCAAAAACACAAAAAGAAAAACGCTAACCACTTTATTTATTGATGATTAGCGTTTCACTCCGTACTCGGAGCGGGACTTGAACCCGCACAACCGCAATGGTCACAAGATTTTAAGTCTTGCGTGTCTACCATTCCACCATCCGAGCGAACCAGAAAACAGTTAGAAAAAAATTAAATTTCTGGGATAAATTTCATAAAAAATCGGGTACAAAGGTAGTTGTTTTTTTTTAATAATAAAATATTACCCGATTTTTATCACACTTTGAAATATCAGAATTTTCAATTACATTTGCAGCAAAAATGATGTCCTGTGGTGTAATGGTAGCACATCGGATTCTGGTTCCGCTTGTTTGGGTTCGAGTCCTAACAGGACAACTAAGAGGCTGTCTCAAAAGCGTTATGTCATTGCTGGCATAGCAAAGTGAAGAATCGCAATCCCCTGATAACAGGTATTATTTTTAGAATAACAAAATTTTTAGTCAAAAAAAAGCCCGCTTTTTTAGGGCGGGCAGGAAAGATACAGTTTGTCAAAAAGGCATCCTAACAAGAAATGCGTACCGTACCTAATTTTGCAGATATATCTTGAATGGCAAAATTTAACCGTTCAACTTCATTTGAGGTAAACTTGGCAGGCTTTCCGTTAACATCTAATTCATTGATACGCTGACTCATCCAACTTTTTGATTTATTGAAATAGTTTTTTGAAATATATGCCATGGAAACCATTTCAGAGACTTGTGCAATTTGCTCTTTTATTTTCAATTCTTTATTATCCGAAAGCGTTTTCTTTGCGCTTGCAAGTACCTCTTTTTCAAATTCTTCCGGATCCTCGTTTGCCAAATTTTCAAGTTCTATATGAAGCTTATCGCGTTCGGCATCCGATTTTGCGTTAATATCACGCATTTTAAGTTCCTCAAATTTTTCTTTTATTGTCATAATATAAGTTTTTTTAATCCTCTTTTAACAATACAAAGATAATAAACAAAAGTTTATTAGACAAATATTGTTCCAATTTGCGTAAATTTTTATAATAAAATGAACTTACCATCCGAACACAAATGCATTGGCTTGCATCCATTTTCCTTGGGCTTTTAAAGTTTGCTCGATGATATCGCGTCCCACTCCCTGACCGCCATTAAGATGTGAAATATATTTGGCAATTGCTTTGATTTCGGGTACTGCATCAGCAGGACAAGCCGGGAGACCTGCTTTTTTCATTACTTCATAGTCTGTTATGTCAGCTCCAACATAACAGATTTCATCCATATAAAAACCTGTTTTTTTAATAAAATCCTGAAAATCGTTGATTTTATTCTTCGTTTTTAAATAAATATATTGAAATCCAAGACTCTCAAAGCGTTTTCTTACAGCAGTCGTATTGCATTCGCTAATAATTCCTAATGTAATACCTTGTTTTACTGCTAATTGTAAGGCATAGCCATCTTTAGTGTTTATCATTCGCATGGGCTCGCCGGAAGGATGCAAAGGGGCAGTTTCGAGAGAAAGAACTCCATCTACTTCGAACACAATGCTTTTTATCTTTTTTAAATCGTAATCAATATTAACCATAAATATTACAATTGACTTTTTCTCAGATGCAAAAGTATAATATTATTTATAAATATGCAATTTAGCCGGAATCCATTGCATTATTCCAATAAATGTTGTACTTTTGATTGCTGTAAATAATATTGTTGAAATAATTAATACTAAACGTTATGAAGTACAATCAAGAACTTTTCAAAGCCATTGAACGGAATGACTTGGAAGCAATTAAAAAAATGGAAAAAAAATCTTTTTTTGGCCGGAAACGAATCGATAAACTAAATGTCAGGAATCAGAACAGATTATCTCCTTTGGCTTACGCATTGGATAATGATAAAGATGAAATAGCTGTTTGGTTGATTGAACATGGAGCAAAGATTAATACAAATATTAGAGGAGAGCATTTGTTGTCTGATGCGATAGCAAAAAATAAAATAGAAATCGCCGGATTATTAATAGACAAGGGAGCTGATATGAATGTCAGACGCACAGGTGATTATTCTCTCCAATTCGAACCGGTATTGGTTTATGCGATCAGAAAGAAATTTTATGAAATGGCAAAAATGATGATAGTAAAAGGAGCAAATGTTAATATACGTGATAATGAAGGATATACTCCCTTATTACGGGCTGTTATAAACAATAACGTAGAAATAGCGACACTGTTACTCTATGCGGGAGCAGATATAAATGCAACAAACTTCATCGCTCCGGATGCACCCTTTTTATTCGATGCTTACTCGAGTAAAACACCGTTGAGGATTGCTAAAATGTGTAATTATCAGGAAATAATAGATTTACTAAATTCTAAACAAGCCAAATAAAAATGATGACAAAATTTCTTGCTCTATTACCGTATTTAATTTGCTTGCTACCATTAGCACTTTATTTATCAGTTCAGTGTTTTAAAAAATTCAGGGAAAAAAGTAAATGGTTGATCATTCGTAACGGCATCTTGTTGTTAATCTCATCTTTCCTTATTGCAACGCTATTTTCATGGTTTTTCTTGCTCGAAGCAAAGCCTTCAAAAAATTGGAAAAAATTAGTTCAGACAACAAATACAGCGATCCTGTTTGGTTTTGGTTATGAATTGGATGAAGATAGTATGATGCTGCCCGGTCCTGCAAATACAGACTTATACAAACAAGCTATCAAGTACATAGAAATAAATAAAATACACTTAATTATGCAACAAGGAGTGATGGTTGCTGCTCATGAAGATTCTATTGATCATCCATTTGTTATCGATTCAATTCTGATGCACCTGCATAATCCAAAAGTCTATGTAAATACACTTGGCGCTGCAAAATATACGCTACATAAAATGGACAGTCTGAAAGTTAAACGAGCCATGGTATATGCTCATAATATGCAATTAGCGAGAGCAGTATATGATTTGAAACGTGTCGCCGCATCTGATCCTCGGTGGCATGATATGGAATTTATTACTCCTTGTATCCGCTCTACGCCTCAAGTTCCTAAATCGGAACATTTGCATACCCAATCGAATTTCATATTTTTCCTGAGGGAAATCTATCTATCAAGACCCATAGAAGCCTTTTATCCTTTGCGTTGTATCAAAACGCCTTGAGATTCGTCACCATTTTTTTATGTGTTTACTATATAATTAAAAGTTTTTACAAAAAAAGATGTATTTTTGTACGTGAGTACATTTTTTTATGAAAGTATATTTAATAATCTTAATATAAAATAATATTTATGAAACTGAAAGAAAATTATAAATGGTCGTTGGTTGTTCCGACCAGCATGGGAATTCGCTTAACGCCTGTTGCTCAAGGTCAGCCTGTTCATAAGAGCGATCTCCTGTTTATGCAGGCTACAAGCG
>Ga0209628_10004297_pt1 | contig 10257 bp, 5 predicted proteins | sample TergutCu122P4_FD_187285 | JGI IMG/M metagenome (GOLD analysis project Ga0209628, IMG submission 187285) | Cubitermes ugandensis P4 segment gut microbial communities from Kakamega Forest, Kenya - Cu122 P4 (SPAdes) (version 2) | ecosystem: Host-associated > Arthropoda: Insects > Digestive system >... | reverse complement strand
CGAGGGCAGAATCCAGACCCTCAATAGCGCCGCTTCCCGACACGTGTGGCGCTGTGGGTCGGAAGTATGATTTTCACCTTTTCCATGTACGCGGCAGTACACATGTATTCCGTTCACTCATGTTGCTGCTTTTTCAATGAAGCACCCATACGCGCCACGTGTTCAGTCAGGCCTTCATTTTGCATACAGTGTGAGATTCTTTTTGTGTGCTTTTGTCGGTTATTTATATCGTTCTTGTATCTGTCTTGTATCTGTGCTTGTGTCGGTTAGTTATATCGTTCTTCTATCTGTGCTTGTGTCCGTTACTTATATCGTTCTTGTGTATCGGGAACACAACATGGTTCTCCGCAAACAGGTATGGTGCCGCACAATACTGATCATCTTTACGTGAGGGTCCTACGTTAGGGTCATAGGCTATCTTTTTTTTTAGTGACCTGACATTATGGTGCCGCACAGTACTGGTCATATTTACGTGAGGGTCCTAGGTTAGAGTCATAGGCTATCTTTTTTTTAGTGACCTGACATTATTAATCTTTTTTTTCCCCCCCCTGACATTATTCATCATTTTTCTCCACTTCCTACTCCCAACATATGTTTTCTCTTCCTCGCGCCATCTAACAACACTATTCACGTTTTCCAGCTTCATACATCAATCCCATTATTCCAACACAAACCACGCCACCATATTCCTTCCTCCCTTTACAACGTTTGCTACTGTGTTACTTCCTTCACTCCGACAACGATATACAGTCACGGATGAAAAGTTTTTTTCGCCACCGTCTTGGGGTCCAGATTATGGGCACGGTCCCTTATTTCTATATGGAGTCTAATTTTGCATTTTGAAATGTGGTGTGAAATGTTTGTTCTATTCCAGTAATGTCACCTGAGTCATGCATTAGTCACTGTTGTAGTAACTAACTAATGGGCTTCATGGGGCCGAGTTTTTGAGATGTTAATAGTTCCTCAGCTATTGAAGAACTTTCCCACTTTTGTTGGAACCCAAAGGTTCATTACTGTGATCACAAGAGCCTACACTTGTTCCTATCTTAAGCCAGATTAGTTCAGTCCATGCCTTCCCACCGTATTGCTTTGACATTCACTTTGATATTACCCTTGCATCTATATAAAGGTCTTCCAACTGGTTTCTTCAGGTTTCACCACCAAAACCATGTATGGACGTCTCCTGTACCTAGTATGTACTACATGCCCTACCTATCTCATTCTTCTTGATTTGATCAAGTGCATAGCATTTGGTGAGGAGTACAAATTATGAAACTCTTCATTATACAGTTTTCTCCAGTCCTGTGTTACCTCATCCCTCTGAGGCCCAGCTATTTTTATAGCACCCTATTCTTGAAGACCTTCATCCTCTAGTCTATCAGTGTGAAAGACACATTTCACACTCATGTTCTGTGAAATACCCATATTTAAATATCTTTTACCTCATCAACAAAATTTGCATAATAAAACAGTTATTTAATTTTTTAGCCTGCTGGTTCTGGGCACAGTAGCTGTTGTGTATATAATGACTCATGTGCTCCGGTCATTAGTGGACTTGAAAGATGATACAGCTATACTCTCAAGCTTTGAAGACAGCTGGGTATTTCGACTCTGCCTAAACCTACTTGGATATGCCACCATCTTTGTTCCAGGGTTCCTAATCTTTAAATTTGTTAAGAAAAGTAACTACTTGGAAAGAACAGGTAAAAGCAAGAACTCATATAAAATGTTAATTCTTTGTTGCTAAAGTTGCAAGAATTTTTATGATTCAGTGGTATTTCAGTTTCTCATGGTAGTTATTATGAAAATTGCTGTCATATGGGATGTTACATTGTGTTATGTAGACAAACTGTACCATACTTTTAGAGGAATGTGCTGTTGTGATTGTCAGGTAGTTTAATAACCCTTGCTGTGATCTAGGCAGTAGATTCCTCTGAAACATTGGTACAAAGGTGGTGTCACATCCCAAAAAGACAGCAACTTCTGTAATTCAGTTCAGTGATATTGTTTTTAATGTTTACATATGATGCAGCATGCTTGTATGGAATTCTAGCTTTAATTGATCACTGTTCTCCTATAATGAGACGACTGACTTTATAGGAATTATCATTTAGTTGCTTACCAGCTTGCCATATCAATCCTTCCTGTTACACAAACTTCCACATTCTCCATCAGATGTTAGTTTATTGCCTCACCTGCCATTAGTGGACACTCTGAAGACTCGGATTATGCTGCTTGGGGGTTTCATGTAAGAGATGTGGTGGTCAGTGGATTCTTAGGCTTCACCTACAAAATGAAGCCTCTAATAAGTAAGTCAGCACCTTATACTGGACTCTGCCAAAGTACTGGTTGAAACTTTAGTGATCAATGTGACATTTCAGTCACTTCTCCCACATAGCTAAATAAAATTTAGCTGCGTCTTATCTGGACTGGTTTGGATGTGGTTGTGAGCAGAAAAATCTGTGTGTCTGCTGGAAATTAAAACTTGGCTGCCCAGATGTAGCTCCTACAATTGTAGATTTTATGAAGTGCTTTTATTGATGTTTGTCGTGGACACTTGTGTTACTTCATAATAGTTGTATTTTTGTGTTTTTAGTTCATGAATTGCAGTATTTAATTAGCCACCATTTCACATATTTAACATGTTTAATCATAATTATAAAGTATATATTCCATTATTGGTCAATTCTCCGTTTTCCTACAGAATTACCAGTATGTATATTCTTTCTGCAAATGTTGAGTTTGTTTACGTATAAGTTTTACAATTAATCTTTACATAATAAAAGCAGCCTTTCTTGAATAATTCTATGGAGCAATCTGTGGGAAGCTTATAGTCTAAGAGTTGATCAAGAAATTTGTTGAAGGATGCTGTCTTCTGACATGTGACACCTTCATGTCTGCTAGGAATATAGCAGTGTGTCAGAACACACTGCTATATTCCTAGCTTTTTCTTCTTTCCTTGCACAATTCCTAACCTCACTTTTCACTATTCTTCCATTAACTATTGTCGGTATTTTGGAACCTTCCTTGTACAGAGTATCAATTTTATGAGTAGTTTGTATTAAAGTTGCCCGTTCAATTTGATAAGCCGTCTTGTTGATCACATAGATTGGTTAGGGGGGTAAATCTATTATAAGTCTTATTGAGGTGTTCATTTATCTTTGTTACACCTTTATCACTTTTCATAATGCCCTTTCTATGGTTTTTTGAAGAAACTTTAGTCCATTCACTGGTGGTAGTTGTGTTGTCGCTGTAAAGATGCCTGTTATCCACTTCTTTCCTCCACGTGGTAGATGTAGTCTTGCATGTTGTTGGATCTGAACATATTTCTTCTTGCATTGTTTTTAGAATTTCTTTGTACGAAGTTATTTCTAATTTTGCCTTTTGGAGTTCAAGTTTTAATTTATCACAGTGTATACAATGAATATTACTCTTCACCTTATTTCCATCAGTTGTTACCATTTTATTTAGAAAAGGGTCACCTAAGCACAACTCATTCCCCACCATCTTGCTCATCACCTCATTCATCAGGGTGTAAGAGATGTTCTTCCAAGAAGTAAGTAAATTTCTACACAGCATCACATTTTAGAAGACAGTATTGTTCATAGTTACTGGTGTGAGCACCTCACATTTCCGGAATGTGAAGTGTCATTACTCTTTCAAAGGAGCCTATCCTGATCCAGTTGAATATAATCCACCCTCACACCCTGTTTCATCAGTATACATTTTGTAACAGGAAGTTTGCTAAATAAGTTTGTTGATTGAAAGTGTGTTGTCTTCATAACCATGATACATAACTGAATGAAGTAGAAATGAAAATTGTGACACACTTAGAAAATGGGTTAGTAAAGTTTCACATGTACACCTGATGTAAGTGTAGCAGATATTTAGACATAGGGGACAGTCTTTCATGAGTTTTAATAGCAGCTTAAATTCCACTCATTCATATCCCATAAGGCATTGGTCTTGCCAATCCCAGGTTTACTAATCATGTTTTTCAGGAATGTAACTCCAGTGTTTGGCAAGGTATTCTTTGGCAAGCTTTTTATGACTTCAGTTAATACAGGAGAAAAGTTTTTTATTCTATAGAACTTTTTATTACCATGACCATTTATATCATTATTTTGTTAGTAGTACATAAATGCTGAGATGACAGGTAACTAAATGCTTTAATTCCTTCATGACAAATAATAAACATGCTAATGGCGTAAATATGTGCAGGTCCAGGATGTTTTCCAAGTGTAATAAGGCTCTGTCTGTCTGGACAAGATCCTTTGATAAGTGCAGATGGCTATCAGCAGGTACCATCCCAGTCATCTCAGTCCTTACAGCAAACCCGCAGCACAATACAAGAAGCCATTCTTTTGATTTTCTGTTTCCTTGGGCTTCAGCTATCATACCTCACATGGGGTTTGTTGCAAGAGAAAATTATGACACAGGTAATGCCATATAAAAAATTTGAAGTTCCCATGCCATCTGAACACTTAGAGTTTTATAGTTTTTGTCCCAGTGAATACGAGTAACTTCAATAATGGTTGAAGTCACTGATTAACTTGAGAACTGAATTTGACAATTTAATATTTGTTTATTATTCATGGTATTTGGCCATGATATGTCGCATTCCAAGCATGTTACTCTCAGAATTTAATTGATTTTATCAGATTTCATACAAAAATTTCAAGTTTGAAGGTGACCAGTTTACAGTCTGTATTTTTCAGTCAAATCAGTTATAAAATTTAAATTGTAAAGAAATACTGTTTAATAATTTACAACTACAAATTTTCTGTTCTTGAACTCAGTGCCATTCTTCATTTAGGTAGCACTTTTTTGCTGCTTGGGATGACTCATTCTGTATCTCCATATGGATCATTTATTTTGTGGCAGACTGAAGAAAACGTATTTTGTGTTCGTTGGGTCAGAATTTTTAAACATTTATTTGTTGCTTTCTGAAGAGCTGTTAGCTTTTCAAGAAGGACTGTGCATCATGAAGTTAGATACATATTATATTTACATTCTTGAGACATATTGCTTTTGCCATGATCCAGCCTTTGAAGACATCTTTGCACTTTTTTCTCGGCAAAAGTGATATGTGACATTACTCCCGCATTTTCAGTACAGTGGTCACTGTCATTTTATGGCTTCTTTACCAACAAGCAAAAAAGCCTCCAGTATTCATTGGAATGGTAAAACCCTTACAGGCTAGAAAATATAAAAGTGCCAAGCCTGAAACCTGTTACATTGTTTTTACTTTTGTGGCATGGACAGTAAGTGAGTTACAAAGCTCAAAATTCATCACACAGCATCTTCTGAGGCTTATAGCCATTTGAGTTGATGATGGAAATGAAGTTAGTCTCCGAAACAAGGATATACCAGCTGATGTGGCTGTTAGCCCAAGAGAGTCTGACTGAATTTAGTTACTGTGAAAGTTTCGTATCACACATTTTATACAGGGTTGCTGATAAGTCCTTAGCCCGACCTACTTCCTGATGTATTTTGTATTATGGTGAGAATGTTTCGTTTGATGCTAGTCTTGTTATATATATAAAAAGTACTAATATTCCTCCAATTATGATTATAAATAGAACATATGAAAATCAAAATCTTCTCTCACTGTAGCTTGTTTCCTGCCTGGTCAGGCGAAAGACTTATCAGCCCTCCTGTAGTCATGTGTAAGCTTCATGCATTTGGAAGTTGTTTTGTTTAACTTTCTGGAGCATTGTGTGTGTAGTTTCTGAATGAAAATGTGTGTTTGGAAATAACATGCAGTATGTTCTTACTTTTTTATTTTTTTATTTTATTTTTTTCTATTACAGGAATACACTGATGCTGGAGGAAGTAAAGGGCACTTTACAGATTCCCAGTTTCTTGTCTTTGTGAATCGAATCCTGGCCTTTTTACTGTCAGGACTGTACATTATTTTTACACAGCAGCCACGCCATGTCGCACCACTATACAAGTATGTCTACTGTTCCTTTTCCAACATCATGAGTTCATGGTGTCAGTATGAAGCCCTCAAATATGTCAGCTTCCCAACCCAGGTTAGAATTGGTCTTTCAACTTGTAACTTTTGTGTATAAGGAAATGACAAAGTAAAGGGAGTTTGGTTTACATCAAAAGTGATTTTGGCAGCACTGGAAAAGATGGCTGATATAAACAGGGGCATAGTTGAGAGGGGGGAGTGATGAACCCTTGGGTTCCATAAAATGCATGGAATTTCTTAAGTAAGTGTAGTTGGGAGGAGGGGCGAGTGGCACCGCTGCCTTGGGTGGCAGACTCCAAAGGGGCAGCAAAATGTACATCATAAATTTAAAAAAAAAAATCATTTTCTCACTCAACAGTTTTTAAATTACTGAGCCCAGTAAAAAGGAAGTTCAATAAGTGTGATTTGTTTTGAAGTTCATAATTTCTGACGGAGGTGACCATTGTGTTTACCCACCCCAGGCACCAAAATGCACAGCTACACCACTGGATTTAATAATATGAACCTTTCCTTATTTTCACCTCATTCATTTTCATTGTGTTCAAAATAGAGATCTTGTGACTTGTTGAACAAGCATGCCTCATGGACAGAATGTGCCAAAGAAGAGCAGTGTTCTATGTTTTGGAAACTAGTGAAATATATAGAAAAATTTCGATAACTTTGTGAACCAGATGAAAATTTATGAATGGGTGGTACATTTTTAGACGCATTTGCATACCCAAAAAAAAGCACCTGTTACCTTCATCATGTCTGTCCATGCGTCCCTTCATTGTTCATCAGCTTGGTTCCCACTGGATGAATTCCCATGCATATTGGTATTGGGGATTTTAGTGAAAATCTATGAGAAAACCGAAATTTAGTTAAAGTCTGGCAAAAATATTGGCCACTGTACGTGAAAATGTAAGTAAATTTTGTTGTTGCTGGTGTCATTATATTGCCATAAAGGCACTCACTTTAAGTGAAATGGTATGAGGCTGTCAGGATAGCTAAGGAGGTATAAAATTGACATGGACATGCCACTGTGTTATATTACACATATGTTGCCTCTCTTGTTCAGGATTGCAGATGAGTATTTTCAATGATGATTATTCTCGGCACCCATCACTTGTATGTTGATGTTAAGGAGTATATTAGTCATCAGTCAAAATAGATGGGGCAACCAGGAAATTGGCACTGATGAATGATCGGAATTGAGCATCACTGATGGAATGAAGCAGTGTATACTGGCCTAGGGCCTAATTAAAATCATTCTGTTTTGATGGAATTAGGAAACTTATGGACTTTTAAGGACCAAGTTAATTGAAAAGCAGGATGATTAAGTAGAAAAATAAGACACGTGTAAGCATAATTACAGTGTTATTAATTTTTCAAACTTATAGAAAAATTGTCTTCAATCCTTTTGTTATTGACAGAGGAGTTACCTCAACTTAAGCACCTAACAGAAAACTACAAAGACTCCTATTTGCTGTCTGTGTTTCACATATGTTTTAGAAGGCTTTATTTTTCACTTACAACTAGGTGTTGTGTGTGTGTGTCCTATTATTACAGCTGTGTGACCATAACCTGTGTGTAGAAAGGTGATACAATTCCATGAACACTTGTTTCTGAAAGTGTTATAGAGCAGTCCCTTGACAGCCATGATTTTGCCAGTCTTAGATTTCAAGACAAAATAATTCATTTATATTCATTGTACCAACCATGGTATTTGGTTTTACATACCTGCAGACTTTAATTGATCTGCTTGTGATGAAAATTAGTGGCTTCCATTTCAGGAAATCTTCATTTGCAGGCACAGGACTATAATGTCACTTGTATCCAGTCTGTATCTTTTACACCACATTTATGCATCATTACTTTTCAGTATTATCCTCTGATTTGTACCTAGATCTTGCATGTATAATGTTCCCTTCAGGTTTTCTGGCTAAAATTTTGGATGGAAGCTACTTAAGAGTCTCAGATGAGTGTTGAGATCAGTTGTTCCTGTCATCTGCAGTATTCTGTAAGCCTCACTAGTCGCTGCTCTTTTGCAAGTTGACAAAGGAAATGTGAAATGTTGATAAAATTAAACATTAATATTAAATAAAATTTCAAACATACAGTGATTTTTTTGTGCTTCACTGTGTTTCTCTTTCTAATTAAATGTCTTATAAATGTTACGAATTTAGCAAATAGGAATTGTTTTCACTATGTGCATGTTAGTGGTCAGTTTGAAGTTCTCATTTTATGTAATAAAATTACAGGTCATTGCTAACCTCTTCATACTTCCCTTTTGCATTGTGTAAGATTGTTGTTCACATCATTCATGTATAACAACCAAGAAATGCAAACATCGCACAATAGCAAGCATGTAAATGTGATTAATGGTAAATTCACATATCCAGACACCCAACAAGATAAAAGACAAGTTTTAAATTATCTGAATACTCCTGTTGAAGTGCCCACTGTAGGTTAATGCTATGGAGTTAGAATTAAGTGCCCAGCATACTCTGCAAAAGACCCAGAATTTAAATGGGCACCAATTACTTTGCATGTTCTTGGCTGACAACTTTCCTGGACATTTGGTTTTGTCATTATAAAGTAGTTAACTTTTGGTGCCAGAGGGTTAATGTTGAATGTAGTCTAAACTGACATTAATTTATGTTTCAGGTACTAGCCAAAGCTTCCAAGATTATTCCAGTTATGATAATGGGAAAGATCATTTCAAGAAAGAAATATGAATACTATGAATATGTGACTGCAGTGCTCATATCAGTGGGAATGGCATTCTTCATGCTGGGCAGTGCAGATGACCACAAAGGCAATACTATCATCTGTTTTTATATCATTTTGAAATAACTGTATAATAATTGTGTTATTGTATTTAAAATGGTGGGCAAAAAATTGTCTGTTCACACAGGGAATGATTTAGGATGGAAAGAACATGCCTTACTTAACTGTTGTTGTCAATTTCAGTTTGGTAGTAATGAGCTGCAGCCCATGGTTGTCACATAAAAATTGCACTGCCCATCAAGAATTGGTGGCTGGGAGATTATTAATGAATGATATGAAAAACAACTTATCTTACAGCATGCTACTTCTTATTGTCTTTGTTTATAAGTCATTAGAAAACAACTACTTTATTGTGATAGCCTTTAAAACATACATCTAGGGTCTGACATGGGTATTAAACTTGGTCTCTTACTTTGAGGAAGGTACAAAAATTACAATTGTCTGAACATAAAGTGTGCAAAGTAGTGTGTGGACCCAAGGAGGATACAATAAATGACCAGTTTAGGATATTACACAAGGTGCATCAGTTTTAGATTTAAATTTCAAATTACATTTTCTGTATTATGGTTATGAATTGGTACAAGTTATCTGGTCATGTTAAAATAGTATGGGTTATTTATGCAGCAGTAAGTGTTGTAAACAAAGCTGAGTACATAATTTTCATACAGTGCTTTGTGTGATGGTTGATTGTTTGTTATTTTTTGTAGGTGCTGCGGTGACAACACTCTCAGGACTGATACTTCTGGCTTCCTACATGTTATTTGACAGCTTCACTTCCAACTGGCAAGGGGAGTTGTTTACCCACTATGGGATGAGTTCTGTCCAAATGATGTGTGGTGTGAATTTATTCTCCTGCCTCTTTACTGCTGTTTCTCTTGCTCAGCAAGGAGGGTTCATTCATTCTATCAACTTCATGGCCCAGGTACTTCAGATCAGTAATGAATAGTTTGTCGCATAGCTTACTTAACAGCACCATATTAACCACACATTATGTCTGGTCAGAGGCGTATCGTTGATAAACTGTAAGTGAGAAGAAAGTGTGGGGTATTGCATGTTTTCCTCCTCCCTCGTCCTTTTCAATATGTTTACACTTCATGTGGGTCATGTTGCAACAAAAATGGACGGATGACATAATGTGAATGGTTTTGGTACATCTGTTTACTAATTTAGAAGTTTGGTCCTTCGAGATTGCTGCTTTGTAAAGCTGGTGGTAAATTGTAGTACTTTTATGTGTAAATTGGAAGAAATGTTTAATGGGAATTTTGATGTGATTTTGACCGTGCGTCGTCGTTAATATATGGAAATAAAATGCCAACTAGATGCAACAGAGGTTTTTATTGCAGTTCTTATTGCTTGCTCAACATGTTTCGGGCACCACTATGCCCACCATCAGGAGCTCAAGAGTATTATACAGTGGTTGCTGCCTGTGGTGTTTCGTGCTGTGGTTTTCAAGTTGCTGGTCTGGTGTGGAGCTGAGGGTTATGTGTCCGGTTTGCAGGATGCTGCAG
>Ga0209628_10004296_pt1 | contig 10257 bp, 9 predicted proteins | sample TergutCu122P4_FD_187285 | JGI IMG/M metagenome (GOLD analysis project Ga0209628, IMG submission 187285) | Cubitermes ugandensis P4 segment gut microbial communities from Kakamega Forest, Kenya - Cu122 P4 (SPAdes) (version 2) | ecosystem: Host-associated > Arthropoda: Insects > Digestive system >... | reverse complement strand
AATCGGGCAGCAATTCGTGGGGTTTGTTGGTAGCCACCGCCAGCATAATTCCCTTATTTTGAAGATTTTCCAATGCTTCCACCATTCCGTCATAAGGCACGGTTTTGTCTTCTTTATGAATTTCGTAAAAATGTAAAAATTCTTTATGAATTTCGTAAAAAGTGTTTTCCGGGATATTTTTGGGCAATGCTCTTTCTAATAATTTAACTACGCCACTTCCCACAAAATACTTATAGGCTTCTACTTCGTGGGTAGGGAATCCGTTTTTTTCTAAAACGTAATTCGTGCAATCCGCCAAATCATCGATTGTATTCAGCAAAGTGCCGTCCAAATCAAAAATAATCAGTTTAATCATAACAAATCAGCAAATCATATAAATCTCAAAAATCACAGTCAAAACGGAGAGATAAAATTCTTAAAACAAACCCCTTGCAAATCTTTTTCTGTTACGATGGGATTTTCAATATTCCAATGGATATTCAAATCTTTATCATCAAAAACAATACTTCTTTCGGAATCTTTATGATAGATGTTTGAGCATTTATAAGCCAAAATGGTGTTCTCTTCCAACGCGGCAAATCCGTGCGCAAATCCCACAGGGATGTAGAGTTGCAGTTGATTTTCTTCGTTCAGTTCAACCGAGAAATGTTGCCCGTAGGTTGGGCTGTTTTTTCTTAAATCTACGGCAACATCCATCACGGCGCCTTTCATTACGCGCACCAATTTAGCCTGAGCAAACGGCGGCGCTTGAAAGTGCAACCCCCTGATTACGTTTTTTTTAGAGAATGATTGATTGTCTTGCACAAAAACATCCTCAATGCCTAATTTTTTGAATGTTTCGTAGTTATAACTTTCAAAGAAATAACCGCGTGCATCTTGAAAAATGCTGGGTTGCAGAAGTTTTAGTCCGGAAATTTTATGTTGTTGTAAACTATTCATTTGTTGTTTTTATTGAAAGAATTGCCTCACTCTGTTGAAGAATGATTTTTCGTTTTTTGCGGGTTTTGGGGTAAAATTATCTGATTTTAAGAACTTTTCGATGGTTTCCCTCTCTTCTTTGGAGAGGTTTTTGGGAGTCCACACGTTTACATTTACGATGAGGTCTCCTTTTCGGTAGGTATTCAGTTCGGGGAGTCCTTTTCCCTGTAAGCGAAGCACTTGCCCGCCTTGCGTTCCGGCTGCCAATTTTATGCGTGCTTTTCCGTCCAAAGTAGGAATATCCACGCTACCGCCCAGCGCCGCTTGCGGAAACGAGATGTAGAAATTGAGATACAAGTTGTTTCCTTCACGTTCAAAAGTTTCGTGGGGAATCTCTTCTATTACTACGAGCAAATCGCCGTTAATTCCGCCTCTCTGCGCAGCGTTTCCCTTTTCGCGCATGGAGAGTTGCATCCCATCTTGCACCCCTGCCGGAATTTGAATAGTAACCACCTCTTCGCCTTTCACCGTTCCTGTTCCGTGGCAGTTTGAACACGGATTCTTAATCACTGTGCCTTCTCCGTTGCACTGGTCGCAAATCACCGCTTGTTGCATGATGCCAAACATACTGCGCTGCTGATGCACCACGTGCCCCGAGCCGTTGCATTTCGGGCAAGTAACAATATCTGCTTTGTTTTCAGTGCCTTGCCCGTTGCATTTTGGGCAGAGCACTTGCTTGTTGATTTTCAGTTTTTTCTCCGTATTTACAGCAATCTCTTCCAAAGTCAGTTTTACTTTCACACGAAGGTTGGTACCTTTTCTCACTTGCCTGTGTTGCCTTCTTCCGCCGCCGCCGAATCCGCTTGTAAATCCGCTAAAACCTCCGCCGAAATGCCCGCCGAAGAGGTCACCGAAACGTTCAAAAATGGTTTCCAAGTCAAAATCGATGCCGTAACCGCCGCCGCCGGCAGCGCCGCTCACGCCGGCATGACCGAACTGGTCGTACCGTTGGCGTTTTTCGGGAGAACTCAAAATATCGTAAGCCTCAGCAGCTTCCTTAAATTTCTCTTCTGCTTCTTTATTTCCCGGATTTCTATCGGGATGAAACTCCATCGCTTTTTTTCGATAGGCTTTTTTCAACTCCTCTGCTGTTGCATTTTTCTCTACACCAAGAATTTCGTAATAATCTCTTTTCATAATATCAATTTATATAAACTTCCTCACTTGCTACCCAGGGTGCCTTAAAAAAAAAGGGTTTAATGTATTACATCATCCCATCATCTCATCATCTAATCATCTAATCATTAACTACTCACCACCACTTTTGCGAACCGTATCACCTTATCTTTCAATTTGTATCCTTTTTGGGTAACTTCCATTATTTTTCCTTTTTCTTCATCGCTTTGGGCGGGGAAATGGGTAACTGCTTCGTGCAGGTCGGTATCAAAAGTTTCGCCCACCGCCAAAATTTCCTCCACTTCAAAACGTTTTAGCAACGCAATTAATTTGTTGTAAATCAATTCAAAACCCTCTTTTAGCACACTCACATCATCCACATTTTGGTTGTGTTGTATGGCTCTTTCATAGTCATCCACTACAGGGAGCAGCCCTAAAATTACTTTTTCGGAGGCGGTGGCAATAAGGTCAATTTTTTCCTTGTTGGTTCTTTTTTTATAATTTTCAAATTCTGAATAAAGGCGCAAAAAACGGTCGTTTAACTCTGCTTTTTCTGCAGTTAGGGTTTCAATTTGTGTAGTTAATTCGGGTTCGTTGTTCTTTTTTTTCATAATTTTTTATTATAATTCTTTTTTTTTCATTTTTTTTCAGCACAGAGGCACAGAGGTCTCAGCGTTTCACAGAGATTCCTTATTGGCAAAAATGTTGCCAAAAATAGCATAATTGGCAACATTTTGTTGAAAAAGTGATATTTTTGTTAAAAATACTGCAATAAACTACCGTTGCAGCATCATTTTCTGCGTAAGCACCAAATAGAAACGCTTAGTACTATCGCAAAAGTAAACAGTACGATAACAATCTGCCTCATAGTACTAACAATATGTGCAACCTCTTGAAAAAAATCTTGCCACTGTTATCATAATGGAGAATTGACTGGCATTAACAAATCAATTACCACTAAAAAAGAGTGTGATAAAGTCTATATTGACTGTAAAACAATTACTTGCAAATGGGAATAAGATTTTACTAAACAAATCTGTGGAAAAAAATCTAAAAATGTTTCCAGAGTGAGAAACTTTTGTATTTTTGCAGCCTAAAACAAAATGCAATGAGTGATTACAAATTTCGTGTCAGATTTTTAGAAGAGGCAACTAACTTTTTAGATTATCCATTGAAATAAAATGTTTTAATTTTTTTTATTTGCAGTTTTTGCATTTTTTTTGCTATTTTTTGCGCAAATTTTGCAAACTTAATTTTTACAATATGGAAAAGAATAAACTTTTTGAGGCGCGTAAATCCAAAGGTTTCTCTCAACTTCAAATAGCCCAAAAATTATACTATACCTGAGTCTTTATTAGAAAGTCAACAAGAACTCATTAGAAAATTGAAAGATGAGATTGCAGATTTAAAAGTTTTGATGCATCAAAAGTGAGCATTTTTGTTTTCCACTGAAAGTAAAACCGGCAAAGTAGTCCCCATTATTTTATCCCCAGCTCCGCTTTTACTTTACTTGTTAAATCGTCGCTTGGTGCGTAGAAAATTAAAGTGGAAATGTCGAAAACATAGCTGTAATTATTAGCTTTGGCAACTTTTTTTATGGCATCCAGCAGTTTTGTTTGAAAAGGTTCCAGCAATTCCAATTGTTTTTCCTGCACATCTGATTCCACAGATTCAGCAAACTCTTGAATGCGTTTATACATGGCAACCAACTCATCCTGCCGAATTTTTAATACAGCTTGCGAAGTATTGGCAGCATTGGATAACTTTTCCAATGCTGCCTGTTTTTCTTTAAATTCTTTACTCATTTCCTCACCAATAGCTTGTAATTCTGCCTGATAGTTGAGGATTAGATTTTGAATTGAATCAATTCCCGGCATATTTTTAATAATGCTGCTGTAATCCACGTGCCCAAATTTTGCCTGCGAAAAACCATTGATAAAAAGCAGAAAGAAAAAAGCAGAAAGCAGAAAGCAACGTGCGATATGGGGTGTGGGGTTTGGGGTATTTATGGACTTATTCATGTTAATTCTAATTTAAGGTTCAACTAATCACTAATCACTAATCACTAATCACTATTTTATTCCCAATTTCTTTTTAACAAGCGGAGTAATGTCATCTCCACCTTCGTAGTAAAGCAGGGTTTGCGTGTCGAAAATGTAGCTGTATTTGTTTTCTTTGGCTACTTCGTTAATCGCTTTTTGTATTTTTTCTTGAAAAGGAGTAACTAAACGTATTTGTTCCTGTTCAATATCTTCTTGAACATTATATTGAAACTCTTGAATTCGGTTTTGAATTCCAATTAATTCATCTTCTCTGAGTTTTCTAACGGAAGCGGACATGGTACCGGCTTCTTTGTCGAATTTTTCTTTTTTAGTTTGAAACTCACTCGCCATATTTTCATAAAGTGTTTGCATACTTTTGTGAAATTCAGCTAATTTCATTTCAATAGAGTCTATTCCGGGCATTATTTTCATCACTTCGGTAGAATTAACATGGCCATACTTTTGTGCGAAAGCGGAAGTAGCGCAAAATGCACATAGCGCTAAAATTAAGGTAAACTTTTTCATATATTTAAGTATTAAATTATTCTTTTATGGAAATTCCGAGACGTTGCATAACGATATCATTCAAATCGTATTTTGGGTCGGCATACACGATGGTCATAGAGCCTGCCACATCGAAAATAAATGCATATCCTTTATCTTTGGCAAGCGTTTCTATGGCATTAAAGACTCTGTCTTGGATAGGTTTCACCAATTCTTCTCTTTTTTTGAAGAGGTCTCCATCTTTTCCGAAGCGTTTTTTCTGCAAATCTTTTGCCTCCTGTTCGGCTTTAACGATAGATTCTTCTCTTTTTTGTTTCAAATTTTCGGGTAGTGTAATGGCTTCTACCTGATATTTTTTGTACATGGAATCAATGGCGGCGAATTTTTTTTCAATATCCCTTTGCCAATTGGCTGCCAGTCTGTCCAATTCTTTTTGGGCTTCCTTATATTCAGGAATGTTGCTTAAAATATACTCGGAATCAATGTATCCGTACCCGCCTTTCATTAATTGGGGAAATGCGGACAAAGAAAAACCGATAATTAAGGCGATGCATAAGAGTGTTTTTTTCATAATAAACAATTTTTGGGTTTGTAACGTGGTTTTTATATGATTATTATTATTAAATTCGTTTTCAATAGAATTTCCATTTGAAATTAATATTTGATGGTTTTTGAGTTGACGTTATCCATTTGTAAATCGTTTTTGAATCATTGGTAGTTTCAGTAGAATATTCATACACCAAGTTCCAACCTTTTGTAAATTCACATTCAACCACATAATGTTCTTCATAATTACCTTCAAAATAAAAATCATGTCCTTTTACCGTAAAGGTTTTGTCAGAATAGTAATAAACAGCTCTACTTTCTCCTGTTTCATCCTCTAAGGCAAAACTTCCGATCATTTGTCCTTTTTTGTTTAAACCTATAATATCTTCTATTGCAGCGCATTTAGCATTCGGATTACTCATCATTTTCGGGTCAAAATACTCATCTAAATATTTTTTTGCAAGCGATGCAGGAAGTTTCAAGTTAAAGCCGTTGTTTTCAAAATTACAACGGGCAATTATATCAAAACCCTCATAACTGTAGTCATTTGCAACTATGGCAATAACATTAGTGATACCGATACTGTCATCTAAAACAATGGTAGCAACAATTTCCGCAGAATAACCCCCTTCATTTGAAGATTCTCTTTTACAAGACATTAAGCAAACAGCAATCAATGCTATACATAAGGCTAAGTAGTTGATTTGTGATTTTTTCATAAATATGATTTTTTATTTGAAATTCTTATTTCTGAATCATTATTTTCTGTGCAAACTCCGTGCCATCTTTGAGCATAGCCACTACAAAATGCAGCCCAGAAGTTGATGTGGGCAGTTGAATCGTATTTGAAAACAGGTTTTGTGTTTCGTAAACCGTAGCACCCAACGAATTGGTAATCTTGAAGTTGGTAATGTCTGATAGTGGAAAATTGGTTTCTAATTGGAAAGTGCCGGGGTTGGGATTAGGGTAAATAGTTATTTTGAAGTTATTTCTTTCGTTTTCCATAATAATAGCTTCGTAATCATAATCCTCATCTTCATCCTCATCATATTCCTGTGACAAAACCTCAACGTTTTTGAGAATAGAGGAATGTACACCACAAAACTCCAAATTTTTTGAACAAGGTGATATTTTTGCTGTTACATTTGCCCCTTCATTAATTATTGTACCAGGCAGAAAAACAATAATGTCTCCGGCAGTAAGTGTATAATTAGCTTCCGAATGAAAAATTGCATTTGAGACAATAATTGTATTATCCGCTTGTATTGTTAAATCATCTAAAGCAGCATCGTACTCATGGGTTGAATAGAAATCACCAAAAAGATTAAGTTTTGATTGGCATTCTTGTATAGGATCAATGCCATAATAGGAAATATAATGAGGATTAGTACCAAATAAAGCATTATTAATATTACTACTGTAATCAACACATGCTCTAATTTTTCCTACCCAGTCTTGTTGCAAATTATTGTTGCAATCCAGATTGAAACCACCTGAAATTGTCCCAATAACTCTTTTGTTGCTATTCAAGAAAACCGGCGCACCGGAACCGCCGCCTGCAGTAATTCCATTATCCCAGTACATTTCCCATTTAGGACCTGCAAAATGCTTAAGTTTTCCTGATACGATTCTTTTTGGCTTTCCTTTAGAATGATGAATACAAGTTACTTTATTACCCATTTTTTTCTTTTTAATATCAACTCCTGCATAAAAAACATTAAACTGGATGGGAATAGATTCTGTTATAAGCAAAAGAGCATTATCACTCCAAGAAACATCACAATACCCTATTAATTGGGAGCCCTGAACTTTGAAAAATTTGTTTTCACTTCCATTTTCTGCATTACAAAAAGTGTTTTGATAGTTAAAACAAAATGTGGTTGTGCTCCAATCAATTATTTTATTTGTACAATGTCTTGCGGTTAAAAAATATTGCGCATAATTATCTCTATAATTATTTACCAATGCCCCGGTACATCTATATCTTCCATCTTTTTCTGAATAATGGAAAATAGCAACACTTCTTTTTTCATCGCACCAATTGTAACCTTCAGGACAATTAACATCTATCATACAGGAATAGTTACTCTCATTTATCGCATCTTCGAATGATTCTGTAAGATGGTGAATTTGTGAGATTTGAATTTGGTTTTTTTCTATTTCGTCTATGGGAATTTCAATGGAAATTGTACAATGGTCGCCACGCAGAAAATTACTAATGTATGAAGAATCGGGTTTGTTAAAAAAAAATTCACCCTGATACTGATACCGTAAAGAATCTGTATAAAAAGAAACAATTGCATTTGGACTTAAGACAAATTTATTAAATACAATTTCCATTTCCTTGGCACTTTCAGACTGAATTTTAATGATTTTATTCCAAACGCCATTAATAATTTTAGCAAAATCATCTTCCAAACAGTTTATTTTTAAGTCTCGCACAATCCCACAAAGATTTTGAAATGGATCAATTTGTAAAGAATCCAAAATAGGTTCTGACAACTCAATTTTTTGTATTATAACATCATTTTGTGCTTTTAGTAAAAAAAAACTGACTGATAATATGGTAGATAGTATTAATTTTTTCATAGTATCACATTTTTATTGATTAATACCCAATCATAGTTAAGATGTTCAGCATATTCACATTTATAAACACATCTTATAAAACCTGTGTGTTTGGCTACATAGTAGGTATAATCATTTGTATAAGTAATATTCCCACTATGTATTTTATTGCTGACATTAAATACGTAAACATCCTTGTATTCAATTTCATTTACATTATAAGTACTCAAATGCGTTGCAGATGGCGTAAAATTGTCGTTTTCATTGCAACGTATTGATAATAAAGTTTCAGATGGAACAAAAACAGATCCCCTTGCAGTATTATCTTGGTCTTCATCCGCTATCAACCATGTTTCACCTGTATTAGTATTATCTACGACATAATTAATGGTTATATCTTCTGCAAAAACATACGCCTTTCTTCCACCTTTTGGCATTGAAGCACATTTTGTAACTTCATAATTTGTAACAACCATTTTATGCGTAGTGCGGCTTAAACTATCGTAATAAATCCACTCCGAACCTGTTTTAAAGCAAAACAAGTCCTTTACTAATTGATTTACAGGTGAAATATGTTCTTTTCGACAAGATAAACAAATAAATATCAGCATTATTCCTGTTATATATAAAGTTATTCTTCTCATTACTCGCCTCCTTTCCTATTTTCAATTTCAGACAAGCGTTTTTCTAATTGAATGATATACAATGTCAATTCCTCAATTTTTTGTAAAAGTTTGCTCTGCATTTCTCCTATGTCTAAACCGTTTTCTTCCACTTCTCTGGCAGACGGGATATTTGGCAAGCAGCTATTTTGATCAATAAATTGTGCAACTTCACTTAAAGACAACAATTCATATTCTTTGTCAAACACATAATCGGGCCATCCGGTTGTGGTTACCTGCATTTTTTTTGTTTTTAAAATACCGGCAATATTTGCGCTTTTTGCGCTCAATGCGCCGGTTACATCCAAATCTGCCGGATGAGGAGTGGTGCCCACCGTTACAGTTCCTTTAAGTGTACTGCTTCCGGTTACTTCTAATGTATTTGTGGTTATTGCATCAAGGTTGATTTCCGGAACGTTCAGTATGTTTGTTGTTAAAGAGGTTACCGTGGCGTTTGTAGCCTTTAAAGTTCCATTTACGTCCAACTTTGCCCCTGGATTGTTCTTGCCAATTCCAATATCCCCATTGTCGGCTAAAAATAACCCGTAATTAAACGAGCCCCCACCGCTTGAGTTCCACGGTCTCCAAAAGTTAAGCCCAAAAACATCCTCTTCACCATTCAAATATTCAATTCCCCACTTGCCCATAGAAGAATTGTTATCTATATCGGCGCCAAAGAGAATGGAGCCATTCGTTGAGCCGGGTGCGTCAAGGTCTTTACTTGAAGTCTTGGATATTAATATGTTTCCGTTAACAATATGTAATTTTTGTTTGGGTTTGTTGGTGCCAATCCCCACATCACCATCCAGATAGGTTTTTCCGGTAATATTGGCACTTTGCGCTTTAAGATCACCGGCAACCTCCAATTTTGCATTTGGACTGGTGGTTCCGATTCCCACATTGTTACTTTCACTATTACTAAGAAACAACACAGGAGTATATATCCATCCTTTACCGGTACCGGTAGTATCCCCATCCGGAGGACCATTGTCTTTATAGTAATATTTCCAAAAATTAAGTCCCTTTCCCTCTGCACTTGAATTTACATACTCAATCCCCCATTTGAACGGAGAAGGATTCACGGGTGGGCTTGGATCAACCATATCAAAAACTAAGGCACTTTTTCGAAATCCGGTGGTTGGATTTTTTGCTTGGGTAATTAATAGATTTTCCCCTTTTATATGTAATTTTTCTTGAGGGGAGGAGGTTCCCAAACCTAAATTTCCGGAAAAAGAGAAGTTATTTGCGGTTAATGTGCCTAAAATAACAGCATCTTGAGAATGTAAATTTGCAGTTAAAATATCTGCAATTTCCGCGCTTTGTGCCTTAAAATCACCGGCAACCTCCAATTTTACCTGCGGGGTGGTGGTTCCAATTCCCACGTTATCCATTTGATTAAAATAGATTACGGAACGATATTCCATCCCTTTAGCGGTATCCCCATCCCGGGAAACGTAATTTCCATATTTCCAAAAATTAAGTCCCCCTTCTTTATTCCCAACATATACGCGTTCAATTCCCCATTTGCTTGGAGGAGGAATTTGCAGAATTGCATCTTCAATATCAAAAATTATGGCGTTCTTTTCTAATCCTGTGTTTTTTGAAGGACCGGTAATAATGATATTTCCATTTTTTACATGCAATTTTTGGCTTGGGGTTTGGGTACCGATTCCCACTTTTTGATTATTTGATAAAAAAAGATTAGAATTAACAGCCCCTGAAAAAGATAATGGACTATATTGTCTAAAATTAAGCCCTGAAGCACCAAGATACTCTATACACCAAGGAGTATTAGAAAAATCATCGAAAAGCAAGGCACCGGTAGGATAATCTGAAGAACT
>Ga0209628_10004294_pt1 | contig 10260 bp, 5 predicted proteins | sample TergutCu122P4_FD_187285 | JGI IMG/M metagenome (GOLD analysis project Ga0209628, IMG submission 187285) | Cubitermes ugandensis P4 segment gut microbial communities from Kakamega Forest, Kenya - Cu122 P4 (SPAdes) (version 2) | ecosystem: Host-associated > Arthropoda: Insects > Digestive system >... | reverse complement strand
TACAGTAAACAACAAATATATAGGTCAAAAAATATATTACACCTATAAGAATTTGAAATTTGCGGCATCGGGAACCCCTGTGCCTGTTACGTTTACCAACACAAAATTATTTTCGGTAGTAGAATTTGAAGATTTGAAAGTAGGGCACGGTTACGCAAAAGTGCCGAAACAGGTAATAAACGACACCACAATGTATGTAAGGGTAAGCACCGACAAATCGAAACAAAAATTGCGCGAAGTGCATGTTGAAAGAGGCGCAATTGAATGTGAAATTCTGTCGAGGATTGATATTACCACGCATTTTATTTTTACATTCCCCACAGTAACAGACGCAACCGGCAAACCGCTGCATTTCGATAGGGAAATTGATCCGCACGCAACTATTTCAGATGTTATCAATCTCGATAATCACAAAATGATACTTACCAAATCGAGAGATAGCGACAATTCGTACAATTCCCTGCCTATCGAACTTGCATACAGGGTAAATGCCGACGGAATGCAGGAATTTCGCGACACACAGTCGATTACGCTGAAAATTCGCAACAGAGACAGTATTCACTTTAAATTTATAAAAGGAAATTTGGGCGAAGGCACCGAAGATATAATGGACGATAAAATAGATTTCAATATAAGCGAAATACTCAATTTTATCGACGGAAACGTCCGGTTTGCCGACCCGCGGTTGAATTTGCGTTTTGAAAACCCAATAGGCGCCGATGCCGAAATAAACCTCAATTTGGTAGCAAGCAACGATAAAGGCGAGTCTGTGAATTTATTTACCGGCGGGTCGCGTACATTCCCGCTCAGCAACCCCGATTGCGACGGCGTGCTGGTGGGCGATAGGAAACTCACGGAAATTCCGGTTGATAGTTCAAACAGTAATGTTGTAAATTTTCTCTACATAATACCCAATTACATAGAGTATTCGGGGGAATTGCGCTACAATAAGGGCGACACCGAAGCCACAAAAGAAAACTGTGTTTCGAAAATGGCAGACGCAGGAATTGCAATTGATGTAGATGTGCCCATGAATTTGTCGTTCGGCAACCTGCTGCTTGCCACCGATTTGCCCATAGAAAATCCAATAGGCGATGCGTGGCAATTGGATACGCTTGTGATTTTCCTGAAAGCCGCCAATCATTTCCCCATAGATGCAAGGCTCGCAGTAGTGATGCTCGATACCACAAAACCCGAAAAACAACAGAAATTGGGCGTATTGGATAGGGATAAAGACGGCAACCCGCTGTTCCTTTTAAAAGCCGCACAAACCGATAAAAACGGCAAAGTGCTGCGCGGCACGGTGGAATCGCACGTGCTCACTGCCGGCGTAGGCAAAAATTTATTCGATGCCTTTACCCATGCCAATAAAATCCGTATAGAAGTGCTGCTCGACACCAAAGACGAAAAATCGGGAAAATCGGTGATACTCTATTCCTACTATTCTATTGATGTGCAAATAGCTGCGAATGGTAAGATTTTGATTAAGGACAGGGTTAATTGAATAATTGAATAACTGAATAACTGAATAACTGAATAACTGAATAACTGAATAACTGAATAACTGAATAACTGAATAACTGAATAATTGAATATTTAAAAATCATGGGACAGAGAGATTTTACCAACAAACTGATACTTGGCGACAACCTCGCTGTTCTGCAGTCGATTCCCGACAAATCGGTTGACTTGGTTTATCTTGACCCTCCGTTTTTCAGCAATCGAACTTACGAAGTTATTTGGGGCGATGATGGCGAAAAACGCAGTTTTGAAGACCGTTTTGCAGGTGGAATTGACCATTATATAAGTTGGTTAAAAATCCGTGTGCGCCAAATGCACCGCATTTTAAAAGATACAGGCAGTATTTTTTTGCATTGCGATTGGCACGCCAATGCCGAAATAAAGATTGATGTCCTAAATAAAATTTTTGGCAGAAATAATTTTAGAAATGAAATTGTGTGGAGTTACAAAAGGTACACTGCCAAAAGCAATAAATTTCAATCTTTGCACGACACTATTTTTTGGTATTCAAAAGGGAAAGAATGTGTGTTTAACGACACAAGAGAAGAATATGGCGAAAATTCGGGTAAAATGGACAGCCATTACAAACAAGACGAAGACGGAAATTGGTACAGAATGCAAAAACGGAAAGGCGCAGAGCCATACAAAGTATATTTGTCTGAAGGAAAAAGAGTTGGCGATGTTTGGGAACTTCCAATCATAAACGCATCGGCAAAAGAACGCATTGGCTACCCAACACAAAAGCCCGAAGCGCTATTGCAAAGAATTATAGAATGTGCCACAAATGAGGGTGATGTTGTACTCGACCCCTTTGTTGGTGGTGGCACAACAGTTGCCGTTGCCGACAGAATGAACCGCAAATGGATAGGAATAGACCAATCCGTAATGGCTATTAAAGTAACGGATTTGCGACTTAAAAAACGACAAAATACGTTATTTTCACAACCTTACGAGGTTATTTTGCCAACATTTGATTTCAAAAAATTACAAGCCACAGAAGGAAAAGAGTTTGAAATATGGATTGTTGATAAATTTGGCGCTATTCCAAACGAAAAGGGAGGAAAGGACTTGGGTATTGACGGACACACGCAATACGGTACGCCAATTCAAGTAAAAAAATGGAAAAAACCTGTTGGACGCGACACGCTCGACGCTTTTTTGACCGCCATAGAAAGAGATGATAAAACACTGTTTGCCCGGAACAAAAAAGAAGGACAGATTTGCGGATTTATTATTGGTTTCGATTTTTCAAAAGACATAATAAACGCTGTTGCGCAACTGAAAAACAAGGAAAATATCATTATTGAGCTGAAATATATCAAAGATATTGTTCCTTATGATAATCCTCCAAAAGTTACTTTGACCGCCGAAGAATTGGAAAGTAAGGGGATTAATCCCCTTGCCAATTACAAATTTGAGGCAACTGCCGAAAGCGAAACAGGCATTGATTTCTTTTCGTGGGACTTGTCGCACAACGAAAAAGAGTTTAAAGCCGATGTTGTAATGGACAAAACAGGCATACAGGAAAAGAAATTTGCGGAAGGCGAACACCATATTGCCGTACAAGCCGTTGATAAAAAAGGGTTAAGCGGCACAGATAAAGTAAAAATTGATGTGAAACGAAAATAAATTATAAATATCATGAAAACACGAAAATACATATACACCGCACTTTTTGTAGCGCTTGCCTACACGGGATTTTCACAAGTTGACAATGCCATGTTTTTTATGACCCGCCTGCCGCAGGCAAATCTTATCAATCCGGCGCAAGCGCCCGAAATGGGTATTTTTATTGGCGGTACGGCAGTTCCTTTCTTTGGGCAATTGCCGCCGTCGATGACCGTTGCGGTGAACACTCCGTTGAAATGGAACGATGTGATTTTCAGAGGAAAAGGCGAGTACAAGGATAGCTTGATTTCGTTTATGCACCCAAGCTACAATACCGATAAATTTACAAGAAAATTGAGAAAAAACAATGTTTTTGCCATAAACGCCGAAATTCAGCTTTTGTATTTCGGTTTCCGCCAAGCGAAAAATTATTGGACTTTCGATATTACCACCCACGTGAATAGTTATGCAAATGTGCCGGGCGATTTATTGAAATTTGCAATTAAAGGCAATGCCAATACCCGCAATGCCAATATTTCGGGATTGGGTGTCAATGCAATGGTTTACAGTCAAATAGCTGTAGGGTTTCAACGCGAATTGCCGCTCGATTTTGCTATGAGCACCCGTGCAAAGTTCCTGTTGGGACATGCCAATTTTTCAAACGGGAAAAACAATTTGCAAATCAACACTGCCGACGACGGAACGAATATTATTTCGCTTATAGCAAATTATGAAATACGAACCAATATGCCTTTGAAAATTGAATACGACGACGAAGGAAATGTTGATACGGGGGAACTTGAATTTAATTTTGCCGATGCACGAATTTCGGATTTATTCGGCAGTTACGGCGGCGCTATTGATTTGGGCGTTTCCAAAAAAATCGACGACGAAATTTCGGTTTTTGCAAGTGTGATTGATTTGGGTTTTATCAATTGGAAGAAAAATGCCAACACGCTTTCGTTTTCCGGCGACGGTTTGAAATTTGAAGGCGCCGAACTTTTGCTCGACCCTTTTGAATTTAAAATGCCTGAGTTCGATACGATACTTAAATCCTACGCAGTGAGCAATAGCTCAAAACCTTACGCAACCATGCTGCCGTTTAAAATCTATGCCGGCGGGCATTATCAACTGAACGAAATGTTTGGTTTTGGGGTGCTGGGTCGTTTGGAAAAACGTCCGTTTGGCGTGTCGCCGTCGCTTACCATTTCGGCAGATATTCGTCCGTTTAAATTTGGCAATGCAGCGCTTACCTATTCTTACATGAACCGCAGTTTTACCAATATTGGCTTAGGCTACACGTTGCGCGTGGGACCCGTTCAGTGGTATTTTGTGTCCGACAATATTATAGGTACCATGCTGTTTCCCGCAGCTTCGCGTTCTCTGAGCGCCCGCTTTGGTTGCAATTTGGTGTTCAACCGCAACGAGGTTGAAAAAGCAGAAAAACCGGAAAAACAAAAAAAGTTGAAAAATCAAACGAAATTGAGGTAGGGTTTTTGCCGTTATGATTGTATATAAGGTAACTGTTTTACTCTCGTAGAACTTGCCACCATAAACTCTCACTCTCCACTCACCAACTCACACCTTAAAACAATGGGATTAGCACGGGAAAACATAATCAACGCATGGATTAAGATTTTAGAAATGCTTGTAACGTATGCGGTTTTTCTTGTTTTGTATAACTTGAAATGCCCTCACTACGGTTTTGAAAATCAAGATTTTATAATTTTCTTGATATTTTTGGGACCCGTAAGTTATTTTATTTCACTGTTTTTTGTAAAATTATTTATTGCCCACACGCGGTCGGTTTCGCAAATTATCCTATCGCATTTTATAGCTTCGGCGCTGATTTTTATAACACTCCTAATAATTGTGGAAGTGTGTAAATTGCGCATTTTCGACGTGCTGTTTTTAGGCATTTTCAGTGTTGTAAATTTTGCGGTGCTTTGCGTAGCCAAATATTTGATATTGCGGTTTTACAGCCGCAAGCGCAAACCCAATATGGTGAATGTGATTGTTGTGGGAACCGGCAATACAAGCATGATTTCGATAATCGACACGCTTGAACACAATATTTTGTGGAACTACAATGTAGTTGCTCTTTTTTCGGATTCGCAAGCAATACACGACAGGTACGACGGAAAATACCCGATTTACGATTTCCCCGTTGAACCGAAAGATATAGAGAAGTTATCGGAATATATTACCAAAAATACTATTCACGAAGTGATATATGTAAACAATTCTGTTGACGTAAAACAAATAATGCCGCTGGTGCATTTGTGTTTAGACATTGGCGTAACGTTCAAACTTTCATCGCTCTTTTTAGACATTGCCCGCGCAAAAGCCACAGAACAGTATATTGGCAACAATCACGTGTTTTCTTTCCAAAGTACGCCCTGCGACTATGCGGCGCTGTATATGAAAAAAGTTTTCGATTTTGTGTTTGCGTTGTGCGCCGTTGTGCTTTTATCGCCGGCGTTTTTGATTATTGCCATAGCAATAAAAGCTACCTCGAAAGGACCGGTATTTTTCAAACAAACCCGCGTAGGTTTGCACCGCAAAGAATTTAAACTGTGGAAATTCCGCACCATGATTGTTGACGCCGAAAATAAATTGAAAGAATTGCAACAATTCAACGAGCAGGACGGACCGGTATTTAAACTCAAAAACGACCCGCGCATAACCAAAGTGGGCGGAATTTTGCGCAGATTGAGTCTCGATGAACTGCCGCAATTTTTCAATGTGCTCAAAGGCGATATGTCGATAGTAGGACCCCGCCCGCCAATACCGGCAGAAGTGGAGCAATACGAACGCTGGCAATTGCGCCGTTTGTCGGTAAAACCGGGGCTTACCTGCATTTGGCAAGTGCACGGACGCAATCAAGTATCGTTTAAAGAATGGATGAAAATGGATTTACTATATATTGATACCTGGAGTTTCCGCCACGATATATTGCTGATTATACAAACCGTGAAGGTTGCTTTTTTTAATCCTAATGGGCAATGATGGTTGTATTTTTTTTCATGCGGTTGCCCTAAAATTTTATTGATTACACAATTAATTGTAAATTTAAAATCGTAAATTGCGCACAAAAATTTATATACAAGCAAATTATGAAACCATTTACAATTAAATTTCTACTTCTAACACCTCGTCTCCTCGTCTCCTTGTTCACTTGTCTCCTCGTTGCCTCAACTACCTTTGCGCAGGTCAATTCACAGTACAACAACCATTCCTACCGCCCTTACGACCGCTATGTGTACAATTCCGACTATCGTTTTCATACAGCAATAAAACCGTTTGATATGCAGGAAGTTAACAAAATCGTATCGCTCGATACGTTGTTTCCGCTCCACACCGGCAATAAATATGTTGATTATGTGTTGAACAACGATTTGATAGGTTTCAAAACAAAGTCGGAAGATTTCGGATTTACAATCAATCCGCAGTGTAATTTTGAAATAGCCCGCAACAACGGCGATAGCGTGAGGAATTGGATAAATATGCGGGGCATACGAATTGACGGTAACGTTACCCAAAAAGTGTTTTTTTCAACATCGTTTTATGAATTTCAATCGCTGTTTACCGACTATCGCGAAGATAGAATACGTGAAATTGGATATAGGGTTATACCCGGTGCCGGTCGCTCGAAAAGGTTTGATGCTTCAACATATCAGCAAGGAGTGCGCGATTATGCGTTTTCCGAAGCCTATATTACTTACATTCCATCGAATTATTTCAAATTTCAATTGGGGCACGGCAAACATTTTATAGGCGACGGCTACCGTTCACTGCTGCGTTCCGACAATGCGCCCAATTATCCGTACATCCAAATTACTTCTAATTTTTGGAATATAAAATATACTTCAGTTTGGGCACAACAAATGTATTATAACCCCAAACAGGTAGGCGATTCCCGGCACCCAATCAAGTGGAATGTGGCGCAGTATATTGATTATTCGGCAACGAAGTGGTTTAGCATAGGCTTATTTACCTCTGTTACTTGGAACAATACCGACACTCTTGGCAATTATCGCGGATTTGAATTTAATTACCTCAATCCGGTAATTTTCCTTCGTCCGGTGGAGTATTCAATCGGTTCGCCCGACAATGTTCTTATGGGTTTGACCGGAAAATTGACGCTGTGGAAAAAATATGTATTTTACGGACAGGCAGCAATAAACGAATTTAAGTTAAGTGAATTGAAAAAACGTGCCGGTTGGTATGGAAGCAAACACGCCCTGCAAGCCGGTTTTAAATCGTTCGACATAGGAATTAAAGGATTGGATTTCCAAACGGAAATTAATTTTGCCCGTCCGTTTATGTATTCGCACTATATTCCCGGTCAGGAATATTCGCATCAACATCAGCCGCTTGCGCACCCATGCCACTCGAATTTTTACGAAAGTGTGAGTTTTATCCGCTACAATTACCAACGATTTTTTGTTGAATATAAATTCCAATATTTAGTATTCGGGCAAGATACCGCCAGCAACGAAAATTACGGCAACGATATATTTAAACTCTACACCACCCGCACCTTGGAATATGGCAATACGCCAACCGAATTGGCAGTGAAAAACACCGTAATGTACAACGATGCAAGCATTTCGTATATGATAAATCCGAAATACAACATGCGTTTAACCGTTGGGCTGAACCACCGGACGCAGGTTTCAGCCATCGTAGATAAAAACCAACTGATGTGGTATTTTGGATTTAGAACATCGCTGCACAATTTCTACTATGATTTTTAGAACCGAAATTCGCCCCAAACGTTCCGATTTTCAAATTTCTCACTCTCAGCGAGGATTGACAATCGGTTCGTGTTTTAGCGATAGCATTGGCGAACGGCTGGAACAGGCGAAATTCCCTCTTATGCGCAATCCGTTGGGGGTGGTGTACAATCCGGGTTCGATACACAGCGCGCTGCAAATTGTGTGCGGCAAAAAATCCGTAACCGAACAGGATTTATTTAACGACAAAGGAGTTTGGAAATCGTATGTGCTCCATTCATCGTTTGCCTCAACCGACAAAAACGAAGTTTTGGAACGCTGCGCCGAAGTGCAAAACCGTTTTGCAACAAAATTTCAAACGCTTGATTATTGCATAATTACCCTCGGCACAGCATGGGTTTACGAACTTATTGCCACCGGCGAAGTGGTAAATAATTGCCACAAAACACCGGCGAAACTGTTTTATAGAAAACAATTATCGATAGTTGAAATTGAAACGGCACTTTTGCAAAGCGTAGAACTGTTGCAAAGCATCAATCCGGACATTCAAATTATATGTACCGTGAGTCCGGTGCGGCATTGGAACGATGGCGCGCACGAAAACCAAGTGAGCAAATCGCTGCTTTTTGTGGCTTTAGACAAAATTCTAAAAACCACAAAAAACACGCACTATTTTGAATCCTACGAATTGTTGATGGACGATTTGCGCGATTACCGGTTTTACGAAAACGACCTGTTACACCCCAATTCGCAGGCAATAGAATATATTTGGCAAGCATTTTCGCAAACATATTTTTCTGCCGGAACGCAAAAAATTATTCAACAAGTGCAAAATGTGCGAAACGCTATGCAGCATCGTCCGTTTCAAAAGAATAGTAGCGAATATGCGGCGTTTTGCGCACGCCAGCGTGATTTGTGTGCTGCGCTTGCTCGACAATTTCCGTGGATTGATTTGCGGGAGGAAAGAGCGTTTTTCGCTCTTTCGTAGAGATAGAACGCAAATGACGCAAAAATCGCAAATCAACACAAATTTTATTTTGCGTAAATTTGCGGTTTTTGCGTCATTTGCGTTCCAAATTATTTTTGCGACAGCAAAAAAAACAGCAGGTCTATAAGCCGGATTCTGTATCAAAAAAAGATTTTGATTTCTATCATTTATCTAATGCAACCTACCCTCCAACTTGGGCGAGCAGCCCTCAAGCGTTGGTTTACTTGGTCTTGCAACATGTGAGTAGTACGTCTGCCACAATCGCTTGCAGCACCGGTGGGCTCTTACCCCGCCTTCTCACCCTTACAGCCCCTCTCCTGCCTCCCCTCCCTTGTGGAGAGGGGTTGGGGGAGGGGTGCGGTTATTTTCTTCTACTATACTATGCACTCGCGCACATCTGTTGTTTCAACAGCACATTGCTCTGCGTTGTCCGGACTTTCCTCCCCCATGAACTGAGAGCGATAGAACGACCTACTGTTTTGCAAAATTAACAATTAACAATTAACAATTAACAATTAACGGGAATAATTTTAAAAAGCAAAACTAAATAATTAAACCACAGTTCCAAGTCCCCCTTGAGGGGGATTTAGGGGGCTTCGATACTCCCGCCATTGTTCCATAAGTTCCAACATATCGGCAGGGATTTCGGAATCGAATTGCATAAATTCTTTTGTCGCGGGGTGCGTGAAACCCAGTGTTTTGGCATGAAGGGCTTGGCGAGGGCAAATTTCAAAACAATTTGTAACAAATTGCTTATATTTTGAAAACGTTGTGCCACGCAAAATTTGATTGCCGCCGTAGGTTTCGTCGTTAAAAAGCGGGTGCCCTATTGATTTGAAATGCACGCGGATTTGGTGCGTTCTGCCGGTTTCCAATTTACATTCCACAACCGACACGTAGCCCAATTCCTCCACCACTTTATAGTGCGTGAGCGACCATTTTCCGCCGCTTTCTTCCGTTACCATCGTCCGTATTTTGCGGTCTTTCGGGCTGCGCCCCATGTAGCCCGAAATAGAGCCCTGCGCCTCTTTTGGTTGTCCCCACACTACGGCTATGTAGGTGCGCTCGCTTGTTTTGCAAAAAAACTGGTCGGCTAAGGCGGTTTTTGCCGCTTCGTTTTTGGCAACCACCAGCAGTCCCGAAGTGTCTTTATCAATACGGTGCACCAAACCCGGACGGGGGTCGTTTTCTTCAAATTGCATATCGTGGCGCAAATGCCACGCAATGGCATTGACCAGCGTGCCGCTATAATTGCCGCAACCCGGGTGCACCACCATGCCCGCCGGTTTGTTTATAACCATCACACAATCGTCTTCATACACAATATTCAAAGGAATATCTTGCGGAATTATGGTAATTTCCTGTTTCGGCGTATCGAGTTCAATGGTAATCACATCGCCCGGT
>Ga0209628_10004292_pt1 | contig 10264 bp, 10 predicted proteins | sample TergutCu122P4_FD_187285 | JGI IMG/M metagenome (GOLD analysis project Ga0209628, IMG submission 187285) | Cubitermes ugandensis P4 segment gut microbial communities from Kakamega Forest, Kenya - Cu122 P4 (SPAdes) (version 2) | ecosystem: Host-associated > Arthropoda: Insects > Digestive system... | reverse complement strand
GAAGCGCCGCATCTAAGGAGAAAGACAAGTGGCTCGTAATCTCGATCCGAAATGCCGTCAGTGCCGCCGCGAAGGCGAAAAGCTGTTCCTGAAGGGCGAAAAGTGTTTTACCGACAAGTGCGCCATCGAGCGCCGCGCCTACGCGCCTGGCCAGCATGGCCAGAAGTCCGGCGCCCGCTTGTCCGACTATGGCGTGCACCTGCGCGCCAAGCAGAAAATCCGCCGCGTCTATGGCGTGCTCGAAGGCCAGTTCCGCAAGACCTTCGCCGAAGCCGAGCGCCGCAAGGGCCAGACGGGCGAAAACCTGCTGCAATTGCTGGAAGCCCGCCTGGATTCCGTCGCCTACCGCATGGGTTTCGGCGCCTCGCGCACCGAATCGCGCCAGGTCGTCCGGCACAACGGCGTGCTGGTCAATGGCAAGCGCGTCAACATCCCGTCCTACATCGTCAAGCCCGGTGATGTCGTCCAGTTGACCGACCGCGCCCGCGCCTCGCTGCGCTGCAAGGCCGCCCTCGAAGCCGCCGAATCGCGCGGCTTCCCGGAGTGGATCGCGGTCGATGTCAAGGAAGGCAAGGGCACGTTCAAGGCCATGCCGCAGCGCTCCGAGCTGTCGCCGACCCTGAACGAGGGTCTCGTCATCGAACTTTATTCGAAGTAAGCACTGAGCAGAGGAAACCAGCCCATGCAAAGCAGTGGACTTCTCAAGCCCCGCATCATCGACGTGCAGAGCGTTTCGCCCGTGCAGGCCAAGGTGGTCATGGAGCCGTTTGAGCGCGGCTACGGCCATACCCTCGGCAACGCGCTGCGGCGCATCCTGCTGTCGTCGATGCCGGGTTACGCGCCGACCGAAGTCGGCATCGACGGCGTGCTCCACGAGTACTCGACCGTGGACGGTGTGCAGGAAGATGTCGTCGACATCCTGCTCAACCTGAAAGGCATCGTTTTCAAGCTACATGGCCGCGAAACCGTGTCGCTGAATCTCGCCAAGGAAGGCGACGGCGTCGTCCGCGCCGGCGACATCGAATTGCCGCACGACGTGGAGATCATCAATCCCGAGCATGTGATCGCTCACCTCTCTCCCGGCGGCAAGCTGGCCATGGAGATCAAGGTCGAGAAGGGTCGCGGTTACGTGCCGGGCAATGTGCGCAACCTCGGCGATGCCAAGACCATCGGCAAGCTCGTGCTCGATGCCTCGTTCAGCCCGATCCGCCGCGTCGCCTATGCCGTCGAAAGCGCCCGCGTCGAACAGCGCACCGACCTCGACAAGTTGATCGTCGACATCGAAACCAACGGCGTCGTCGAGCCGGAAGAAGCCATCCGCTACGCCGCCCGCGTGCTGATGGAGCAACTCTCGGTGTTCGCCGATCTGGAAGGCACCTCCCCGGTTACCGAAGCCTCGAAGCCGACGCACTCGTTCTCGGTGCTGCTGCGCCCGGTCGATGATCTCGAACTGACCGTTCGCTCCGCGAACTGCCTGAAAGCCGAGAACATCTACTACATCGGCGATCTGATCCAGCGCACCGAGAACGAGTTGCTGAAAACCCCGAACCTTGGCCGCAAGTCGTTGAACGAGATCAAGGAAGTGCTGGCCGCCCGCGGCCTGACGCTCGGCATGAAACTGGAAAACTGGCCGCCCGCTGGCCTGGAGAAGGTCTGAGAAGCGCAGGGGCCTGGGGCTAAACCCCCGCCCCTCTCCTGCTCTCGACTCACCACTCCCCCTCTTGACCAAAATCAACCGGCCCCTTGCAATGTGCGGCGGCCGCATAAAAAAAGGAAACTGAAATGCGTCACCGCAACGGACTTCGCAAACTGAACCGCACCAGCAGCCATCGCCTGGCGATGCTGCGCAACATGACCGTCTCGCTCCTCAAGTACGAGGCCATCAAGACCACGCTGCCGAAAGCCAAGGAACTGCGCCGCGTCGTCGAGCCGATGATTACCCTCGGCAAGACCCCGACGCTCGCCAACAAGCGCCTGGCCTTCGACCGCCTGCGCGACCGCACCATCGTCGTCAAGCTGTTCGCCGAACTGGGGCCGCGCTACGCCACCCGTCCGGGCGGCTACCTGCGCATCCTCAAGTGCGGCTTCCGCGTCGGCGACAACGCCCCAATGGCCTTCGTCGAACTGGTCGACCGCCCGGAACCGACCGAGGCCGTGGAAGTTGAGGAGGCGGCTGGCGAATAAGTACAGCGTGCATTGTCGCAAGGCAGTCAATAAAAAGGCCGGGTTCTCCCCGGTCTTTTTGTTTCCGGGTTTCGGTGAAAGCAGGTAACCCATCCCTTTGTCATGAACAAAACATTCGATTTGCTCAACTCTCATGATGCTCATCGGCTACACTCAGCGCTGGGTTACATCATGTCCATGACGTTCGAGAGAGTTTTGCTCGCGGCTTGACAGGGTGCGGCCACGTGACTTCCTCGGCTATGAGATTCGTTAAATAGGGACAAGCTCATATGGCTTCCGTGCAACCGCTAGATCCTGCTGGTGCAAGGATTGTTGACCAACTGCATGTGAATATTGCCAGCTTGATTGATGGCAATCACGTTGAGCGGTCTGAGGTCATCAACGCAGGTGGGCGCTCTTGCCCGTGCCACCTCATTTACGAGGTGGATTGGTCTTTTGTACCCTACACCTCCGAACACAGAGTACAGGGGAACGGTGCGGTCAGCACGCATTTTGGCTACAAGAATGCCGACTACAGGGCAGAGACTTCGCTCCGCTGCGAGTTAGGGCGCACCCATAAGCCCATCCGTGAGAGCTTCATGTCGCAAGTATTGGATGGCGGCGGTAGCGCTTTGGCAGATGCTGGAAGTGCCACTCAAATCTGGAATTTTGGTCAGCATTCCGTGCATGAGCAGTGCTCCCGGTGTCGCGGTCAGGGGCGGGTGACATGTCCTTCCTGCCATGGCAGCAGGCGTGCAAGCTGTTATCGCTGCCATGGCGTGGGATCAACCACTGAGACGCGCTGGGTTGGTCCCTACGGGCAGCAACGCCAGGAACATTACCAGCAGTCCTGCTATGGCTGCGGTGGCTCGGGGCGGGTCACTTGTCGTCAATGCAATGGTTCTGGCGATGTTCAATGCAGTGACTGCGGTGGACATGGTTTTTTCACCGACATCATGTCGGTGACCGTACAGGCGGAACCTCGCATTCGAATCACCGCATGCTCCGAACTGTCAGGCGATGCGCTATCCAATTATCTGCTCAAGCTTCCTGTCGCGCGGGTGGTGCATTACCTTGATTTCACTCAATTTGGTCACCAAGATGCCGACGCTGACACATGGCGTGTTGGCTACGAGGTTCATACTACAGTGGCTGAACTGGACGTAACGCTGCGCAGCAAGACGTACATGGCTGCGGCAGTGGGTGACAAGGTTCTTGCTTTCATTCGCCCGCCAATATTCGATGACGTTTTCATTGAAGAAATCACCGATCTCAACAAAATCTGGTCAGGCAAGAAAAAATCGTTCAGCAACGACAGGGCGCGCAAGTTCTTCACGACCTACTCAGGCCAACCGGTGCTTGATGCCGCCATGAAATCGGTGGCCAAGCTTAAAGGCAACGATCGTGAGCTGCCGGGGAGGGAAATCAATGCTGCATGCGACGGTTACATCTCCAGTGCGTCGGCTGATTTGCTGGGCAAGTGCATGTTGGCGCTGTTGGATAAAGTATCCCCGCCCAATTCCATGTGGTCATGGATCGGCGTCATGGCTCTGCCGTTTTTGTTGCTATTTCTAGGGGCGCAGAACTGGCTGGAACGCAACATGCAAAACGGTTATTTCAGCATGGTAATCGTTTGGGTGGCGTTGGTTTTGTTTGCCGCGCTATTGACAACACTCGTTTCGCCGATTGCCGTACTCATCAGCACCATGGTCAGCGCCATCCGTCGCCGCTCAGTACCAGCGGAATACCGCCAACATGGCCGCAATTGGCAGCCGTTCAAGCGGTTTGCCTGGACATCTGTGGCAGTAGCAAGCCTTGGCGGCGCAATCGGTATGCTGACTCATTACGACAAGCTGCCCCGTTGGAACAATCAGCCCATGGATACGATTGAAGAGACGCTGAACCTCAATCGCTTTGTGCCTTACGCGCAGACCTTCGCCTGGCTCAAAAAAGCGGGATTTTTTGTGTCATCGCAGACTGCGGCCACCATTGACCCTGCCACCGTGCCGATTGTTTTTGACATCCAGAACAATCTCAAGCGTTTGGGGTACAAGGTTTCCGTGTCGGGGCAAATGGACTATGCCACACAGCAGGCCATAGATGCTTATGCAAAAAAACGCAGGCTCAAAGCCACTGACAACCAGTCCGTGCTGGCTTCGTTGTGCAAAGACCTGCGCGGCGTTTGCGCCAATGCCTCGCAGATCAAGTGACTTGTCCCTTGGTTCATGATCGCTCTAGCGGCGGTTCGTTTGCCGCAGCGTCGCCGCCGGCTTCTTCCTGCTGTTGCAGCCGCCACATCCGCGCGTAAGCGCCGTCGGCGGCGAGTAGTTCGGCGTGTTTGCCGCGTTCGATGATGCTGCCGTCGTGCATGACGAGAATTTCATCGGCGTTCATGATGGTCGACAGGCGATGGGCGATGATGAGGGTGGTGTGGCCGACGGCGACATGTTCGAGTTGGGCCTGGATGGCGCGTTCGGTGGCGGAGTCCAGCGCCGAGGTGGCTTCGTCGAAAATGAGGATGGGCGGATTCTTCAATAGGGCGCGGGCGATGGCGACGCGCTGTTTTTCGCCGCCGGAGAGTTTGAGGCCGCGCTCGCCGACGCGGGTGTCGTAGCCCTGCGGCAGGGCGGCGATGAAGTCGTGTAGCTGGGCGCGTTCGGCGGCGGCGATGACCTCCTCGCGGCTGGCGCTGGGCCGGCCATACTGGATGTTGTAGAAAATGCTGTCGTTGAACAGCACGGTGTCCTGCGGCACGATGCCGATGGCGGCGCGCAGGCTGGCTTGCTTCAACTGGCGCAGGTCGTGGCCGGCGAGGCGGATATTGCCGCCGGCGATGTCGTAGAAGCGGAACAAGAGCCGAGCCAGCGTTGACTTGCCGGCGCCGGATTGGCCGACGACGGCGACGGTGCCCCCGGCCGGAACGCGAAAGCTGACAGCGTGGAGGATGGGCCGTTTGGCTTCGTAGGCGAAATCGACGGCGGCGAATTCAATGTCGAGCGGGCCGGCGGGCAGGTCGCGGGCGTCCGGCGCGTCGGCGATTTCGTGGTGTTCCTTGAGCAGATTGAACATGCGCTCGATGTCGGTCAGCGCCTGACGGATCTCGCGATAGACGATGCCGAGGAAGTTGAGCGGCGCGTACAACTGGATCAGGAAGGCATTGACCAGCACCAGGTCGCCGATGCTCATGCGGCCATCGACGACGCCCTCGGCGGCCCGCCACATCATCGCCGTGACGCCCAGGGCGATGATCGCCTGCTGGCCGAGATTGAGGTAGGCCAGGGTTTTCTGGCTCCTGGTCGCCGCCTCTTCCCAGCGCTGCAATTCGGCGTCGTAGCGTCGCGCTTCCCAGGTTTCGTTGTTGAAATATTTGACCGTTTCGTAATTGAGCAGGCTGTCGATGGCGCGGGTGTTGGCCGCCGAGTCGCTTTCATTGACGGCGCGGCGGATGTCGATGCGCCAGTTGCTGACCTTGACCGTGAACACGATGTAAGCCGCCAGCGACACGGCGGTAATCAGCACGAAGCCGGCGTCGTACTTGACGAACAGGACGCCGAGCACCAGACCGATCTCGACCAGCGTCGGCAGAATCGAATACAGGGTGTAGGAAATCAGGCTGGAGATCGAGCGGCTGCCGCGTTCGATGTCGCGCGAGACGCCGCCGGTCTGGCGTTCGAGGTGAAAGCGCAGGCTCAGCGCGTGCAGATGACCGAACACCTCCAGCGCCACCTGGCGCACCGCGCGCTGGGTGACGCGGGCGAACAGGAGTTCGCGCAACTCGGTAAACAGCGCTGTCGAGAAACGCAGCGCACCGTAGAGCAGCAGCAGCAGCGCCGGCAGGGCCAGCGCCTGGCCGCTCGGCGCCAGGCCGTCGATCATCTCCTTGAACAATATCGGCACGCCGACCGTGGCGACCTTGGCCCCGACCAGACAAGCCAGCGCCAGCAGGACGCGCAGGCGATAGCGCCAGAGGTAGGGGAAGAGGGTGCGCAAGGTCAGCCAGACATGCGATTTGGGCAAGGGCTGGCCGGTGGGCGGTTTGGCGAGGGCGGTGGCGCGGCGCATGGCGAACAGGGGAACGAATGGGGCGTCAGTATATGAAAAGCCGCCGCTTTCCGGGACAATCCGCTTTTATTTGCCGATGGAAAATTGACATGCCCGAAATCCCCTGCTCGCTGCCGTCTCGTGATGCCACGCTGCGTCTGGTGCCGAGGCCGGCCGACGTTAACCCGAACGGCGACATCTTCGGCGGCTGGGTCATGGCTCAGGTCGACGTGGCCGGCGCCGTTCTCGCCTGGCGGCGGGCGCGCGGCCCGGTGGCCACGGTGTCGGTCAATTCTTTCCTGTTCAAGCAGCCGATTTCGGTCGGCGACATCGTCAGCCTGTATACCGAGATGGTCCGCATCGGCACCACCTCGATCACGGTTCGCGTCGAGGTTTATGCCGAGCGCAATCATGACAAACCAATTACCGTCAAGGTCACCGAGGCCGAATTGACCTATGTCGCCATCGACGCCAACGGCAACAAGCGTCCGCTGCCGCCCGAATGACGGACAAAATGGAATAGAATCACACGGTTATGAAATCAGTCAGCCTTCCATGAAAAACGCACTGAACACATTGCCGCGGCGCGCCTTGCCGGCCCTCCTGTTTGTCGCCTTCAGCGGCGCTGCCAGCGCCGCCGCCTTCCAGAACTGGGAGCAGGACGCCGCCGGCCTTGGCGTCGCCCATGCCGGTTCGGCCGCCAGCGCCGACTCGGCGGCGGGTCTCTACTACAACCCGGCCGGCCTCGTCCGCCTCGACGGCATCCAGATTTCCGCGGGCCTCACGGGCGTGCGCCCGGCCATCGAATTCAATGACCGGGGTTCGACCGGTCCAGGTCTTGGCGCTGGCGATGGCGGCGATGCCGGCCGCTGGCTGGCCGTTCCCAATGCCAGCGTCAGCTGGCGTCTGGGTTCCGATCTGGCGCTGGGCATCGGCGTCACCCGGCCCTTCGCCCTCGATGTCGATTACGCCGCCGACTGGCTGGGCCGCGTTCAGGCGCAGCATTCGGAAATCCGCACGCTCAATATCAATCCGGCCGTCGCCTATCGCCTCAGCGACCGTGTCGCGCTCGGTTTCGGCGTCAATTACCAGACCATCGATCTCGATTTCAGCCGCGCCGGGCAGCGCCTCAAGGGCGACGACGGCAGTTGGGGCTGGAATGCCGGCGTGTTGTTCACGCTGTCGCCGGCGATGCGCGTCGGCCTTTCTTATCGCTCGGCCATCGAGCACAAGCTCGACGCGCAGGTCGACGGCAGCGCCGCGCGCGCCAGGATCAAGCTGCCGGATACCGCCATCCTGTCGGTCTGGCAGCAGGTCTCGGAGCGCTGGGAGGCCATGGGCGATTTGTCCTACACCCGCTGGAACACCCTCGATCGCCTCGATTTCGTCGCACGCGGCAGCGGCCTCACGCTCGCCACCGAGCCTTTCAGCGCCGGCAATTCCTGGCGTCTGGCCTGGGGCGCCGCCTACCGGTTCAGCGATGCCGGCAAATTCAAATTCGGCTTCGCCTGGGAGCGCAGTCCGATCGGCAACAATGGCCGCAACGCCCGCCTGCCGGATAGCAACAGCCTGCGCCTGGCGTTCGGCGGACAATGGCTGTTCGGCGCTTTCGGCCGCCTCGATGTTGGTTATTCCTACCTGCTGATGAAAGACGCAAAAATCGCCCAGACCCGCGACGCCAATCTGCTGCGCGGCGTCTACGAAAACGGTATGCACGTCGTCGGCGTCCAGTATTCGCTCGGTTTTTAGACGCCGATGGGGGCTGGCGGCTGGGCGCTCGGCATGCGCGAAGGCGTGATTGCGCTGATTGCGCTGGTTGCGCTCTATATCGCCGTCGTCGCCCTGCGCATGTTGGCTTTGCGTCGCCAGCCGCCGACAACGAAGGCGGCGGTCGAGCCGATGTCATTGCCGCCCGCGACCACGATCCCGGCGACGCCGCCGGATACCCCGGAGCCGCCAGCCGCCGAGACGCGCCAGGAACAGGCGATCCGCGCGGCGGCCGAGGAATTCGAGCGGCAGCGCCTGGAACGCGAGGTATTCCAGTTGCGTGACGAAGTCGATATGCTGCGCGGCGAATTGGCCGCCCTGCGCCAGGACATGCAGCAGGAACTGGCGCATGTGCATGCCGCCCAGGCGGCGTCGCCACTCTACGGCGACGCCATGCAGATGGCTGCGGCGGGCTATGATCCGGCGATCATCGCCGAGCGCTGCGGCATTGCTCGCGCCGAAGCGGAACTGGTGGCGGCCTTGGCGAAAAATCAGGAACGGTGAGGATGAACATGGCGGATAACGCGTCGGATCACCCGGCGGTCAACAACGACGACACGGCCGAATTGCGCAATACCCTGGTGCGGCGGCTGGTCATGGCCGGCGTGCTGGTCGCCATCCTGCTCGGCGTGCTGGCTTTCTTCGATCATCTGAGCAGCGTCCCGGAGGAGTCGGAAACGCCGGTGTTCACCGCGCCGGTACCGGTGGCGCCGCCCAAGGAGGTGTCGCAGCCGGTGACGCCGGCCGAGAATCGGCCCGAAGCGCCGCCGGACGCGGCGGCGGCGACGGCTGAAGCACCACCGCCGCCGGTGGTCGAAGCGAAACCGACGGCCGAGGCAGGCAGCACAGCCCAATCAGCGCCTGCCGGTCATCGCCCGGCCACGGCGTCCGCCACGCCGCCATCGCCGGTGGCCGAGGCAACCGCGCCGCCGCAACCGCTTGCGCCGCCGGCCACGCCAGCCTCCGCGCCGGTCAAACCGCCCGCCGCGCCGCGGCTCTCTCCCGGCTTCGTGCTGCAAGCGGGCGTTTTCTCCAACCCGCAACTGGCCGAAGAACTGCACGCCAAGCTGACCCTGAACGGCGTGCCATCGAGCATCGAAACCCGCGTCCAGGTCGGCCCCTTCCGCACCCGTCAGGAGGCGGAGGCGGCCCAGGCGCGGCTCAAGGAGCAGGGTATCCAGACCATTCTGATTGCTCCCGCCGGGCGGCGCTGACGGTTTCATGACCGCCTGGCTGCTCGCCTATCTCGCGCTCGGCGCCTTCGTCGGTTTTTTCGCCGGTCTGCTCGGCATCGGTGGCGGCGGGGTGATGGTGCCGTTGCTGGTGATGCTGTTCGCGGCGCAGGGTCTGCCGACGGAGCAAATCATGCATCTGGCGCTGGGCAGTTCGATGGCCGCCATCGTCTTTACCTCGATTTCCAGCATGCGCGCCCACCAGGCTCACGGCGCGGTGATCTGGCGCATCGTGGCGCACATCACGCCGGGCATCCTCCTCGGCGCCGTGTTGGGCACCTATATCGCCAGCCGGGTGCCGACCAAGGCGCTGGCGACCATTTTCACCGTCTTCATCTGCTACGTCTCGGTACAGATGGTGCTCAACATCAAGCCCAGGCCGCAGCGCGACATGCCGGGGCTGCTCGGCACCTCGGCCGTCGGCATGGGAATCGGGGCCTTGTCCTGCCTGGTGGCGATTGGCGGCGGCGCTTTGTCGGTGCCATTCATGACCTGGTGCAACGTCAGGATTCAGCACGCCATCGGTACCTCGGCGGCCATCGGTTTCCCGATCGCGCTCGGCGGCGCCCTCGGCTACATCTGGAACGGCTGGAGCGCGCCCGGACTGCCGGCCGGCAGCCTCGGTTTCGTCTACGTGCCGGCGGTGCTGGCGATGGTCGTCAGCAGCGTGTTGACCGCCCCGCTCGGCGCCCGCCTGACCCACCGCCTGCCGGTGACCACGCTCAAAAGAGTGTTCGCCGCGATCCTGCTGGCGCTGGCGATCAAGATGCTGTGGGGCTTCTTCAGCGCCCCTTGAACAGCGGTTTGACCCGTCATGTAGGGCGGGTTTCAACCCGCCCTACATGACGGGTCAAATCTGTAGGCTCTTTCTTTGAGGTAGAAACGCCGACGCGGGGCCGCAAAAAAGGCTCCGTCGCAGGGAGCCTTCGTTGTAATTCCATTTCGCAATAAAATCATGAATAATATGCTGATGGTTACAGGAGGCGATCATGGGCAGACCGGCAAGTGGCAATGAATGTATTGAGGCGGCAAAGAAGCTGTTCAAGTCAGCGCGCACGGCA
>Ga0209628_10004291_pt1 | contig 10265 bp, 6 predicted proteins | sample TergutCu122P4_FD_187285 | JGI IMG/M metagenome (GOLD analysis project Ga0209628, IMG submission 187285) | Cubitermes ugandensis P4 segment gut microbial communities from Kakamega Forest, Kenya - Cu122 P4 (SPAdes) (version 2) | ecosystem: Host-associated > Arthropoda: Insects > Digestive system >... | reverse complement strand
ATATATATGTTTTTTATTCGATGTTTTTATTTCACATGTACTCCATACGTAAACAATGTGGATCCCATATTGTGAGCGCATTAAGGTTCTTGTTCTACTTTAAGCTGGCCTGAAGATGGCTGCATGAGCAGCCGAAACATGTCGCCACGCACTAAATAAAAGCTGTAGTTACTCACTACTGTGGAATATTGTTGTGTATAGACGTAAATAAATATTTATACATATATACTTCTATAAACATAATGGCCTTCTGTGTTGTGAGGCCGTATAATCTGATAACAAGATTTCCAACACCACGCATAAAACTTGCATCATCTTCTGCCTCCAACTTTCTTGAAAATTAACGACAGAAACTAGATAATAGCGTACATTTGGAGTCTGAAATCTCTGAGATACGAAGAGAGCAGCAGGAAAAGGAAGATAACCCCAACGTAATGAAGAGAAGAAAGAGTTACATTTGACCCCTACAGTTGCAGATGGCCAAAATGTTTGGCCGAAGCGTGCAAGAGTATTGTGTAATAATCATACACATTGTGCAGCTAGTTGGTAGTGAAATGTTTGTGTACTGGACTGTTGTACGAAGACGTACATCAAATACGGGTAGATGTATAAGAAATATCACGACTGGCAAAACTGTACCTGGCAACAGACTGATACTTAGTTTCCCCAGTGCTTCAGCTCTGACACGTGAAACATTACCCTTGTTGACTCCCTTCATACGCACCTGGTGGGCTGACAACCCTTCTTCACCTGTCCTCCCACACGCACACAAACTTGCAGCGAGCGTAACGTTACAAGTATCAAGGGTTTGTGACTCATTCCGCAAGGCATTAAAATATGCAGGTGCCCAAGTCCCTACCGACCACATGAGGAAATTTAGAACTCGATACGAAGGACATATCACAAAAAAAAAAGTATCCCAGTACTTACATTATTCCCATCAACACACATCAACTCTATTAGGGTGATTCAACAGTTTTGTAGAAGTTAAATTTTTCCCTACACACACCACGAAATTATACGGCCAGAACAAAGACATGGAGCCACTCATTCTTAATATCGGCACTTGGTGGAGTGCTCAGCTTCATGCCGCGCCCGCTCTACTGCCGCGCAAAGAACCCCGGAACCCACTGACTAGGGGGCTTTGCAGGCCTCAGAGAGGGTCTAGACATTTTGGAGAAGAAATCCGAATCCCAAATTGTCCAGCCCGTAGCCTAGTCACTATGCCAACCGAGATATCCCGGCTTCTACTGTTGTGTAAACCTTTGAAACTGTTCTGACATTTTGTCAGGGAATTTCTGATTTTTAAGTGAAAATTTAAAAAATGACTCATGCTGTAGTTTTACAACAAAGTATAGGTTCAAAGTTACATCCCCGACAAACTACTAATCACAAAAGAAATGACAATTCTTTACTACCAGCAGGCAATACACTTGAATTTTACATTGTTACATTCCATACATAGTTACGAGATATCTTTATCGATGGCACCCCGTTGTAATACCTGAAGAGCATTAAGGATACACAGACCGTCGAACACAACTAAATTCGTATCAGTTTATTGCTTTCTATATGTTTCGACTTTTGTAACAAGCCATCTTCAGAAAATTAAAACATATAAAAATAATTTCAATACAACACATTAGATTAATATTTTTAAGCAGCTTGAATCTCAACTTTACGAAATATTAGAGTTGTATAGACGAAACTAGATACAAGTCAACATTTTATATTAAAATATACTAAACGTATTTTTTTCTTATTCAATTAAGATCTAATGGATTTGTTTACTTATCTTACGAAAATGTACTCAACCTACTATTTTACTTTGAAATCCATTAATTGACTGGATGGGATACGGAGAGCGACGTACTACGAGGATTAAACCTACCTCTACAGCGTTGATCAAAATTATGAAACAAATTAGGCGAAATTTTTGCTTACTTATTGTACCCCACGAGGCTTATTTTAATATTGAAGAAATTCGCTTTCACACTCGAAGTGCTGAAAAAAATAATATTTTAACAATATATACATTTATTACATTTTGTTATCATCAAGAGGGTACGCGGTAGCTCAGATGGTTGAGGCACTGCGCTACAAGCCTCGGGTTCGATGGTGGGAATGGAATTTTTCTTCCGGCCGCACTATAGCCCTGGGGTCTACTCAGCGTCTAACAGGAATATTTCCTGGGGGGTAAAGGCGGCCAGCGCTTAAGCTGACAACCTTACCAACTTCATGTGCCGATTTTCTTGAAATGTGTGAACCTCACCCTCGTGGAACGCTTAGGGCCTGTCCAGGCCTGTACTGGGACTGCTTTACCTTTTTTATCATCACACACTTATTATACTCGTATTTTAATACAAAACCACGACTTTTATCTAGTTTCGGCTTATGAAACTCCATTTTTTGTGAAGTTGACATTTCTAATGGGATGTATTTATATTATATTTTTTTGCTTATTTGTAAGTGCCTGTTTATGGCTTTTTACAAAAACCGAAACGTGTAGCAAACAATAAACGGATATACGTGTCAATTTAGTTGTGTTTGACGGCTGTACTTCCTTTCCTCTAATTACGAGACATGATGCTGGCGTAGATCATTACAACAATAAAGAACTATGTAAACATATAACTGTTCTCACTGTTTGGTGTGTGGCACAGAGTAATGTTTTCTATGCAATTTTAAACTAAGAGATCAGAGGAAAACAGACAAATGATGGCCGAAGTGACATTCCACAAAAATATATATATATAAGCATTTCTCACACGTACAGATCATAAACCTGTGGGCAAATTATTATACGTGTATATATTAAATCCTGGATTGAACATGTTGGCTCAAGCGGTAACGGTTCTGACTTTCATATCTCATCATGGACACAAACTCTCCTCACTAAGGTTTTCGTGGTTGCCTTCATCTAGTCCACGAAAACTCAGGGACACTACCTCAAAGTCGGCCACTATCGTTTGCTTTCAAATCCCTTCCCATTCATTAATCACTAATTAACGTTGTGTATTACCGACTGTGTCGTTAATGTTTAGGTCCAAATGACTCGTATGGCACCGTTAACTCCTGATGTGGTACACCAATTGCAGGACACAACGTCAGCTAATGAATGTGCGAAATGGCCACCAGAAAGTAAATTCTGTACATCCGAAAACCCACAAATTATATAGAATATTATTTACTGTGAGATTTGATGTTTTTCACGTCGGTGAGTATAAATAATGTTTCCCGGAATGTAACCCTGTCCAATCTGGTTTACATCTGCCGTAGTTTCGGGGGAACCTGCTGCCTTGACCACCATAATTTTCTAATAGAACACACGGTGTCATAATCAAAACAGCGTATTATTAATATTTTAGCAACTTAAGCCTACATAAACATTATATTCTGAACTTTCGTTTGCACACGTGTGCCGACATTCCTGTACGTAGGTTAATGGTTATGTAACGTCATACTCATGTGACTCAATGGACCACAGGGATTGCGTGCGAGCTGAAGGTTGAAATTCATTTTAAAAACGAGTACTGCAGGCGTTACATTTCAATTCCTGTCTCTCCAGCTCATTCCAGTGAAGGGCAATGATTGTGAAGGAAATAACAAACCGGAAATGAGGGAACAGTAATGACGTCACAATCAAAGGTATGCCCAAAACAATGGTTCATGTTCATATTTCCGGTTTGGGTAATAAATAAGAGTTTGAATAGGCAGGGGGAAACGCCATGCTACATGCCACACTAAAATATTAAGACTCTGTTCCATGCCATACTGCAGCATTAAGTCTCTGCTCCATGTCACACTGCAACATTAAGTCTCTGTTTCATGCCACACTTTGTAGCATTAAGTAGAGCTAGGCTGCAGTTGTGTTGAAGAATGCCCTTTTCCTATGATAAAGTTGTTTCTATTTTTAATTAAGCACAATGCAATGAAGTCACGTGGGGAATAAAGTTATACTTCTTAATCTGGCACTGTCTAATAATGAAAGGTCATCTTCAAGCACGGACTCTTTTACCTCCGTGGAAAGAAAGCCCCCGGTACCCCTTCATTGTGAGATTGGGTGAACCCAGGAATAGGTCTGGACGATTGAAGAAGTTAAAAATCTCTTGTCCCTGCTCTAAATCGGACCCAGATCCCTCGGTCGTCCATCTTACGGGATGGTTACTAGTTACTACATTGATTGAGCTCTTCAGGTGTATAAAAATGTATAAAAATTAGATCTCAATTTATTATAAAATTTGCTGTAATTTACTTTCTCAAAGTATTTTATATTGCAATACCTCATGATGACCTAACGTGTTGTAACGTGTCACTAAACAACTGAAAATATGTATGTTGTGACTGACGGTTTATTCAGTATTTCCTTTTAGAGTCTACGCGTCACAATGGGATGCAAAGACTAAAATACCTAGATGCATTATTCTTTTGTACATTCTTCCTACAGGGTTCAGTTAATATCAGTCAACTACAGCCCGTATTTGAACGTGGGATATAGAACTAACAGGATCCAAATGAGGAATGAAGAGAGTTGGCTTATTTATTTCAAACCGTACACAGAAGAACTGCCTTCTTACTGAAGCTGCTCTGACACATTTGCTCCTGGGAACAAACAAGATATGAGTTTATACGCGAGATGTCTTATTATCCTTGTATTCGCTTTGTATGTAAATGACAGAAAAAAATGATATATGGACCACTATTATAAGACATGTGAGAGGAAAGATAAATACAATACTCTAGTGATCAGAATGGAATAAGACGACGTCCAGCCAACAAAATAACATTGGCTCCGCTACTAGTTTGGGAGCTGGCATTGTTCAGTACACCACTAGCTTACCATCTGGACAAACAAGAGAATCGGTTTTGATTCCTGGCAGGGGAGGGATTTTAATGTTGACTACAGCATGAATATTTCCGGGGTATTTTTCCTCAGGAATAAGGCGGCTGGAACACTACTGACCATCACAATCCGTAACCGATTAGTAAAGCTTCTCCAAAATCCGCCAGACAAGAAAAGTTCTGTTCAATGCATACTATGCATTCCATGTTTCTTTTCCTGTCAAGCGACTTGTAAATTTCGGCTGTAACACTATTGACCATCACAGTCTGTAACCGATTAGTAAAGCTTCTCCAAATTCTGACAGACAAGAAAAACTCTGTTCAATGTATGTCATGCGTTCAAAGGTTCTTTTCCCGTCACACGACTTATAAGTAAATTTCGCAACAGCAGAGTGCTTTGGTTAAGTAGACCAATCAATAGCTGAAAATTGCGTAACTTGCGGTATGTACTTAAGGAAGAAACATTACTTTGATGCTGATTTTTTGTTTCGTTTTGTCTTCTTTCTTTATTCTTCCCTTCTCCCTCTCTCAAATATTTTTCCTCTCTTCTTAATTTCCCAAACCGCCCTTTAAGGTATTCAGTCCATTTTATCAACGGACCTCAGGCTTTCCTGTGTGTGACAGGAATAGAGCTTCTCGGCAGTAAGGTACAAGAATGTATAAACAGACAATGGTAAATATTTAAGCCCAACGTTTTCCGTTAGATTTTTATTTCCGTTTCTCTTCCTCCCATTGGAGGTTATAAGGTTATTTACTCTAATTCCTAAACGAGGTGTGAGGATATGGACTGGATTAAACTGACTCAGGAACGATCCCTTTGGGGTCCGTAAAAGGCGAACCATTTTTGATTGCCTGCGTGGTTATCAGTTTTTCAGACTCACTCTGATCCTACTTAACTTAAATTCTTGGGACACGTGGCATTTTAACTTTAAGAAAAGGAAAACCTCCCGCATAACGCAAGTTCCGTTCCAGACAGGTTTACGATCATGGAATATGTTGGCCTTAATCCCTGGCGGAAAAGATTTGGGGCTCATGCACACATGCGGAGAGGATCTGCATGATTAAAAGGACTAATGCCTTTATCTGACAACAAGGATCACAACAGGGTGCATTTAACTTTTGCGTGGCTAAGGCTTCCTAACAAATACACATATACAGTGGCTCATATAATTTGTAACTATTCTATACTTCGATTACGATGTTTTTGAGTGCAAAAAGCGTAATACCTAGTTCTAGCAACGCAGTCGCCATTCTTCGAAACTCACCGAACCTACCCCTGTAGTAGGAAAGAGCCGCGTTTAATTTAATGACCCTGTCAGTTCCTAGGATCATATAGCGTAAATGGTAAATGAATGAAACACGAGTACGGAGCGTTGGTGGAATAACATTGGCAGGGGAAAACCCAAGGGCTTGGAAGAAAACTGTCCCACTGCCGCTTTTTGTACCACAATTCTCACGAGGGCCCCATCAAGATCGAACACTGGCCTCCGCGATGAGACGCCAGCGATTGATTGACTAAGCCATTGTACGGACTACGACGTTGCAGAAATAATTCGAAATTTAGTTGTGGCCAAACTGAGGTACTGGCCCTGTGACTGTTCGAAGGAAATGGGGAAAGCCATCATAACCCTCAGTAGGCTAATAATCGGTGTTCCGGCGAAATTAAGGTCTCAAAACAGGGCATGAACCAACTTTCTCCGTCACCGCCAGCTGTACCAAGATTGAATCATTAGTCAGATATACAAGTATAACCAACCTTGTCACTTCAAACTTCATGCTGGCTATCGGAGTTTTTACAACAACTTTTGTTCTCTTTAATCCAAGTTTCACGTTATAATAAAACTGTGACAACTGCCATTAAGACTTACTAGTTTGGAAATATACAAAATTGCTGTTTTATTTTTCACTCGTTCGTTCTTGTAACGTCCCGTTTATCATTCCACACTTTTGGTATGTAGGTTGGTATGAAAGCAATGCTCCCTATTTCTTTTTTCTCATAAACTATAACTACAGTCGTAATGAAATACATATAGGTTATATCATGGGTACATCCTTTACAAGGTTAAGATTATTTTTTTTTTATCACAAGCGCATTTTTCCACGTATTCATAAGACGCTATGTGTCGGTTGCGTAAAACTCTTTGCTGAAGCGTCGGAGCTCTTCATGCACGCTGTTTCAGGTCGTCTTCCGAAAAACGGCGTCCTCGGAGTGTACACTTCAGGAGGCCAAAAAGACGGAAGTCGGAGGGTGCTAAATCGGACCTCTACAGAGGATGAGGTATAAAAATTTCAAGACGCAGGCTTCTGCAGTAAAGTCATGGCTAGCCTTTTCTGGGTCAGGGAAGATATCTTGTTAGTGGAATTTTTGGAGAGAGGAGCCTCAAACAGTGCAGAGTGATAGATGCAGAATTAAAAAAAAAAAAAAAAGTAAAAACAATGCATTCGAAGTTTTCGGCCAAAGAGGACGATGATTTCAGTCATCCTTCCTACAGTCTTTATTTAGGAACTGCTGACTTCCATCCTCTTGGCCCTGTGAAGTATGCACTCCGAGGACGCCGTTTTTCGGCTGAGGACGAGCTGAAATTCAGCGTGCGTGAAGAGCTCCGGCGCTTTACGGGACCAATATACAGCGTATCAAGCAAAGGTTGAAAAAGTGTGTTAATAATGGAAAATACTTGGTAGAAAAATAATCACAACCTTGAAAAGAATGTGTCCACGTTAAACGTAAATTTCATTACGACTGTAGTTATAGTTTCTGAGAAATGAGTAGGTGGCATTAATTTTGTTCGGTCCCTCGTATAATTGTCAGCTTCATAAGAAATGTGAGATCTGGTCAACAGGCTCATTACCATCACTAATCCACGTCCATACAAATTTAACCCACGCCTCATTTCTTTAAGTTCCATAATCCTAAAATCAGCAACAAAGATGGTTCAACATTTTTTTCTGGGATATGACGCTGTGTTCGTTGGCAAGTACATACTGAAGTTTCAGGGGCATGTTCTATGTCCATCTTTAAGGTGGAAGAGTGAGAAAATTTTCTTTCTTGAAAATGGAGACAGTAGGTTCCTCCGAAACGCTGCTACCTATACACGAAAGCAGAAGGCGTCACATTACCAAAGCCGTAATCTTGTATATTAATACAACTAGATGTCGCCACAAAATGCACATCAGAAAGATGAGCACAATCACAGTCTTCAAAAGGGTACGACCGAAGCTGAAAAACAGGGCTTCATGGGTTGTTGTCCGTGGCACATCTTTCGTACCGTACTGCGTTGTCGCCTGCCATTGTGACCCATCCAAATATTTATACGTATATAGCATGAGTTCTTCCTTTTCAGATGTGATGCCGTGTGGATTCATCGATCACCACCAACGTTTCGGAGGAATGTGTTGCCTCTGTCTTCCAGACAGAACTACATAACTGTGTCGTCCGTCACCTGGATAAACGTTATAACTGATATCAACAGAATACTTGGATCAAAGAAACAACTGGCATGAGGCTGGTGAAAATGCCTACAAACTTGCCCTTAATTTGAATTTTCACAAAAAAAAAATGACGATCGAGAAGAACGTGATTAACGGGACATGTAGCAAGCATAATGCACATACAAAATTTTGGTCCGAGTATGAAGAAACAATCTAGGCGAAGAAAGAAGGATGATAAGGTGTGAACTGGATTCATCTGGATCTGGCCGTTATGAACAAGGCAATATCGGGTTCCGTAAAATACAGTTAATTTGTCTAAATGTGCGACTGTCAGCTTCGAAAGGTGGACTCTACTTTTCCCATTATTTTCCTCAGTCATTTCAGGCGCATATGTGGGAGATAAATATCCAACTAAAAACTTCAATGAGACCACACGCCATCTGTCGTCAATAGCGATGTCCATAATATTATACATTTTGATTTGCCCTACACAGTGGTGCTTAAACGCACTAAGCCGATAAATAAGAATGTAGATTTTGATAAACATGCAAATTTTGAAATCCATTGTACCTTACTGAATAGGCCTATTTCTATTTACTCGACCTATACATGGCTATGATCACATCGAATGGGTTAGCGCCACCGACCACAGATCACTGTTTTGCAGTTTCTGTCGTACCCATTTGACGACTCTGATTGTTCCCACTTTTCTGAAGAGCATTTGTACGATAACCACATTTGTTATTCTACAATGTGATGCCGTGTCGTTTCTTCAAGAGATATTTATGTCGCGAACGAACCTGTTAACCCCAACTTCAAGATAGGAAATTCAAGTTTCTCGCTCTTTTATTTTGAAGGTGAATTCAGCACGCGGTTCAGACTGTAGTATCTGTTGACCAAACTGCATGGTGTCGCATCCCACATTAGATTCGACGTGTGCTGTTCATGTACGTTGAGTCATTTATTACTTTTGGAGTATATGTAACATGATTCCTGTATTAAGTCAATGTAACTTTACAATTTTTCATAAAACTGAAATTTTTTCATTTGGCCCCATTCAAGGATGAATTAACCGGACTGGAGGTGCATCAGGGTATCGGCGTCGTCATAGTAAAATAAACATAACTACAATTCCTCTATTATTACAATCCGCATCCCTTTCAGGTCCCATTCTATCCAATTATCCTGCCAGAAAGTGTGTACAGCAACAATTGCAACCAGGACTCAAAATATATGCGCCAGGGCCCTGTCTTCCTCAATGTGCTTTTGCGCCGAACTGTCAATTCCTGAAAAGGTTAATGTCCATACCTTTCGAATACTTTCCAGGTCATAAAAATATTCATCATCATCACCACAACCAGAAGAACAGCAACGAAACTTTGGTGCACAAACCTGGAACAATTCGTATGATCCTACACCCTGGTCCAACGAAGAACCAGACCTACCGTTTGATCAATAATGATGTTTCATTATTATCGGAATAGTAATCTTACAGCATCGTTTTCAGGGTCATTTTGTGTCTGACACCTAAATGTGCTTTGGAGTTATACACTTAGTAATACTGATTTAACATTATTTTCAGTCAGTGGTGTACGTCTTGAGACAGTATGCAGCACCATGTTACTGTGTCAACTGTGGTGTGTGCCAGTTTTTTTTAACTTACGTAATAATGCACGTGAAAAATGCGTGGACAAACAACGAGGGTTTAGAAGCGTTCTTCTTCATTAATGTTACAAACAAAGTACAAGTCCGTAATACCAAGATTTAAGGGGTCATTAAAATGTGGTCCCAGTATTGTTATTTTGTGTATCTTCAATATAATCCATATGCACTGGGATATCCATTTATATTCTTTATGTATTTCCGATCATCTACAACAAACAATGAGTACTGTCTCCTGGAATGCGACGCCGTGCAGTTTTGTAGTACCGTTTCGGGAAATGCTAATATCACCTGCAAAGCCGTACGGTGTCACAAAACATTAATGTCCAGAG
>Ga0209628_10004290_pt1 | contig 10265 bp, 6 predicted proteins | sample TergutCu122P4_FD_187285 | JGI IMG/M metagenome (GOLD analysis project Ga0209628, IMG submission 187285) | Cubitermes ugandensis P4 segment gut microbial communities from Kakamega Forest, Kenya - Cu122 P4 (SPAdes) (version 2) | ecosystem: Host-associated > Arthropoda: Insects > Digestive system >... | reverse complement strand
TCACGAACTGGTCGCATTGTGCAATAATAACTTATCCTATTATAGCAATATGTGTACTATTTAGCACTTCTTGTCTTTACACTCTGGAACTTCTTTGGTGTTTGTAATAATAATAATAATAATAATTATTATTATTATTATTATTATTATTATTATTATTATATCAGCTTGTCCAATTTTAGCAAAATAGTATAAAGCGACGTGGTAGATTGTGTACTCAACTACACTTTACCGTAAGGAAGGAAATAGGGTTAAAAATAAACAAGGAACATTCGTATCAACACGTACCACAATCAATAGCAACAACTCATGAATTTAAGGTAACCACATTAAGGAATCAGCAATTGAAAAGTGACAGAATCATCCCTCACAATTAACCGGACATAAAAAAGTGTCTGTTAACAGACAAAGAAGTTCCAGATGATGGTAATGTGATCAAGAAAGTAATCGAAAGTTTTAAAATATAAATACCTCATAATACAAATACGTCTTACGCGTAATGTAAAAACAAAAGTGATACAGTAATAATAGGGGCAACTGGAACCATTTCACAGCGCTGCAGAAAATATCTGAGCAACATGCCGGGACAGCACATCAAGTAACTACAGACAACAGCCGTACTGGACACCGCACACTGCGCACATACTTCGGTGAAGATTAATGTACAAGTACAAAAGGGTTTATTATGGGAAATGTATTACATTATTACATGAAATACATGTACCGTATGTTGCAAGAACGGAAAAGCTGCAACAGTGTCTATCCTAGCAGTATGATTTGTCTCATATAACTAAGTTTTCTATACAAAAGTGACAACGAATAATAATATTAAAAAATAATAATATAAATGTATTCGCTCTCAACGACATGTCCCATATCATCTCTACTAAAAGCCTGAATATAGCGTTCAGAGTGTTTCCTCAATACTAAGGCGCTTTTCTTACAATTTATAACTTCTGAAATCGCGGTTCCTTTTATGTATGATGGCGTCTAAGTAACGATGTCGGAAAATTATAACTTGTGATTAAGTTCAAGGGAAAATCATAATGTTCATGACACTAGTCGTGGAGCAATAAAAGCCAAAGCAGCAACAAAATTAAATTCCGAAAGCCCCGTTTTCAGGCGTTAAAATTATCGCCACTTGTGACATAAAATAAAGAACCTGTTATGGGACTCAAGGTTGAGAATATTAATTAGGTTTAATGTTAATTAATGCTTTGCGATGGAGAGAGATTCGGGGAACGTAGTTAAATATGTGCTTATTGTTGCGTCTTAAATCTTTCTTACAATATAAACTCGGCAAAGGAAGGTGGGGGTGAGTATTATTGGCATTGTTGAACATTGGTTTGTTGTGTATGATCGCTGTTGGATAGACTTAATGCTACATGTGGATGTATTTTAATTAGGGCACAGAGTTTAGAAACCCAAACTCCGTAGATAATTTTCACTTTAAAAATTTAAAACATTTCCATTAGAAAGCGGCAGTAAAAGGAAATATCACTACGAAACATCACTGATATGTATTAGAAAAAGTTCATCGCCACTGACAATAAATAAACAACAAAACGTTTCAAAAGACAACTGCTTTCGTCTTCAGTTTTCTCTGAAGAAGAAGACGGAGGTTGCTTTTGAAAAGTTGTGATCCATGTTCTATACTCACTGACAATGGAAATTTTCTAATACATATCAGTGATATTTCGCATGTTACACTATTGTCAAAGAATTACATGGTAGAGAAAAATCACTAAACACGCAGGACAGAGGGGAAATAGAGCTGCAGGACATAAATTTACCATGAGTGAATCAAAGCTTCGTCTCTGGATAAGTGGCCATTCTTATTTTCACGTCAGATGACCACAAAGGGTTTTAGAGGGCCTAGCGAAAGATTATTATGTAGATGCTGCTGTCCTCCAATTCTCCAAAGAGACGCATCCAAAGAGGATGTCTGTCACACGAAAGGCAATGCAACTAAAGGCAACAGACTGCTAAGTCAGCCGGAATAACAAATTTTATAGTTCGGTACGGATGGCGTGACAAATCAATGCGGGGTGAAGGGCTGTTACTCAGGCAATGAACATCCATCTGTTAAAGGATTCCAACTGATTTTGAAGAGAGACTTCTAAACTCCCGGTAATGCCCTGTTCACTTAGGGAGGAAATAAAACTAAACCTTTAAGATTAAGGAAAATGCAAGCGAAAAGGCTGTACAACTTATATGTTTCGAAATTACATTTTTATGCTAAATTTGCAGAAGAATATAAAATTATTTGTATAAACAGAATATGGAATGCAGCTTGTAACTGCTGATGACAATAAATTATCACATTATGTTATTGTCAACCGCAAAACTCTATTTAAGAATGAGATATTCCTTGAAGACGTCATATTGTGTACACAAATTGGATGCATAACGTATGATTTGGCGAGAGTGGGTGAAAACGTCTGAGGAAGAAGCCCTGGAGCTGTATATAATGACCAACTATGACAGTCCATAAGGCCTTTCGTGGACCCTTATTTGAAAAAGTGAGTGTTAAACTACAGAGGAAGAATTGGGACGTGGTTTTAATTCCTGATGACATGAGCAACCAACTGAACACTTGGTGTTACGGTTAATAAAATGTTTAGTTTATATAAGGAAGAAAATCAAGTTTTGACCGCTTTCTGATACCCTTCCACTGAAATCATCTTGTACAAGAACAACAAAGACGGCATGTGTATCAAAATTTGTAGTAATAAATAAATGTGTTTCTGCCTGTTGGTAGAACACCACAGGAAAAGCAGTGCAGTAGTCGTTACAAGATGCTGTATTATGAATCATCTTCATGGCAGAGAATATATCTTGTTTTGTATATTATTGCTTTGTTTATTACTGTGAATCAATGTGTACAATATAAATACAATAAAAAAATATATATAAAACGTACAAAATAATGTAAGTATACAGTACGTTATTTTAATGCCTAATATCTCACTACTACATCAAATTGATGTGATATAATGTTATATTTATATTTTTGTACTTTTTATTGGTTAGCCTGACGCCGGCTTTAGTAAAAAACCGAATTGTGTAAAGGTTAATTTCGCCCTAGAGCAGGTCATGAAGGCCAAGAGTGGGAGCGGAGGTTGAAATTTACTCTTTCTTTAACCTCGGCGGTACATTGGGGTGGGTATTAATGCTACAACCCGGCCTCTCTAACCCCGGGAAAGAGATACGCTAGCCATTGCATCTAGTATCGTAAACAAACAAGGTACGTGTTTGCTAATACGTTGCGTCGACTGAGAGTAAAATAGTTTTGGTTTCACAATCAAATTTTGGTTATGGCAATATTCACATTATTTTTCTTTTTTTATGTCCGTACTTTACCACAAGGCACACGGGGGTCCATCTCACATTTCAGGGAAAGGCGATGGATAAAAATGGTCCAAAATGGTGTGGTGATGAAAAGAATCGGGAAAAAATTTGCTATATTTTCCATCGCGCAACTCACAAAAGTTCATGTGGGATCCAACAAGAAGCCCCCAAGTTAGAAATAAGGGCCTGACCGCCTCAATTTTGACACAACTTATACTGCATATCTGACACAGTTTTTCTGTAATGGATCTCATTTTTCAGCTTACTTTTCTAGCGTGCTGAAAATTTTCATAATATATTTACAATGTACTTGAATACTTTGAATAGCCTTGATAATTAATGTGTATACCATAAATTCTAGGAATTTATCAGTATTGTGATTAGGTGCATCTTCGAGATTTACAGTAGTACTAAAAACATAACTTATTTTGGTAAGAGCGTTTGTGATATTTTAAGAATCTATACGTTGCAAAACATCGCCTTGTTATGCTTCTAATCTCTCCGTTTTCTGGTCACTACAAGACTATTTTACGGCAGTGTATATTTTTACACTGTGTGTGCCCTAAAAATTATTTCTAGCCACAACTCTAGCAGCGGTGAGGTTTCCTGTTCCCTTCCTATGGAGGAGTGCAATAAAGTTCCGTTCTTCTCAGACCTCGACACCATTCGAAGACGATCACTTAAGACTGCTCACAGCAGGACATTTCTGTCTTCGGTTCGGGAAAAGTTCTGTTCAAAAATCTGATATCCACGGACTATTCGGTGATTTTAATTGGGGTTTCTCAATCCTTTTTTCGTTCCTGGCGTATATCGAGATGTTTCCTTAAATTATGCAGACATTCTTCCTGAAACAACTTTTTAAATTTGTTTGTCATGAAATATTCAGTACTCTAAGTTATTGACAGTGCCTTTGAAAGAAATAAAATTAGACACAATTAAGCACTCCAAGATATATGGTGGGTGTATAGCTGCACTGTTTTTTAAACACGGATTTAGATGGCCGCTTTACGCCAGGCGATAAAAATTCGGGAATGCGCTGGTTGCGCTGAAGGACCCTCAATGCGTGAATGCTGAGGGGAAGTGTAAAACCCCTACCCACCGGAAATCAAACAGTAATTCGCCGGGTATCCAGAACATCACTCGGTACATATACTGAGCTGCCCCGTCTGGAATGTAGTGTGGTCTCTGTAGGTCTATATGTCACCTCCGACGTAAACCAATTTCGTAGTACGTTCTCTGCAGATACGGAAAGCAATGGTGTACATGTAACTTAGTCTAGACTTTTCTACATGTTTGCTATATCCGTCTTGGATTTCAACTCCCATTGAAAATGCAGTGCGGTGCTATTCATGAATGCTTGCATTATTTAACAACCCTATTCAACTATATAGGTCATGCACTACCGAAGAGAATGATTTTTTAATAATGATTGGAAGGGATGTAGGAGAAATCAGTTAAGATCTATTTTCAAGTACAGGCAAAGCATGTACTTGGAGAAAATATAAAGAAATCATAGGATGAGTTTAGTGAGGGTTAGCTACCCCATACTGATACTCTAAAGCTGGACCTCCCAGAGAAGACGTGTTTACTGCTTTGCAGACAGAAGGTCACTGATTGAATATTGCGCGGTACTGTCCACAGACTATTCAGTACGCTGTATTGCACAGTGTATTGTGTCTGTCAAACTTCATTTGATTGACACAATATACTGTGCAAGCCTGCAATGTTACAACTGGACGGTCAATAATACTGAACAATAATGAATGAATTAACATTCTTGACGACCTAGGGGCACCTTCACATTTGAATAAAAGGCTTTAAAACGGACTTTGCTAATATCTGTATTTCTGCGTCTTGTAGTATGCACTAAAGGCACCGAAACCTCATACTTACTACTCCCAATCATCCTAAAAAATTACGTGCCAATAACGGATTGCAAAACACTTTCTTTGCTCCGCCACATTACCTAAGACAGGACACGTGTTTTTCGTAATGCGTGTGTAAAAGCCTTAGAAAAGTCCGGTAGTAACAAAAGAAAGAAAACTAAAAATAAAGGGAATATGAAGAAACGTTTATTAAATTGAATAAACACAGCGTGCAAAGTGTTCATTTTAGAGTCAGCCAAGCATCTGACGCCTGACGTAAGTTTACTTGACGTGGAATGTCGGATAACTTGCTTCTCCTATGACAAACCTCTGCACATTGATGAATACAGTACCCCGTTCAACAAAATCGTATCTGCGTTCAACAGATTATATGTAAAAGAACTACTGACGCTCAACCACACCTCAGTTTCATCAACTGAGACTGGAGTGGTTAGGAAGCTACCCTTGAGCTCCTGGTTCAGACATTCAACAACATTCGCATTTTATGTAAAGTACTTTGAAGCCTGGAATTCATCCAATTAATAAAAATCAGTTTCTATCACACAGAGTAAATACGGCTCTGCGTGTGCAATCTGAATGCTGAGCGGTTAATTCTGCTTGGGAAAATAATGGCTGTCTGCTTTTAGAATAAAAACACATTTACAAACACTCCCCTAGCATAGCACAAGAGTTTTCTTAAAACATAAATGGGGCGGTATGCGTCCTAAAAACTGTGTTTTAAATAATTCAGCTTCATTTCGATAACAAAGCTGTCAGTGTTGTTAAGTATATAGATGGATGTGAAATGGCCCTAACAATCAGAAGTACAATGTATTCAATCCAAACACAAGAATCTGTCATACAAAATCAGCTGCACGTTTCGGCTGATTGTATCCCTAAACAGGCTGACTACAAAAATCAAAAAGAAAATATTCACAACTGTATGGGTTTGAAATCTCAAACCTCAGGCTTATGCTGTTATATAACAGTACGTAAAAAAAAAGCAGCCTTAGGAATAAAATTTTAGAAATTTACAGAATTATGTTTGTATAAATTTTTAAAAAGACCGAGGAAAAAAATATATAATAATAAGAGTTTAAAATGTTTTTAAAAAGTGAGACGTAAGTGTTTTCAGACAGACGGCCTGATGTATTTCTTCTTTGTTTTTCAGTGGTCTCAATTTGGAATATAGATGTTTATTCTAAGAGATTGGTGTTTAGGTTTGTTCTTATTTATACTCCAAGCACGTTTTCATGTTTCTTTTTATAAATTATAGGGCTCACTTCATGTGATATATTAGAGATGGTTTTGGGTACGTCTCTTCCTTGTAGTGTCTTGTGTTCTTGTGTCCAGCCTGATAATGGTCATATATTAGATGCAACATGTAACAAATTTTGTTTTATAAACAAACCACTGTGTTTTGACTGAATAATTTGTATTTCTGACTGTGCTGAGGGCACAACGGAAGTGAACTGCCGGAAGATTAATCAGGCCTAGCATTACACACATCCTAGATTTCGGCGCGGAAAGCAGGTAATTTATCGGATTAAAGCCCTTTCCCATTTGACTTCCGGAACTCCTTGTGTAGAAGCCTGGATAGACGCCAGGACCGGTCTGGAATACGATGCCGAAGAGAAAAATTCCTGGCCTTGCTATGTATCAAACCTCGGTCAAGTATCTGATACCCACTGGTCTTCCTAGACTCTTCTGCGAATTCTTCTTCTTTTTCTAAGGCGCTTCGTTCCGTTGCGGCCACACCGGTCTCCTTTCTGTATCTCCCTTCCTTGCTGCCGCCTTCCACTTCCGCATCTAAATCAAAACTACGTCTTCCTTCCTCCCCCATCTAACTGTAACCTTTCCTGTGGGACTTCTTCCTCTGAAACTTCCTTTCAGTACTTTCTTTGGAAGGGAGAAAGGAGATGTGAGGATCATCCATCCTCACTGTGTAGCCAGCGCACTGTAGTCTCTTCAGGCGTAAGAACTTTTGAAAGTACTATATAATCATAAAATTTTTAAATCAGCTTTCCCAAATCCAATCTGTTCTCTTTGGAATAATTATTAGGGCCGACCACTTAAATTTCAATGAAAATTTTTTATGAACATCTTTTGCAAAAATGCCTTAATTAAATGACGTTTCTAGATTTATTATCATAGCAAAGCTTAACATCATAATAGCTTAAGGCTGATATAAGTGGACTGTATTTGGTTCAAATATCTGGATTGTTGGGTTCATTATTACTGTCACAAAATCACCGTTCCTCCAGCTGCACACCGCTACCCATTGCTGATGTAGACCGTTGCACAGAGCAACCACTCTTATATTCAGTCAACACATTGCCCCGGACGATGAGAACAGGCAGCGATAAACATAAAAACAAAAAATAAAGAAAGTAACAAAGAGACAGAAAATGCCTTCCGCCTATGCAGGTGTCACTCAACCAACGCAGTCTTGCCAAACAGGAAATGAAAGCGTTAGCAATAACTATATGCACAAAGCAGTGCTGCAATCTGAAGGATTTTTTCTGGCAATGATCAAAAATATGATGTCGAGTCACACATACTCTTTTTCCTACTCGTAAATACTTGCCAACATACATAACGATTATATGAAATCAGAGTATTAAAATCAGTTTTACACCTACAGGTTTTAACAAGACGGGAACATGAAACGGAGAATACTGCAAGTTGTATGGAGCAGCAGAGTGACGAATGCTGAGGTAAGGCGGAGAACCAACAAGAAGGACATCGTGTCAGTGGCTCACAGTTCAAGTGGAAATGGGGAGGCCATGTGGCAAGAATGGACCAACGCAAATGGGCACAGGCTACATCAGTGTGGGACGTAAGATTAGGTAAAAGGAGCACTGGGCGACCGAAGACCAAATGGGCAGACACCTTCAAGAGAGCAGCAGGACAGTGGTCACGAACAGCCAAAAATAGGCGCGAATGGAGAACACACACACAACATTCGTAAAGGCGACATCTCTAGGAATAGCTCGCCTAACGATAAAAGCACTGGAGCTCTCCGTGGTTCCACCAGGAGGCCGTTTCCCTCATGGGATTTATTAGGCTTATTTATTTATTATATTTATTCAGAAAGCTCTTCCAAAATGTTTCAGTCGACCATCACCATTTTCAAGGGATGTGTAGGTGAAATATTTAGAATACTATTAACTAATTTTGAACAACGTGATTTTAGCCTCGGTAGAATATTTTATGTACATTTTAGTACAGCAAAATACCCGCTACTCTGCAAAATACGAGTGTCTAAAATACGTAACGGCGGAAAGATAACCTACAGTATATAATGGCTTTAGAAGGGAGAAAAGAAAGAAAACACGGCTTATTTTGAGGTACGGTTCAGAACATTGTTGCGATAGCAGACTGCAACAATACAACTGTCACAATAGATGGTATCTACACTGATTCCGGAACTTGAGGCAAGACTGCAAACAACAGCACGGCAACCCACGTCTGTGTGTCTGGGACGGCCAACTTCGGTCTCTAGGGCTATGTGAGCCTGTATAGAAACAAAAGTAAACTACAAGAAACACAAGTATACATATGTAAAATCCCATGACAATAGTCCTGAGGGAAGCGACTCGGCGCAGCAGGGCAGACTACTATCAACCACCCGAACAACCGGTACCCTTCCACCACACCGCAGAATACGGCGGAGAGGATAACAAAGGACGAAATTTCTGAAATGAACCTAGAACCACATTCCCACTTACTCACTTTCTTTAAATCTTAGTTCCGAAAAGCAAAAGAAGTATTACAAAGTTTCATATACACGTGAATTCGAAATCAATTATAATAAATTCACATGATCATTGTTGCACATTTTTCAATTCCGTAAGTCATGTGATTTGCGATATACTAAAAAACTGAGCTACTGCAGTATGGAAGCCTCTCGAATTTCCCCGTCATAGGGCAGTCTCCACAACACAATATCTGCACATACATTACGCAAATTCTTCCTATTGTTCATTGATAAATCTCCATTGTGTTTCGAACCTTCAATCAATATATGAGCTAACTCCAATTATCGTTCTCTTTGGCGATCCTTTACATTGATATTGTAATTTTCTGTTCTGGCAAACATGATCCTTTGTATGAAGCCAATTTTACATAATTATTCCATCAAATACCATCCTCTCAAAAAAAAACATACGAAAGGCAAACCTCGTTCCAATCAATCTACTAACACTGACTCACTTTCGCTTCCCAGCTCAACAGCGTAGCCTTTTACAAAGTGCAGTCCATGGAGATCCTATCGAACACCGTCTGCTCCTCTCATTATGAACCTCATTTAATTTCTTCAACCCGATTTCAGTCCGTGGTGACGTTAGAGGTTTAGTATTTTCCAAAATTTTAACCCATAATTGTTGAAAGTAATTTTGGAGTGAATCAAGGATTAAGAGAAAACGGCAGAAAATACGTAATGATGTATCGATTATTTTAAATGAACGCAGCCAGGTGCAATAAGTGAGAGCCTGTGAGGGCTGATGGCACTTTCAGTCGAGTTTCGGGAAGTACTGTGCTTTGGAAAATATACGGGATATTTTATACTAAATAAATATACTAAATATTAACTTTAAACGCGAAATTATATTTATTTTTCCTGCTGTTTTATACGGGTGTGAAACCCCATCGCTCACAATGAGGGAGGAACATAGGCTGAGGGTGTTCGAGAACAGGGTGCTGAGGAAGACATTTGGGCCTAAGAGGCACGAGGTGACAGGGGAGTGGAGAAAACTACATGACGAGGAGTTTAATGATACCGTATGTACTGCTCAACAAATATTGTTCGGGTCATCAGATTGAGAAGAATGAGATGGGCGGGGCATGTATCACGTGTGGGGAGATGATAGATGCATACAGGATTTTGGTGTGGAGGCCTGAGGGAAGGAGTCAACTTGGAAGACCCAGGCTTAGATGGGAAGATAATCATCATCATAAACACCAAGGATTGGACCCTTTGATCCGTTCCGTCTCCAGGGTTATAGTTGCTCTCTCCAACGTTTTTTAGGTCGTCCAATTGATCTTCTT
>Ga0209628_10004289_pt1 | contig 10265 bp, 9 predicted proteins | sample TergutCu122P4_FD_187285 | JGI IMG/M metagenome (GOLD analysis project Ga0209628, IMG submission 187285) | Cubitermes ugandensis P4 segment gut microbial communities from Kakamega Forest, Kenya - Cu122 P4 (SPAdes) (version 2) | ecosystem: Host-associated > Arthropoda: Insects > Digestive system >... | reverse complement strand
AATAGTGCCAACGGTTATCCACCGTTTCGTGCGTTGACGGATACAGCGATCCGCCTGCTTTCATGTACAGATAGTGACGTCCACTGCCATCAACACGAAAAATTTTGTCCATTACGCCCACATCTTCTGTCGTCGGCTCTATCAATGTCGCTGTTGCTGCATCACCAAAGAGCGTACATGTATTCCGGTCAGTGTAGTCAACAATTGTCGACATCTTTTCGCCCGCCAGTAAAAGCGCTTTACGGTACTGCCCTGATTCAACCAACTTGCTGACTGTTTCAAGCCCGTAAAGAAACCCTGAACATGCAGCCATCAAATCGAAACCCCAGGCATTTTGTATCCCGAGTTTGTCGCAAACAATACAGGCCGTAGCCGGAAACCACATGTCGGGGGTATTGGTTGCTGCAATTACCAAGTCTACTTCTTCGGGCGAGGTGTTGGTTTTTTCCAGAAGTTTGCGAGCGGCTTCGGCCATCATGTCTGATGTGGCCAAGCCTTTGTCTTTTAATATTCTTCTTTCCTTAATTCCAACACGTTGCATGATCCACTCATCGGAGGTTTCCACCATCGTACTCAGTTCCTGGTTGGTCAACCGGTACTCGGGAAGGAATACATCAACTCCCATGATGGCCGCTCTAATGTTGCTCATCGCTGGATATAAAATATTTTTTTATTTTGGATGGCAAGTCTGCTCCTATCACATTCTGTGCCAGCAAAATCATGTTTTTTATAGCGGTACTGTTGGAGGCTCCATGACCGACAATCACATTCGAATTGATGCCCAATACCGGGGTTCCACCGTAATTGTCGGCATTTAACGATTTGAAGAACCTGTCGTTGATTCCGCGTTGATCGGCAATATGACTGAATCCTTCGGCAGTTTTCAGCAAAACATTACCTACAAAACCATCGCAGACGATCACATCGGCTTTGTCCAGGAAAACCTCATAACCTTCCACATTACCAACGAAATTATAGTCTTTGGTTGCCGCCATCAAAAGGTAAGCCGCCTTAGTGAGATTGTCGCCTTTTTCGGCTTCGGCGCCAATGTTGAGTAATGCAACACGCGGATTGGGGATATTGTTCACAAATTCGGCGTACAACGACCCCAGCAACCCGTATTGATACAAAACATCAGGCTTACAGTCGGGATTAAGCCCGACATCAATCAGTATGTTCATGGCCCCGTCAACGCGAGGCGCGGGAGAAGCAATTCCCGGACGAAGTATTCCGGGGATGGATTTAACCGTGTACATTGCTCCGACCATCATGGCGCCCGTGCTGCCCGCGCTGGCAAAGGCGTCTATCTTTCCGGCGCTCAACAGTTCGTAGCCGACATATATGCTTGAACGTTTTTTTTGCGCAAACGCCTTGGCAGGATGATCGCTCATGTGGATGGTATCGGGCGCATCAACAATGTCGAAACAGGATGGATCGAACTGTTCACGTTTACAAATATCTACAATTGCGGTTGCATCGCCAATCATTACCAATTGCGAATTTTTGTGCAAGCAATCATACGCTGCAATGGCTCCAAGTACGGTTACTTCCGGAGCAAAGTCTCCACCCATGACGTCTAAACCTATTTTCATCATGCAAATTTTTTCAATGAGTATAGTATATGATATTCATAAGTGTGATTATTATCGACTTACGCTACCGCTCCTTCTTTCTCGATCGCTAACTTACCTCTGTAATAACCACATGAGGGACATACCCTGTGATATAAAACCGAACCTGAACAATTGGGACATTTCACTACAGTGGGTACCACTGCCTTGTCATGCGTTCTTCTTTTGTCCCTTCTTTGTTTTGAATGTCTACGTTTTGGATTTGGCATTTCTTTATTTATTAACTATTTACTAAATACTGTTCTAACTTGCTTATCATCTCTGCATTGCAATCGCTCCGCCCGTTTTCATCTTCCGGATGAACCCTCCTCAAGGGAAGACTTAGATGAGCATATTCATACAGGTATTGAGCAACATCCAGCCGGTCTTCATCATAAGGCAGGATGACCACATCATTTCCTTCTGAATCATCTTCGCCGGCTTGTTCGCCAAAGTTGACAAACATTTTGGCTTCAGATGCTATTTCGAGCTTCAGCGGATCAAGACACCGGTCGCAATTTACTTTTGCCCATCCGTTCAACACGAAATTCAATTCAAGAAAACGCGAATGCTTCACTAATGTCAACCGAACACCGATGCTTGCATCGTTGATTTCCGATATTTCATACGACGCGAAAAAACCGCCATCGATTGTCCAGTCAAATACATGGCTGCCCAACGACAATCCTTTAAATGATATGACATACAATCCCTGCTTTTCCATTTCGTAAAAAAAATCAGGGCGCAAAAATACGAATAAAATCCAATATCAATATCTATTTCATCATATTTTTTTCATTGATATATTTCAAAAAATATGTACTTTTGCCCGCAAATTTATTATTATGAGACTTATAATCAAAGTCATAATATGTATTTCATTGCTTTTGACAAGTATTAGTGCTTATTCACAGAACGTGATACACCATCTTCCTCCAGCGGTTATCCTTCAGGAACCGGATATTTCATTGGATGAAGACGAGATAGTAAGTTTGGATTCACTGATGAGTCTTAGTTCTCTGGGAATCATTGATTCAACCATTATACCTGCTGCCAGGTTATACCGTTACGTATGGAACAACAAGACAGTAAATCCGTATCAGCAACGGGTTGTTGATATGCCTGATACTGTAGTCATTGACTTTTCACATTATTGCCATCCCAACAGGAATGTGGTTACCTCCGAATTTGGTTTTCGTCGCGGATGGAAGTTTCACTATGGAATCGATACGCGGCTGAAAACCGGCGATTCCATTTACAGTTCGTTCGATGGGATGGTGCGTATAGCACAACGCGGGCGCGCTTATGGCAATTATGTCGTTATCAGGCATTTTAACGGACTTGAAACGGTGTATGGACACCTTAGCAAAACCTTTGTGAAAGTCAATCAAGTGGTTCGATCCGGTGAGATCATCGGGTTAGGTGGAAATACAGGACGTTCCACAGGACCGCACCTGCACTTTGAGATTCGTTACCTTGGCCAGCCCCTGCCACCCAGGGATTTGATCGATTTTGAGAACTTTACCGCCATTTACAGGTTACTCGATTTGAACGCGCAACGGTTTGCTTATGTCAAGGAACTGGAACAGGTACGTTTTTATACCGTGCGCAAGGGAGACACCTTATCAGGCATCTCAAAAAAGTTAGGTGTAAGTGTAGACAGGCTCTGCCAGTTGAACAACATCAAAAGGAATACCATCCTGCGAATAGGACAAAGATTAAGATTTACGTAATATGAAACATGCACTCAATTTTCCATCCGGGAAGTTACAGGGAAAGATTCATCTGCCTGCGTCAAAAAGTATTTCCAACCGGTTACTGATCATCCGTGCATTAAGTCCTGACTGCTTTCCGCTCGAAGGATTATCAGATAGCGACGATACACAAGTATTGCTGCAAGGACTACAATCGGCATCAGATGTTGTAGACATCGGCCATGCAGGCACTTCCATGCGTTTTCTCACAGCATACTTTGCCGCTACCGGACAATCGAAAACCATCACCGGCTCCGAGCGCATGAAAAACAGGCCGATCAGCGATCTGGTGGATGCATTGAATAAAATGGGAGCCGGCATCGTTTACCTCGAAAAACAGGGATACCCTCCGGTACGGACGTCAGGAAAACCGCTTTCGGGTAATTTTATTGAAATCAACGGAAGTGTGAGCAGCCAGTTCATTTCGGCCATTTTGATGATTGCCCCTACCCTACCCGATGGATTAACGATACAGATCAAAGGCGAAACGGTATCGGCGTCCTACATCAAAATGACGCTGAAACTGATGCAGCAGGCTGGAGTTAGCGCTACCTGGAAGGACAATACCATCACCGTTGCGCGGCAGGATTACCATTCGAAAGGGATGTCCGTGGAACGCGACTGGAGTGCGGCTTCGTACTGGTACCAGATAGCAGCGTTGAGTGATGACGCCGAACTGCTGCTCAAAGGATTAACTGATAAATCATTACAGGGTGACGCCATCATTTCGCAAATGGCTTGTTCGTTTGGCATCAAAACAGAATTTATTCCTGAAGGAGCGCTCTTAACCAAACACAGGAACCTCTGCCTTATGCTGGGTCTCGATTTTATGAATACGCCCGATCTGGTGCAAACCATGGCTGTAACCTGTTGCCTGAACAATACCCGTTTCCGTTTTGCAGGGGTACAAACCTTGCGGGTAAAGGAAACCGACCGCATCGCAGCCTTGCAGAACGAACTGTTGAAATTGGGTTACTGTATAAAAGAAACAGAACCGGGCGTTATAGAATGGTATGGCGAACGAACTGATCCACAACAAACTGTGTGTATATCCACCTATCACGACCACCGCATGGCGATGGCATTTGCCGCGGCAGCCATGCATTTCCCCGGATTACAGATAGACGATCCGGAAGTAGTGAGCAAATCATATCCCAACTTTTGGAATGAGTTGGAAAATATAGGAGTAAAAATTATTCAAATACATTAAACATCATGACAATATCAAAATCTATTTCTCGCCGCAATTTTATTGGAAAAGCGGCAATGACGGCAGGCGCCGCAACATTGGGACACGAAACGCTGTACGGAAAACCGAACCTCACCCTCAATCCCTCTCCACAGGAGAGGGAAGGACAACCACATGGAAGATTGCCTCGCGAAGTATGTATTGCTACGGTATCGCAGCAAGGAATGAGTGCAGAGACCCCCGAAAAAATGGCGCAGATGATACTTGCCATCATCGGGAAAACAGTACCCTACAGTCCCGATGTGATTTGCCTTCCCGAAGTATTTTTGGGTCATAATTACGCCAATATAGGGGAAATCAAGACTTTATCCGAACAAGTGAGCATTCAGACCGAGTTGCAGAAGCAATTCATGGCTTTCGCACGAACAAACAAATGTTATCTGATTTTCCCAATGTTAACAAGCGAAAACGGGAAATTCTTTAATTCTGCCGTTGTCATCGACAGGCAGGGAAACCGTGTTGGCGTTTACCGGAAAATACAACTTCCCGATGGTGAATTGGTATGGGGATTAACTCCCGGCCCAGTGCATCCACCTGTATTCAAAACCGACTTTGGCACCATTGGTATTCAAATTTGTTACGACATCAATTGGAACGATCAATGGAAAGCCTTGCGGCAACAGGGAGCTGAAATCATTTTTTGGCCTTCGGCTTTTGCAGCCGGACAGACGCTCAATGGGAGAGCATGGCAAAACAAGGTCGTTGTGGTTTCGAGCACGAATAAGGATACTTCGAAAATATGCGATATTTCAGGCGAAGTTGTCGCAAAAACCGGCCGGTGGGACCTCAATCTGATTTGCGGTACGGTCAATCTCGAAAAAGCTTTTGTGCATACATGGCCGTTTGTTCAACGGTTTGACGAAATCAGAGCGAAATACGGACCAAAAGTCAAAATCACGAATTATCACGAAGAAGAATGGTCGATTATCGAAAGCCGTTCGCCGGAAGTGCGCGTGAAAGATGTTCTGGCAGAATTTGAAATCAGAACCTACGAGCAATTGATAAGTGATTCGGAGATAAAGAACATGAAAGCAAGGGGGTAAGGATCCTTATATGAATAACTTTCTCAGGGTGCATTTCAAATTTTCGCGACGCATTGGCGATTTCGGTGATACATGTTAGCATCCCTATACGGGATGCTCCCCCGAGACAATTTAAAATGCACCCCTTTCTCATGATATTCCGGGTTTTTGATGATTTGTCTGTTTGTTTAGAACCCCGTCGGCGAAATCTGCCAATAAAGAGTTAGGAGCGCCAGTAGGACGTAAATAACAACCTCCATTTCCGGCACCATAATATTGAATCTTTCATCGAATCACAACGACACCGTCGCTTTGGCCGTATAGGTTTTCTTAGTTTTCCCGTCTTCGGCTGTTACGGTGTAAGTAACCGCTTTGTCATTTGAAAAATCCTGTGCAACACCCGACTTCGGACTGACGCTTGCACCTTGGGAAACCTTAATGACTGGCGACAGACTGTTGACATTTGTCCCCTTGGGAAAAATGGCCGTGATATTCAATCCGCTGATTGTCCAATCCTTTCCATCGACGGTAAATGATTCGATGTTACATTCGTTGCTCTTAACGGGTTCTTTTCCCTTACAGGAAGAAAGAACTGCGGCCGTTACTAATAAACTGTATATGAATAACTTTCTCATGATATTCCGGGTTTTTGATGATTTTTTCCGCACATTGTAGAGACGCGGCACGCCACGTCTCTACTGCGCGAAATTTTTAATTTTTAATTTTTAACTACTTTCATCGTTTTCGATTGATTTCCGCTCTCAATCGTGAAGAAATACACGCCATCCGGCAGGTGTTCCAAACGAATGATTTCGTCGTCGCCGGTGATCGTTTGCGTATGAACCACCATGCCTGCGGCGTTGGTGATACGTAGAGACGTGGCATGCCGCGTCTCTACCGCATCCGCGCCGGTAATCCGTACCAAATCCGTAAACGGATTCGGATAGATTTTCAGGTTGGGGGCGAAGATTTCACTGTTGCCGGTAACTGCGTTCACCGTAATGTTGAAATCCTGCGTATAATCCGTATTTGCCGTTTTGCCGTTGACTACCGTAGCGGTAATCACTACCGTGCCTTCCGCGGTGGTGTTCAGTGTATTTCCGCTGATGGTAGCACCTGTAGTTCCGGCTGTTTTTACGCTCCATACAATGGTTTTGTTGGTAGCATTCGTGGGGGCTACGGTACCAGTGAGCGTCAGAGGCGTTTTTGCCGTTGCTGCGGTTGGTACGCCTGTGATGCCGGTGACTGCTATAAAGGCAGCCTCTATCTTGATGGTGAACTCTTTCGAAAAATCCACTCCTACATCCAAACCGTCGATAATCGTCGCCTTGATCACTACTTCGCCTGCGCCTGTAGTATTGAGGTTGTTACTGCCGGTGATGGTGGCTCCGGTAGAACCCGCATTCACCACGCTCCAAACAATAGTTTGCTTACTGGCGTCGGCAGGTTCAATCGAAGCAGTGAGGGTAATGGTTTTCCCTGCTTCAATTAGAGCAGGCAAGTTGATTTTCAGCTCGGCTACCGCTTTTATAAATTCTTTTATTTTTACGGTAAACTCCTTCGTATAATCCTTCCCTGTGCCTAAACCATCCGTTATCGTCGCCTTGATCACTACTTCGCCTGCGCCTGTGGTATTGAGTTTATTACCGCCGGTGATGGTGGCTCCAGTGGTTCCCGCATTCACCACGCTCCAAACGATGGTTTGCTTACTGGCGTCGTCAGGCTCAATCGTTGCGGTGAGCGTGATGGATGTTCCTGCCACGTAGGAAACAGTCAGGTCGAGGTTGATCTCGATCTCAGTAACCGGCTCAATCGTGGTAGATATGGTGAAGGTTTTTGACATCACAATGCTCCAATTGTTATAGGAATCGCAGAACTGTATGGAGAACAGGTGTCCTGTATTCTCGTCAAGATCTTCAGCCAACTTGATAATGCCGTCCAACTCAAATGGGCTTACCGGCGTTTGGAGCGTTACCAGCGTCGAGGGCATGTCGTCGACCCAGTAGCGGTAAGCTGTGATGAGATTGGCGTCAACCGGTTCCGAAGGCTGCCGGTAGAAAGCTTGCGTATACACTACACTCCACTGTCCGTTTTCGTCGCGAACGCGGTAACGCAACCTGTGTACGCCTTCGGTGCAGGCGCTGGCGTCTGCCATGCTCATTGACAGCAGTTCGCCGGGATTGTCCACAGTGATCTTCTTACGTGCATCGAAATTATTGTCGAACCAGTATTCGTAATAACTGATGGGCGACAGTTCCTCTACAGATGTAACGCGCCTGATGAACGCCTGCGAATATACCGGAGTCCACTGACCGTTTTCGTCGCGGGCACGGTAACGAAGATTGTGTACGCCTTCGCTGCACGCGCTTGCATCTATTTTCTTCAGCGACAGCACTCCATCTGTGGAAGATGGCGTGATTTTTTTCCGTGCGTCGAAATCATTGTCAAACCAGTATTCGTAATAACTGATGGGGGATAATTCTTCGCCTTCGGATGAAACGCGCCTGATGAACGCCTGCGAATACACTGTGCTCCACCAGCCTTTTTCATCTCGTGCGCGGTAGCGGAGCGTATGCACGCCTTCGGTGCAGGCGCTTGCATCTACAGTGTTCAGGGTCAACGCCATGCCGGATGTTGGTGTGAACGTTTTTCTCGCAGCGAAATCATTATCGAACCAGTATTCGTAATAACTGATGGGCGACATCTCCTGAACGTTCTCTGCTACAAGTCTGATGAACGCTTGCGATTGCACCACCGACCACCGTCCTTCCTCATCCCTGGCACGGAAATAAAGCCTGTGTATGCCTTCGGCGCAGGCGCTTGCATCGGCCATCGTCAAGGTGAATTGCTGTTCTCCGGGTGTTACCGGAACCACTGTCCTGGCGCCGAAATTTCCGTCGAACCAGTATTCAAATGCAACGATGGGCGAAGGCAAATCCTCGGGCGGCGCGCCGGGCAACTTCTGCCAAACAAAGGTCAGCAGAAGCAAAAATAGGATATATTTTTTCATAAAACACTTATTTTTCCTGCGCTTCTACCTTGATGCGCACTGACAATTCACCTTCGGTGTTGCTGGTGCCGCCTACCAAAAATTCTGTAATAGAAGGATGAGCCGGTATCCTTTTTTCTTTGGCTGCCAGGCCTCCGTAGATACCCATATCTGTGCCGTCGGCGCCGGCGCCTTTACCTACGCAGGTCTCTTTTAACTTGTATCGCACCTGGTCTTCAAAAATGTCGACTAAAAACACTTTTTCGATATTTTCTCCTATGCTGTTATAATTGGCTGCCGCCGACGCACCAAAACTGCCCACCAGTAAATTGAAGGTATAAATGTTACGGGAACTGCCGCCTGCATCTGGATTATGTGCCGCATTTTCCAGAATAATGTTATTGGAAACGACACAATCATAGATATTCGGAAATACATTACTAGCATAGGTGCCACCTACAATCACATTGTTGGTAATAATGGCTTTTCTTAAAGAACTAAAAGGGTTGGAATAAGCCCCTGACGCAGTTACTACATTATTCTGTATAAACACTTCTGTAAATGTGCCATTAGCAGGGCGCCCCTCATTTCCATAAAACGCTTGAAGGTGTTTGACACCAACCATCGTCGATTCTCTGATGATATTTCCATCCCCTTTGCCTGACAAATACGCATAGTTGAATTTACCTCTTTTGAAGGTAAGGTCGCTGACATTATCCAGACGCAAATCGCCGGTGATGGTGATTCCTTCAAAGTACGACCCTGATGCTCCGGTTGTACACGTCACTTGCCCTCGCAAAATGGTAGCATGGAGGGCGCCTTCTTCTGATCCTGCACCTATCAGGGTGAGTTTTTTGTCGATGTGGAGCGTTGTAGGACGATTTGCTCCCTGTATCGACGGGTTTCCGGTGATGGCGAAATCCCCTGTTGGGATAAACACCGTTGACCCTGCCGGCGCCGCAGTAATTGCGGCTTCTAAATTGTTATACGGCGTGGAGGTTTCTCCATTCACCACCATAAACACTTGCGCATGTGTGTATCCTGCTAACAGGAACAGCGCCAAAACACTACTTAAAAAAATACTACTTTTTTTCATGATACTAAAATTTAAAATTTGATTGTTTTTAATTTATTTATTTAATTTGTTTAATATAAAAGGATTTTGTTTAAAATTTTCAATTTTTTAATTCATTCGACAGTCTCGCAAATTCAAGGAGTGATTTTTCAATTTTCCACATGGTATGGTCTAAACTCCTCATGATATCATCCGGCAAAAAAATTACCGGTTCATAGAGCCTCAGGTCTGATGGGATACTTTTTTTTATCGTTTTCATTTTTTTATTATTTTCAATTTACTGCAAAATTACGATACTTCAAATTTCTGTCCTACCCCCATTTGCGGGTTTTTTTCTCAAACATGAAAATACCCGCAAATGCGGGTAGGACTGATTATTGCAAAACATTACAATTCAATGACTTTTGATAGAGATGGTGTATCCCGGCAATGCAAATTTTAAAAAATACCCGCAAATGCGGGTATCAAAAATTTTATGGTTCAATGTATTTTTTTAGCATCCCTACCCGCAAATGCGGGTATGGATGCTAAAAAAACATTATCTTTGCAATAAATTTAACAGATAA
>Ga0209628_10004288_pt1 | contig 10267 bp, 5 predicted proteins | sample TergutCu122P4_FD_187285 | JGI IMG/M metagenome (GOLD analysis project Ga0209628, IMG submission 187285) | Cubitermes ugandensis P4 segment gut microbial communities from Kakamega Forest, Kenya - Cu122 P4 (SPAdes) (version 2) | ecosystem: Host-associated > Arthropoda: Insects > Digestive system >... | reverse complement strand
ATAACATAAAAGCACGTTTTGCCTAAAATCTGACGCAAACCTGAGAACTAAATGTAGTTAGGTCTTCAAAGAGTATCCGCCTACTCAATGTAAATTAAAATTCCAACAATTGGAAAAATTAAACACAAGAAATAAAATTTCAGAATGTGATTCGACCCGAGCTAATGGCAAGAAATTTAATGTGAGTGACTTCACATCAATGCCACTTACACCTTAAAAGCATCCATTTAGACACATGGACAACTTAACCGTCTACAACTGATAGCTCAGTGTTACCTCCTGAAGACCCAGATCGCTGTAGTCATCCCGAATCTGGAGGTATCGCCCAAAGGTCCCCATCAGTTTCGTGAAGTCAACTTTATTCTCGCTACACAGCTGCATCATTTGCATTCCAAAGGTAAACATTCCACCTGTTTCTGTTCAAAACAGATATTTTATGTTCTGGTAACGTAACCTGTCACCACAAAAACAGCACAGTATCACTAACACATGTTTCAACATATTTATATTATAGGAAATATTCAGCATCAAATCCAAATACAATTTACAGGGAAATATTTAGATCCAAATATGAGATTCCAATATGAAAATGTAAGTTTTCTTAATGCTTGGCCGATAAGCAGCGGCCCGAATCTCCACCAGGTTTTTGTCTTATGCTGCCTGTCTATAGAAAGAGCAGTAAGTGATGAAAGCTAAACGAAATATGCTACTGATAATACCTCATTGAAAGTTACACAAATCATCACCAGTGCACATGATGACAATTTTGACACAGTCACCTAATGCGTGCAGTATAAATACGGAACACGTTGTTATTGACTGTTCGGAGTTCTACCAAAGAAACTGTTAAAATCTCGTGGAAGTTGGAGACGCTCAGTTCTTCCAGAGTGTGGGATTTGTTTCATGAAATGTATCATATGAAGTTATCCACAAGTAAAGTGACAATGAGCTTAATCAGATGCGTGCGGGAGCTAAAGTTTGCGGATCTTTACCCGACCAACGCTACGCTCTGGCAGTGCTCCGAAAATTATGCAGCTCGTGCGTGTTTAACTTTAGCTGACGGCGACAAAGATTTTCGAAGTAAATCATCGCACTTGTCTGCTTGTGGTGAAGAATTTCTCTGCAACCTAACACTCCTTTAACAAAATGTGTAGAGTCAGGTACGTTATTTAGCGTGCGTGTTTCCTGCACCTCAATTTAGAAGATGAGCTTGCTGATAAATGACGTAGTAAATTTCGGTGTCCATCCAGGAGAACAATTTTCAAGTAAGCAAACTTAATTGTGACTGTTATTAATGATAAAGTTCAAAAGATAAACTGTATGAAATAAATCCCGCAGTGCGAAAGTAGAAAAACAAAAGCCGCAGCGAAATTTCAACAGTTTCTGGGAATAAATCCAAAGATTTTCCAAAAACTTCTTTCACAGACATGGCAGACAACCCATAGCTGGTGGAGTGCAGGGCTGCCGCTTATGGGATAAGCAGGAAATGGTCCATTCTGTAATGACGCGTCTCCCTTGCAAAAAATGCCTTCCAGGTGAGTTTCAAACACAAGATAAAAAACTTAAATGGCAGTACAGATCCATTTGACAGCAGAAAAGGCCTAGGACAAGAAGATTCTCTGTCTTGTATGTTTTTTTAAATTTCCCTGGAGAAAGTAATAAGAGAGGACATTATGGATATTAAAGGAACTATACTTCATAAATCCGTGGAGAATCAGGCTCATGATGATGATGATGGCGTAACAGTACAAAAATACGAAAATGCAGTTAAAGATGTACTTAAAACAGGCTTGAAATGGAAAAACAAAAAAGGGGTTCAGTGATTGATTATGAGAAAGTAAAAATATATGGAAAACGGTAAACCAACAAAAGAAAAGAGCATCAAACGTAAATATTGGAGATATAGAGAAAGTCAATCAGTTAAAATATCTTTTATCGAACATTACATAATAATAATAATAATAATTCATCTCCAATAGAACATAAAATTCATATACAAAAAAAATACTCTTTTGAATTGCGAATTATGTTGGATTTCAAACCTGCTATGGAAAGTTGCAAAATGTAACATTTATAAAACAATAATTAGAACAGCAGTGCTGTACAGATGTCAGAGCTGGACTGTCACGAATATTGATGGAGGAAAACTTAGCATATCTGAAAGAATGATTTTAAGGAAAATTTGTTGCCAGTGGGGTAAGGAGAATAAAAAATGAAGAACTGTATAGCTTATACAAAGAGATAAGCATAATAAAAACGTTTAAAACAGCAAGGTTGAAATGGTTAGGACATATAGCGAGAAAAGAGGATTATGTACCTGGCATAAAGAGAAAATTCTCCCTGTCAGAAGTTAGCAGGAAGAGACGAAGATCTAGATTAAAATGGCTTGATTCGGTATCCAAAAAAAATCTTGGGAGTGAACTCATGGTAGAAAAAGCAGGAAATAAAGATCTGTGGTGTGCAAACATCATCGATGCCAGGGCAAAAAAGGGGCTGAAGCACCAAACAAATGAAGTAGATTTTAAAACACTGAGATTCTGAACATATCAGTTTGTTGTGCCAAGAACCACAAGCAAATTGACACTACAAAGAATTACACCAAGCAATAATCCAAAATAAACTACACAGGAAACACAGACGTTATTTGCAAAACATGACGATTCCATCAGTGTAAACATTTGCGCCTTACCAGAAACATAAAAGAGTTTTATACATGTGGTCACACTCTTAACACAGATACGAGAACCCCATCATAACAAATATTTGCTCCTGGACAAAAATCAGAAGAATTTTGTACATAAGCAGGACAGCTTATTTACTGACAACTAACACATGACCAGAGTTCGCTGCCTTACCTCCACTGTACAATTATCCAGCCACAATGGATAGCTGCACATGGCCACAATCTTGTTCTTTACAGCAATCCAACATTTTCCTCCTAGATTTAAATGTTTCACCACAACATATATTGTGTTGAACCGAGGTTCTAAAATGTCTCCTAACAAGTACAGCACTTTCTACCCAGTGTGTAAAGATCCTGCCTTGCCAAAACTAAAATCCAACTCACATCAGATTTTCTACCACATCAAGCACTCATGTCAGATATATGTGTACAGAGTGTTAACAAAGTTCTTTAACCGTTTGAATACAAAATATATTTCTATTAAATAGCAGCTTAAAAGATTGCATTAATCCATCATTCAATAAAAATATATACTTTCATTTCATTGTGCAATCAATTAGAAAATAGCAAAAGACTGAAAATTTATATTTGTCTTGGTTACAAACTTAAAGATTTTAAAAAAGGAAAAGAATTTCGTAATTTTTGTTAGAACATAATAAAACATTTTAACATTAACTTGACTCTGTGGACGTCTACATGAAGGAAAATAATAATTACCAATCCTACACTATCACTTGAAAACACAGACACAGAAGAAAGGTATTGAATAACATATTTCAGGAGAGACACAATAAACAAACAGGGAATTTCTATGTCTGTGAACACCAAGGATTAAACACCATGTCTTCCAAAACATGACAACGCATATCATTTAAATCACTGTGTTTCATTAACTATGACTAAACAGTGTCTACAGAACACCAAATTCAATTATTTTAACAATCGTACCATGCACTTTTATTACTTTTTTCAATGACCAACCAATGTACAATTTATTGACAAAGTATAATTATTTGTCAATTAATTGTGCATTGGTTGGTCATTGTAAAAAGTAAAAAAATGAGGGTACTGCTCTATCCAACAAAAGTAAATTACTTATCAGTACTGCACAACTCTAATTGTTTTATTTCATTTACCCTGCAGGCCTACCATTATTTTACAGTATGAACAATAAGAACCCAAAGAGGTCTATATGCACGAAATACCCCTGCTTACAGATAAAAATCTTGTCCAGTTGTTCAAGTTTTAATATGATAAGTCCTCCCTAAATTGGACGCAATTTTAACAGTCAAATTTAAAGAGAAACTTTTCTAACATACTTTGCTAGAATCCTTGTACAGGAAACGCTCTACCTAGGTGTAACAGAACGAAAATGATTACAAAGCATGAGCAATTAAAATCCCTAGCTACAGCCCATAAATACAATTGTATCTTTCATTTTTTCTGCCTCTAGAGTGGAAATATACCTCTTGAGATATTAAATGTAGGAAAATTAGTACTCAAAACATGGGTGTGGAATGTAAAAATTAAATTTAACTAACACATATCACATTTTTAATGGAAGCCCTTCAATTCAAGTTTCACACTTACTGTGTGATGGGCACCATATCCCCAAAGATTTTAATCCTCCCTATAATTAGAGTCATGGGCTGAATTTTTCCATAGGTTGTTACAAATTTCTTGACACATTCATTACTATTAAGTCAACTAAAAATCAATTATTGAAGTCTGCTGAGACAAAGACCTCTCTTCTCCTTTACACCTCAATTAACCAGCTTCAATATATTCAAGTACATCACTCACTTTGAAACTGTCACTATCCTCTCCTCAACCTCTGGCTTGGGATCTTCAGTTTTTCTTTTGAATTTCAACAATAATGTCAGTTATGAAAAACTCAACATGTTGGTTTGGCAACTGGAAGACATCTTTACAGTGCACATACAAATTTGTGTGATTGGCTTAGGATGCTGTGTCTGAGGGCAAGTGACCATGTGTGGATTGACTTAAGTCAGGTGATGAATAGTCCAAACGTATTCATTTATACAGGGTTTCCACACAATGACAATTACACAGTGCTCATACTTGTATTTCTAGTTGAATTCTACATTGTACTTCCTTCAACGTTCATTCTGGCCTCTTCTATACATATCTACCATGCTGAATTATGGTGACAAAAACTTTGATCAGAACTAAATGTCTCCTTTCAGAAAACAGAATGTGACCACAGCACTGAACATGACAACATTCAAATATATGCATTTAAATATAGGTAAAATTATTAGAAATCTTATTAATTCCACTGAATACATTAAACTAATAAGCCCCCACTTCCCCACCTACACTTTTCAAACTGCCTTCCTGAACAATATTTATCCTCCTCTACACGAATACAGAAACCCATTCTAGTTAAGTGCCTTTTCTTTACACAAAGTACATTAAAACAATAAAATCTAGAAGATCATCCCTCTCTATCTGCCTACTTTACCTTGGCATCTACTTCACAAATTTTATTGACATTGGGTTTACATTTTTCCACACTGCTGGACCTCCCAAGTTCAGTCTTTGCAGCTTCCTACAACTGGTCACACAAGTCAGTTTCAACATGGACTTTAGTCCTGCGAGTGACAACAGCATTATTTTCTGTATTATCCACGTTGTTTTTAATTATGTTAACACTTTTATCCAAGGTTTATACAAAAATTGCTCAAATTGTTACTTTCTCCAGAATTTTACTAAACTTTCATATTAACAAACTTTTAAGAATTTATATATTGGTATTTGGTATTCAAAATTGACCAAATTTGTGGAACTGGAAACAATTTAAAAATTTTTTCCAGAATACAAACACAAAGGATTCCATTACAGTTGAGGACATTTGGAATGCCGAAGATCAAAGAATAAGTTCATAAACATCATACAATCTGATACACACCACACATACCCAGATAATTTAAAAGCACACACGTCCAGCTAATCCTACTTATGGCCCAGACCCTATACTTACTTTTGCTAACCACATCCAGATATTCTTCTTCTGATGGACAGGTGTGGTTGTCACGCCAGTAGATCTCAGTTGCCTGTCCTCGCCATAATTCCAACAACATTTCTATGTATAATTTTATGCAATCAGGGTGGTTCAAACTGAGCACCATCTGCATGGATTTGAAATACACACACATGGCAGCACTAATTGTGCTTGCAACTCCATATACTGTGTGTGCTGCAGGAATACCTCTACGCAGAGCGGAGTTGTCTAGAATATCATCAATTCTGCAATGCAAAGTTATATACACAATTGCAACACAAAACACCTTACACAATATTTCTCATTGTTCACAATTATTTCATAATTAATGTTAAACATTGCTGGCCAAATCAGTCTTCGGCTACATGTCATGTCCTGTACAAAGACCCAGACACATGGCCAGCCTCAGTTAAATTAACAATCATTGTAAATAATTTTGCAGTAAAGCAATTAATTCACTGCACCCCTAAAGGCAGATAAATAAAGAGGGAGTCTACCACAGAGATGGTGGGAGAGTGTAAAAAGCCACTAGCCCAATTAACTCAGAAGGAAAGTCATTTATGATAATGATGATGAAGAAGATGAATAATTATGCTTAAAACTGTGGGTACTTTCAGCATACTCTCTACTAAAGTCTATAGTGGCATAATTTATAACAGAAATTTTGGGGATTATATGCGCAAAGCCAAGTTGAGTTTTCTGTCATATGATTGACTGGATTGCTGATAAAAAATTCGTTCTAGATCTAGACAAAACACAAACCATCGAATTTATAATAAAGAAAAGAAGGGAAATAGCATTTCTGAATTATTCCACAGTGAGGGTTGGTAATTTCTTACCGACATTTGGGGCCAGACTATCGGTCCATTATCAAGGGTCAAAGATTACTGAACGTGAAAATGCGATAGAAGAAATAATGTGGTAGAGACAACATATTTTAGAGATTTTCATGTGGTACATATTGGTCATTAATTTTATGTTACTAATGGAGCATCCACTTACTATTTTGAAATCACAATTTGTAAATCATCACAAAATTTACTTAATCATATACGTTATGGAGTGACCAAAATTATGCTCTACAATTCTCATTCCAGAATTAAATACATTCAAAATTAAACCATCGAAGGTTGATTCTCTAAAGATATGTGACATTGTTGGGTTCAATATTCTTACATTATGTTTGATTCCTCCCATTATTAATAAAAAGAAATTGGCTTGCAACACATATTTATGGACTGTCTGCATATTATTTCCAGGCGGTTTTCATTACACTACTGGGTGTTAAGAATTCATTGTGTTATCCTGCGATGTCAAAGTGAAATAGTGTCTACACCTTCGTTTTATTTCAAAACAATTGCACATAATCCAGAATATCATGAATATTAGTCCTTGTTTTCATCAAAATATTCAGTCATGTTGGTATGCCTGCTTAACAATTTTCTGCCATAAAAACTATATTTAGTAGAAGGTACACAAAAGCCACACATGAACAAACACAAGTCAATTATGAATAATTGGAATTATCATGCCAAGAGTATTCTTACATCACTTCTAGCACCAGAATTCCAAATTCAGGCACTTTATTTTCTTTCTACTCGTATATTTGGTCTGTGAATCATCCCCACACTTAATTTCAACACTCCCACTCTAACATCATACCCTGCAAACACAGCGTTGGTGAGTCGATGGGAAGGAGTGAAAAGAATATCAAAGAGTTTTGTCCTCCTATAACACACTGCCAAAAACCAAATTCCTTGAAAGTCAGGCAATTAGGATCTATATGTTTATGAATTTGAAACCGTGGATTTGTGTAGAACATGGAGATTATAAGATTTACAAAGAAAAATAGTACAAATTGTTAACCTTCCTTAGTAATTGATTATTACTGTACTTACAGGTTACCACTAAGATGATACATCCGAAGCACTTCCTGCAATACAATAAGCTTATCTGCAGGAACGTTCAACCAGTAGTTGAAAGCTTGGAACAACTTAGCTCCAATCCCCTTGCATGAAGCTCTCAAAATATGTGTGAATGGCTCTAGTATTTTCTGAAATAAAATTTGCTTGTTGTCATTTATTTGTATACAAAAAGAAGACTTACCACAACTTAAAACATTAGATTACTTTTGCCAGGTAGATTTTTAAATTTCAAAATTATATTCCCCACTGTAAGTTTCGCAAATTTTGGAGGAGCGACAAAAGAAATGAGTCACTTTATCGTTTCTGAAGTGAGGTGAAGGAAAAGTCTCTTATTTAACATTATAATTTGTTACCACATAAAATGCAGCATAACGCACTATATGTATTTATTGTAACAAAAGGTATTAAACCCAATATTCCTCCTGTTATTTTTTCTTTCTTTTTCCACATAGGTGCTGGCAATTTTGTGTTACTTCTCCTTTTCGCGGCCTAGCTGCTTTCCAAAATTCCTCTATCCGGTTACTTAAAACTGCGGTACGAGAGATAGATATTGTATACAAATGGATGCTATCGCCTTTTGGCAAATGCAGCTATGGGCAGTAAATCTCATTACAAATTCCTCAATTCTGGCCGCCCAACAACCTGCAGGAATGTATCAGTCTTATTATTACCTCATCTTGCTCCCAGTCGTCCGTTTCGCTGAAAGAAACTCCGTTTGCTCTCCCGGATACTTCCATCGTGAAAACCTTCCGTTCTACATTTGTCTTTTCCTCGAAAAAAGGACGTATTTATAATGTGACCCTGCAACTTGTCACACTATATCTTCCCAACTAACATCAGAAAACCCCCTTTAATGGATAAAATGCCAATATTTATAACCATAATCCTTAATTTAAACAACATATCAAAGTAACAAAAAACAATTACATCACAGCTACTAAAGTACGCATGTGTAAACATTCAGCTAGAATTTGGTCATCGCCACGTCTTGGGAGGTGGTGTTGAAAACCCACACTTAATCCACCGTCGATGTTAAAGAAAGAGTAGAACTGTACAGCTGCTTCCAGTCAGAGCCTTAGTGGCCTATTATAGAATGCCTTTCTTATTACCTTTTCATAAGATCACATATAAAATAACATTGTTAATGCAAAATTAACCGGTTCCGACAAGTGTGAGAAATGTATTACAAAATCCACTTGCTGTTAAAATAAATAATGAGTTTCTTTGTTTATGGTTCACTAGCTTTACAGAACTGAGAGCGAACAATATAAATTAAAGAATAATTTTAAAGTATTAAAAAGGAATTTGATGATAACGATTTCACACCATTCTAAGCTCAGAATTTTAGAGCACGAGATACTGAGGAAAAAAGCGAATCCAAGAGCTAGTTATCCTGGTTTACAAACCAGAACATACAGTAGGATTGAGAACATACATACTCACATTTTCTAAATATTATTACTAAGAGTCCCAACAGGTTCATGCAAGGGGCGATACGTGTTTGACGACATCCACTGAACGCTTCGTTCTGTCCAGATATGCCACTGAAATAACCAGGAAAATAAAATTATTTAAATCGAACACAAAAAGTTAACTGAAAATTTATGTTCATAAATTATCGGATTTCAAATATTAGGAAGAAAATATCTGAAGTTCCACTAAAAGACAATATTTTGATTGTTAACCTTCACCAAATATTTGTATGCAGCTCCTAATTATGACGTGTATGGTTATAGAGAGTAAATATTTTCCGAAATTAACTTTTGAATTCTTTTTCAGAGGAAATTAATGAAACTTATTTCTGTAGAAGGAAGAATATTAGCTCAATTCAAGTTGTTGCTAAACCTTATAAATCCAATAATATAATGTTTAAAATATCCTTTCAGGAAGGATTCATGAAAGCCCTTTACAGCACATCGTTTTTTAAGTTATTCAAATTTTTAACATCCTGCCTTTTATGCTGACACATTATGGTCATATAATTTTAAACATTCTCGTAAAAAAAGTGATTTCTCGACTGGAGGGGAATATCCTAAATTTTATTCACCCTCATTTGTTTTACGCTTTTTCCTTTAAAGCCCATTGCCAATTTACACCACTCCTCAATTGCTCTCTATCGTTTTCTGTTTAACACACTTTGGCTGGCTTAACTGTGGGCTCTAAAGTAACTGTGTAATAATTCCTGTGACCGTGTATTTGACAATTCCTGACACAACACACGTGAGAGCCTATGTTAAAACCCTAACATTTGTAACAGACTATTAACAACAAACTAGGCTGGAATAGAAACTCAGACAGAGATGATTAACAATCCCAAAACAAAACATCATCATACTTCTCTAATATTAAACATGCACAACTCTCAACCTAACCTCACCGCAGCAAGAGTCTTAACGAATGTAATAAAGTAGCTGAATTGAAAAGGCTGTGAGAGTGAATTTAGTCATCACTCACAGCAACTATATGGAACAATTTTCGTCATGGCAATTGTATGTATTTTGTTTGAAATTTTTCAATTTATATAAAACAACATTTAATATTAATTATTCATTTCTACATTAATATCAGTAACACAATAATAATAAAGAAACCTGTACATATGCCGGATATCAACAAACCGTCATTGGAATGATT